>JABAOF010030842.1_pt3 | contig 13054 bp, 12 predicted proteins | sample 7062171 | NCBI WGS metagenome assembly JABAOF01 (sample SAMN14538628, study PRJNA623070) | marine sediment metagenome | biome: marine biome [ENVO:00000428]; feature: marine pelagic biome [ENVO:01000023]; material: deep marine sediment [ENVO:00002113] | place: India: Gulf of Khambhat ...
CTCAGTCAGCTCTTGAGCAGCATCGACAATATGTTGCAGCAATGTATTCAAGTCAAGCACGGATACCAACTCTGATGCGATTTCAAGTAGACGCGCATAACGTTTCAATAAACGCGGATAATTGGTGATGGCAGAGATCTCCCGAGCTGTTCTGTCGGATTTCATCTTACTCCCCTAGGACCTCGTAAACTAAGCGCGGTAGAACGATCGCTACATCTTGACGGATAATCACGTCGGCGCGTTCATCAAGGTAGGTAGGATAGTTATTGACAATGATTAAACCTGCACCAGCGTTCAGTGCGCTTACAGGGAGTGAGGCAATGGGTACCACCTCAAGCGAAGATCCTACGATGAGAATTAAATCACTTTGAGAGAACAAATTAGCGGCTTCATAAAAGACGTCATAAGGAAGTTGTTCTTCAAAAAGGACCGCGTTTGGTTTGAGTACCCCACCACAATCGGGGGCAGCGGGGTGTTTCTCCTGTCTGGATGAACTCTTCGATGAAATTGTCTGTAGGATGACAGCGGTAGCAAGATACGCAGGTCGCTTCTCGTAAGTGACCATGGACCTCGAATACACTCTCAGAACCCGCTTGGTAGTGAAGGTTGTCGATATTCTGGGTCACGATTCCGGCAAGGAGTCCTGCTTTTTCGAGACGTGCCAATGCGAAATGTGCGGGATTTGGTTTAGCTTTGATCATGGTAAGGGCAAGGGGTTGGATCCATTTATAGAACTTATCGGGATTGTATCGGAAAGCTGAGAGCGAAGCGACTTCCATGGGGTTGAACTGTTCCCACAAACCTGTACCTGTTGAGCGGAAGTCGGGGATTCCGGATGGTGTTGATATACCCGCGCCTGTTAACGCGACAGTATGCTGCGCCTCTTGAAGTAACTGAGCTGCTTGTGAGATGTGTGAATCCGAAACCATGGTTGTCAAGAAGTGACCCGTCTTTCCTCGGTGTGGAGGTGAACCGCAAGACCCTGAGCAAGCTTTCTGATCTGATCACTGACCAAGCTCTCAGGATGTGATAAGACGAGGGGCATCGTCCCTTGGGAAGCTTGATGTGCCTGTTCCGGCGCGGGTGAAATGATTCCGGCTAACTCGATGCCGAGATCAGTCTCGACTTGTCTCCACGGTATTTGGAGACTTGTTCGAACACGGTTTATTAAAGCGAGGCTGATCTTATGACGACTGATTCCATCTGCCGTAAGTTCGTCCAACAGATTGAGCGCCATCATGTTCGTTGGATAAACAGGTTCAACAACGATTACAACTCGATCACAGAGCTTGAGGATGGGTTTGGCATATAATCTGAGGCTAGATCCGAGATCCAAGATCAACGTTGTGCACATCGATGCCAAGTTATCGAGCACGGCTTCCATCTGGGGGATCGCCTGTTCAAGTTCAACCTCTTTTGGATGAGGCGAAGCTGCTAATAATCGAATGCCGACATTATGACTTAGGATCTCCGATTCAACTGACCGGAGATGAATGTCTTTTAATGATCGTCGTAATAAATTACTAAGCCCTTCTGAATTGGGTAGGTTGAGTTCAAAAGCCAAAGTTCCTCTGCCAGGATTGAACTCGGCTAAGATGACATCATGGCCACCCCTTTGAAGGATGAGACTAACGTTAAGTGCTATTGTTGTGGTACCGATGCCACCTCGTGCTCCTAGCAAAGCAACGACGGTGGCTTTTTCTGCGCCAGCTGCTCGTACTTGCGCTGATCGAGCTAATACCGCTTTCACATGTGCCGTTAGTTCGGCTGGGTGTGTGGGTTTGGTCAAATAATCATCAACACCCGCTTCAAAGCCAGCGACCTTATCATCTACCATGGTCTTGGCCGTGAACATGATGATGGGTATGTGAGCCAATGAAGGGTCGGCTCGAAGACGTCGGGTGACTTCAAAGCCATCGAGATCGGGCATCATCACATCAAGCAGGATCAAATCTGGTAGTTCTNNAGTTCTGATGCCGCTTTCGCTAATCCAGACAGACCATCGCTTGCGACAGCTATCTCGTAACCTTGTCTCTCTAACATTAACCCAACTAATTTCAGGGTATCGATATCGTCATCGATGAAAAAAATCTTATCCGCCATCCTTCGAACTCCGGCAGAACATAATTGACATATCTTAGGGCAGTCTAGCATAAAGCTATCGGGTCGGCAAGATGGACTAAAGGAGGATGTCGGGAAGACTTATGAGAATGGGTTTGGGGTACTGCAGAAGTACCGAAACGGGAAAGTTTCGCTAGTTGTGGAGGATGAATCGCCGATGCTATAATCCTCAACGGGGTAGGAAGAAGAGGCTTGTATGAGGGTTGAATTGTGGGGGTTGGGAGGGGGACCAGATTTCCAGATTCCCCTACGGTGGTCCGGAATAGCACTTTTAGCTATAGAAGGCATTGTGATCTTGAGCCTGATCTTCTTTTATTTCCGTCGCTTTAACTGGCGAGTGGAGATCAAAGAAAGATGGCATTGGCTGATCCTGCTCTTCCTCATGATGGTCTCCCCGATTGCATCAGAAGCGCTCCTCGTGCGTCTTCCTTTATCAGAGACGGTGATCGTACCAGGAGTCTCCCTGGAGCCTAAGAGTCCAGCATTTTCGGTTTTCGGTGCTCTTCCTTGGATGCTCGCGGCGGGATTGTTAGGGCAGTGGCAGGCAATCATCGTGGCTTTTGTTGGAGGTCTGGCAAGAGGAGGATGGGAGACATTCCGAATCCTCACTCCTTTGCATATCGTGTTGCAGGCAGCTCTTGTTGCATGGTTGCTCCGGCGAGATTATGCTGAATGGGCAGGTCGTGCAGCTCGTAACCCGATCGTCGCTGGTATCATTGGCGGATTTGTATTAGGTATATTGCAGACCGTCGAACATTTTGAATATAGCGGAGGAAGTTTGTACGACGGACTGGATTATGCCTTGGCTCTTGTGAACCCAACAATCATTGCCGCAACAATCGAGACCCTCTTTGCCGGTGCGATATGCGAGATCATACGATCCGCTGAAGTCGGTGCGTGGTACCGACCTCAAACTCTCGTCGTAGGACCCTATAATCGCTCCTTGGCAGCTCGGTTAGTTACAGTCTTTCTCATACTTGGCGTTATCGCAAGCACGATCTTGCTTTATGGAGATTGGCTATTGGCTCAGACTTCTGCGAGAGATTTAGTAGAAAGACAAATGAAACATACAGCTAGTCAAGCTGGGGGAGCGATACCTTATTTCATCCAAACTGGACGGAAATACAATCAGCGGATTGCTAAGGAGCTAGATCAATTCATTGTTCAGAACTCTCTCTCCACTGAGATCGTTGCCGCACAGTTACGTGCAGATGCTTTCTTTAACCGCTTAGCTGTCTTTGACTCTGCGAGTGAACTTCTCATCTCTTATCCTGCATCACGTGATCTCCGCAGTGTGATTCCGCGAGAGATAGCTGTGAGCCTACGCTCCGTTCTAAGAGGTGTGCCTGAGGAAGTGATTCTTGAACCGGGGGATTTGGATAAATCGGCACAAATCGCTTTCCTTTCGCCAATCCAAGCAGAAGAGGTTGAGGGGNNNATGAACATGGTTTGATCCTTTTACATCCAAGTGCTGAACAGGATATGCGATCGATTGATCTCGAGCTGATTTCGGAAGAACAAATCATGGTACAGACCGCTCAAGATGGCACGCGGCATCTGGTATATACACTTCCCGTGGAAGGTTATCCGTGGCACGTTATCGTCACAACTCCCATGCGTGAAGTCCAACGCCAAGCGCTCCAAATTGCAACCCGCTTAACTTTCGTGCTTGTCGCTGTTGGCATATTGGTGGTTGCTATGGTTTATGCTCTTAGTCGACGACTTACTGAACCCTTACGTATGATGGCCAACGTTGCGCGATCCATAGCCCGTGGAAATCTTACTGAAGCAGTGACAGGTTCTGGGGAGGATGAAATCGGTCAGCTTGCTGTCTCATTTGAACAGATGCGACAAAGGTTGAAATCCAGATTGGATGAGATGACATTGCTTCTGACGGTGAGCCAACATGTCGCGAGTAGTTTCGAGCTATCCGACGTTCTACCTCCGATTCTACACGGTGTGGCGAAGATCACTGATGCAGATTTGGTAAGGCTTGCCCTGCTTCCAATAGTTGAGGACGATAACGTTCCGGTGGAAGCTTATCAGGTTGGAGACGATCCTGGCAATTGGTCCTCTCTCGATACGCAAGTTATGGATTTGTGTCAACAGCGCGGTCGCTTCACCCTCGAGAATCCCAGTAGGGCACGTATGATCATCGATGTTCATTTCCTGACTGAGCCCATTGAGTCATTGGCTGGCTTATCGATTACTCATGAGGATCAATTCGTTGGAGCGCTTTGGTTGGGCCATCAAGTTCCCCGTGTGTACGCTCCGGATGAAATTAACCTGCTTTCAATTATCGCTAATCAACTTGGTATCGCGGTTAGCAACGCCCGTTTATACCTTCGTGCGGAGCGAGAACGAACGCAATTAACAGCAGTACTTGAGTGGACGCCTGATGCAGTCATCGTTATTGATCAAGAAGGGCGGATCTCCTTGGCGAACCCAGCTTCTGCATTTTTGTTTCGCGGAGAAGTGAGTGAAGCCATCGGTATGCCAGCTACGGATCGGATATCGACGGATGAGTTGTTGGACCTATTGATGGCACCTAGTCAAGACATAAAAACTGCTGAGATTGAAATTGATCCTGGTAGAGTGATGTTCGCAGCCATCGCAGATATAAATCCTGAGGAAGGCGAATCATCGAGCAGATTGTGTGTTCTCAGGGATATCACGCATTACAAGAAGCTTGACGCTCTGAAATCAGAATTTGTTTCAACAGTCAGCCATGATCTCAGGGCGCCGTTAACCCTCATGCGAGGATATGCCACAATGCTCAGCATGGTCGGTGCGATGACGGATCAACAAAAAGATTTCATGAACAAGATCCTGACAAGTGTCGACCAAATGGGAACACTTGTAGACAACCTTTTGGATCTTGGACGAATCGAGGCTGGTTTGGGGTTGGATTTAGAAGATGTTGATATTGAGGAATTCATCGCGGAGGTGATCGATACCTACCGACCTCAAGCGGTTAACAAACAGATCTCGATCGATGTTCATATCGCCGATGGAATGGTGCCTGTGGAAGCCGATCGAACGCTCCTGCGTCAAGCAGTCGCGAATATCCTTGATAATGCGATCCGCTACACACCAGCAGAAGGACAAGTATCCATTCGTGTTACTCAAGAGAATGATATGCAGGTGATTGTGATCAAGGACAACGGGGTGGGTATCGCTCCAACAGACCAAGCGCGTCTCTTCGAAAAGTTCTATCGTGCTCGACGTGGGGAGAGGGATCGTGAAACCGGATTAGGACTTGGATTAGCGATCGTGAAATCGATTGTAGAGCAACATATAGGAGATATTTCAGTAGAAAGTCGGTTGGGAGAGGGTAGCACCTTTACGCTCGAGATCCCTATTCGTTCGCCTTTACTTGGAAATGAAAACCGTCATCCAGAGGAAAGAGAAGGCACTTGATTGAAGACACGATACCATCAACGACAATGATGCGATCTCGATCATTACACAATTACATGCATCATAATAAAACCGCCCTTTGATTATCGAGCCACATGTTTCTATGCTATAATGCGCCAAACAATTAAATACCAGAATAACTGGGAGGAGTAAGCGGAAAAGCGTTGGTAGAGAAGGAGTGGCCGATGGCTGAAAGCCCCCGCAATCGCTTCCGCTGAATGTCGCCTGGTTGAACCGTCGAAGAAANNCGGCGCGGGTGAGCCCGTTACAGCGAAGCCCTGATATTTGTCGGGGGAGTGAGTGCGCCGAGGCAGTAATGCCCAGCGAACTGAGGTGGTACCACGGAGGTAAAAACCTTCGTCCTCGAGGGCGAGGGTTTTTTTGATTCAAGGGACTCACACGATGAAACATTTTAAAGACTACTCATTGCCAAAGAGGTACGATGCAGCGGTGGTTGAGGATCGGCTCCATACATTCTGGCAAGAGGCGGAAGTGAATGCGTTCGAGCCTAAGGAGGGCTCAAAGATTTACTCAATTGACACTCCTCCCCCGACGGTTTCTGGCGATTTACACTTAGGTCATGTGTATTCCTACAGCCAAACCGATTTTTTAGCGCGCTTCTGGCGTATGAAGGGATTCAACGTTTTCTACCCTATGGGTTTCGATGACAATGGCTTACCTACCGAGCGGTTAGTTGAACGTCAGTTGGGAATACGATCCCACGAGGTTGAACGAAGTAAATTTGAACACGAGTGTCGGAGGATCAGCGAACAGGCGGAGATCAAATATGAGCGGCTTTGGAGGCGTCTCGGTCTCTCCATCGACTGGCGGAATACATATCGCACGATTGATGACCTCTCTCGACGGATTGCCCAATGGTCATTTCTTGATCTCTACCGGAAGGGATTGGTTTATCGCCAGAAGGCTCCTACGTTATGGTGTACCGAATGTCGTACCGCAATTGCGCAGGCGGATTTGAGCGATCTCACCCGGGAGGGGCAATTCTACACGATACACTTTGAATTAGATGACGGTGAAGGTTTACCCATCGCCACCACGAGACCCGAACTGCTACCCGCCTGCGTGGCAGTTTTCGTTCATCCAAAGGAACAGCGAAATCTCGAAGGTCGTAAAGCCCGCGTACCCATATTTGGTCAGGAGATACCTGTTTTAATCGATGATGCAGTGGATCCGGAAGTGGGTACAGGAGTAGTGATGTGCTGTACTTTCGGTGACAAGGTGGATATTGAATGGTGGTACCGCTACGAGCTGCCTTTAATAACCAGTGTAGAGCCAGATGGTAGGATGAGCAAAGCGGCTGGTGAATTTGCTGGGCTTCCCCTTCTCGAGGCGAGATACCGCATCCTCGAAAATTTGGAAAAGGCAGGTACCCTCCTCGAAAAGAACCCTTTCGAACAATCTGTCAGAGTTCACGAGCGGTGTGATACGCCTATTGAGTATCTTGTGACGAATCAATGGTTTATCAAAATCCTTGATCACAGAGACGACCTCCTTAAAGCAGGGGATCAAGTCGAGTGGCACCCTGAACACATGCGCTCCCGTTATAAAGATTGGGTCGATAACCTACAGTGGGATTGGTGCATTTCCCGACAACGAGTTTTTGGAGTTCCATTCCCGGTGTGGTTCTGCTCCGATTGTGGTGAGGTCATCCTGGCGAAAGATGATCAACTTCCCGTCGATCCACGCGGGCAATCTCCAGATCAGTCTTGTGCTTGTGGAGGGATTTCATTCACCGCGGATGATGACGTTATGGATACATGGGCAACGTCTTCGATGACGCCTCAAATCGTAGGGCGATTTTTAGATGACGACGGATTTCATAACCTGGTCTTCCCAATGTCACTCCGCCCCCAAGCTCATGAAATCATCCGTACATGGGCGTTCTATACGATCGTAAAATCCCATCATCATTTTGGTGTTGTGCCTTGGAGGGTGGCAGCAATTTCTGGATGGGCTCTGGCACCACATGGGTGGAAAAAGATAAGCAAGAGCCGCGGTGGAGGACCGGCGACACCGGATGAGATGGTCGATCGTTATTCCGCTGATGCTGTTCGTTATTGGGCCGCAAGCACAGGACTTGGCAAAGATACCATCATTAGTGAGGAGAAAATTCTAGCCGGAGCGAAGCTCGTTACGAAGTTGTGGAATGTAGCGCGTTTTTGTGAGCCATTCTTGAAAGATTATCAACCCCGATCGACTATACCATCTCTCACTCCAACCGATCGTTGGCTCCTTTCGCGAACCCAAGATACCATTCATTTAGCCACGAGGGCGTTTCTAGACTATGATTACTCGTCCGCCAAATCGATAACCGAGGTCTATTTTTGGCATTATCTGGCGGATAACTACCTCGAATTAGCGAAGGGACGTCTTTATGGCAAAAGTGGGGCGGCACGCGATGGAGCAGTTTTTTCGCTCTACCAGGCTCTATTAGCGACGATAAAACTCCTCGCCCCAATGTTGCCTCATGTGACGGAAGAGATCTATCAAAAATTATACACTTCCCATGAAGGTTTGATTTCTCTACACCGATCCCGTTGGCCTGAAGGGGATCCCTCCTGGGAAGATGAGCTTGCAGATAGATTTGGGGAGGCTTTGGTAGAGGCGATAACGACTGTTCGACGATACAAAAGCGAACGTCATNNTCAACTCTCCACGGATGACCAGATGTTGCGCGACCAATTATATGAAACCGTACTCGACTTGAAGAGCGCAACTCGAGCGAGACAGATCGAAGTGATCGACGATCTCGATCCATCGTTTCAACGACTAAGTTCGGTTGGGATCCGAATCGCCTTGACCTTTAATTCACCTCAAGATGCCTAACCGGTCAATCTATAAATTCGATGATCCTTGATTAGGAGTGCACGAGATGAGCACATCTAAACTTTCCAAAGCCTACGATTTCAAATCTGTAGAGGGTCGCCTCTATGATTGGTGGGAATCTGAAGGATATTTCAAACCGAGAATCGACCCCAGCCGGAAGCCATATGTGATCTCCATACCGCCTCCTAATGTCACAGGTGAGTTACACCTCGGTCATGCCATGTTTGTAGCCATGGAGGATCTAATGATCCGCCATAGTCGTATGAAAGGTGTACCGACGCTTTGGGTTCCAGGGACAGACCATGCAGGGATCGCAACCCAGCTTCAAGTTGAACGACATCTACGAGAGACGGAAGGGATTAACNNTCGTGAAGCATTCATCGAGCGGACGTGGGCTTGGAAACGCAAGTTCGGCGGGATCATCACACAACAATTACGGCGGTTAGGTGCATCTTGCGATTGGGAGCGAGAACGATTCACGCTCGACAGAGGTTTATCGAATGCGGTGAGGGAAGCCTTCGTCCGACTTTATGAGAAAGGGCTCATCTACCGTGGTGCGTATCTGATCAATTGGTCACCAGGGTTGCGAACGGCAGTAAGCGATCTGGAAGTGGAGTATTTCGAAGAGCAGGGTACATTGTACTACTTCCGATATCCGATTGCTGATTCGGATGAATCGATCCCTGTGGCTACTACCCGACCAGAAACAATCCTCGGCGATACGGCGGTCGCGATCCATCCAGAAGATAAACGATACCGACATCTGATCGGAAAAACCTGCTTAGTCCCAATCTTGAAGCGACCGATTCCAGTGATCGAGGACTCTTATGTTGATTTGGAATTCGGCACCGGAGCCTTGAAGATCACCCCTGGTCACGATCCGAATGACTACGAAATCGGTCAGCGCCATGGTTTGCCTATTGTCAATGTGCTCAACCCTGATGCTACGATGAATGCCAACGCTGGCCCCTACGAAGGTTTAGATCGCTACATATGTAGAGAACGTTTATGGAGTGATATGCAGTCTGAAGGGTTGACGATCAAGACCGAAACCTACACGATGCAGGTACCGCGTACTCAACGGGGGGGAGAAGTCGTTGAACCTATGGTTTCAACACAGTGGTTCGTTCATATGGATCCGTTGGCGAAACCCGCAATCGAAGCCGTCCGCCAGGGTCACATTCGTATCGTGCCTGAAAGATTCACCAAGGTTTACTACAACTGGCTCGAGAACATACGGGATTGGTGTATCTCGCGTCAACTTTGGTGGGGACATCGTATCCCGGCATGGTATTGCCTAGATTGTGGGGAGATCACTGTCACCCGTGAAGATCCAATACAATGTGCTCATTGTGCTTCTACGAGGATTGAGCAGGATCCTGATGTGCTTGATACATGGTTCTCATCTGGACTTTGGCCATTTTCAACGCTTGGATGGCCAGAGGATACAGAGGATTTCAGATATTTTTATCCGACGACCATGATGGAAACCGGATATGACATCCTTTTTTTCTGGGTCGCCCGAATGGTCATGATGGGATTAGAGTTCACCAATCAGCCCCCCTTCCGCACAATCTACTTACATGGGCTCGTTCGTGACGAACACGGCCGTAAAATGAGTAAAACCATTGGTAATGTGATCGATCCGCTTGAGGTTATGGATGAATTCGGTACAGACGCCTTGCGCTTTACTTTATTGACTGGATCAACACCAGGTAATGATATGAACCTCAGCCTCCAAAGGGTGGAGGCTAATCGTAACTTTGCTAACAAGCTATGGAATGCAGGCAGACTCGTCCTGATGGCGTTGGATAAGGCAGCGATCAAACCGAAGGATTCGCCCGAACCCACGGTGGCGGATCGCTGGATTGAAACTCGCCTCAATGGGTTGCTTCGTGATGTTAACCGGCTGTTTAGCAATTACCAATACTCTGAGGCAGGACGGCAGATCTATGAGTTTTTCTGGGGTGAATATGCCGATTGGTATTTGGAGATCGCAAAATTACAGTTGGATGAAGGGGGAGATCGGGCTTGGCTCACCGCATGGACGATGGCATCCATTCTCGACACATGCCTCCGTCTGCTCCATCCATACACACCTTATGTAACTGAGGAACTCTGGGGTATTTTAAAGAGTGCATGCCAGGACAAGCCTTCGAGATATGCACCTACGGACGGATGGGAGGAGGCATTGATCGTTGCGCAGTGGCCCGAACCTCCCGCCAAGTTTTCGGAGGAAGATCAGATCGTGGAGCGTTTCTCNNTCATGGACTTAGTTCGCGCTATCCGGAATACGAGATCCGAGCGGAGAGTGGAACCGGCGCGCCAAATTGCGGCCACCATTATTGGGGGTGAGTTCACTGATCTTCTCAACTCCTTGCATGAAGCAATAGCTGTTTTGGCAAAGCTTGATCCTGAGCAATTACAAATCCATTCCTCTTTGTCTGTAGCTCCACCAGAATCGGTGCCATTGGTTGTGGGACCGATTGAAGCTTATCTTCCGTTAGCTGGGATGGTGGATCTGGCTGCTGAAAGAGCTCGATTGACGGAGGAACTGGATGAGGTAAACGGACAGATCAAGAGGATTGGTGATTTATTAGCGGGGCCTTTTTCGGATCGGGCTCCTGAGGACGTAGTGCAGAAGGAGCGGAAGAAACTAGATTCATTACAAGAATCCGCTAACAAAATAATAGGTCAGTTGAAATTATTGGAATAATTTTAGGTGCGCATGGATCCGCAGACTTATGCTTGCGACTGTTACGATGATTCAGGCAGTTTCTATTGTCGCACCCATTGTGCTGCGTTTTGATGCGCAATCCTACCAGCAAGGTCAATGGGAAGAAAATCTATCTAACCGATAACCCTGTCTCAAGCTCGTTTGTCACAATCGACACCACGAATAACCCTGAAATGGTACCACCCGAGGAGTTTAATGATGCCTGGTGTGATAGATCCAGAAACTTTGTATGTCGACGATTTGCCTGGAATTTGGACCCCAGTGCAATGGGATTTATCCGAAGAGGAAAGGCGAGAGGAGATCAATCAACAAGCCAAGGCCAGCCTCCTTTGGGCAGTGAGCGCACCGGAGGCAATCTTACGCCTTCTGCTGGATGAATGTGAAATTGAGTACGCATTAGATCCTCCTGATTCATATGCCCCGGATTTGCAGGGAGAGTGGGATGATTCGCTTGTGACATTCAAATTTAAACGGCCCATTCGACTCGAAGCGGTAGAGCGCGAGAGGGAGTCTTTGTATGTTGTGTATGATTTTAGAGATGTTGGTTATTGGAGCTTTGAGATCACACCAGAAAAAGTGATTATTTCGAGAATATGATTTACATTCCATGACCAACCAGGTTCTTAAAGAAGAGAGTGGGGACCCATATTCTGCTTTACCACTTTGGGCGATCCTGCCAGGCTTGATATTCATCTTGGTCGTTGATTTGTTGACGGTAACAGGCTGGCTAGGACATGCTCAGGTCTTCCTTCAAACGTGGAGTCTTGTCTTGGCTGTCATCCCCTGGCTGACACTTCTTGTGATCCGAGGGTCTCCAGCCATGTTTGGTTATACCCGAGATCGAGCATTGCTTGATTATGGCTGGGGCATGGTTGCTGGTGGCATTTGGCGTGGTTTGAGTATGGCCTTTAATCTTTGGTGGCAAGGGGGATGGACTCTTATTGGTTGGCGAGTCTTTGGGTGGGTTAGTGCTTTGGTATTGGTTCCTATTGTTGAGGAGACCTTCTTCCGGGGGTATTTAGGGCGTTCCCTCCGATTACGCGTCGGAAGATGGGCTTCAATCCTTATTCAAGGAACCCTCTATACTCTCCACCCTGGTCATTGGGCACAAGGTTATCTCCACTTAATTAGTATCTTTTTATTTGGCATCCTGGCAGGGTGGTTGATGGAGAACCGTGGTTCTATTTGGACTTCTTGGGGGGCTCATGGTTTTGCCAACATATTACCTGAGATTCTCCGCTTCTTAGGATAAGTTTTATTGAATGTGTATATATATTCCAATCGTAATGCGAGATTATTAAGAATGCAGCTAGTAATGTTGCTAATTGGTACTTATGAAACGCCATTCGAATCGCCTTTTCAACCACCCTTCGATAAGCTCAGGACATGGTTCAGGACAAGTGTCCGGCATGATAAACCTCGTTATTGGGATAGAGCGATTTGAATTCAGAAAAAGCAAACCCTCGCGAAGTGTGTCCATTCGCCATGCTTAGGACACCACATGAGACAAGCTGAGAGTTTCAGGATGATGTACCTAAATAACATTTCATTCTGTGCAAGGTTCAATGGGGGGGATAATTAATTTGGCTCTTAATTCAAGAGTCCAAATTAGCTGATATAGAGGATTTTCCGAAACCAAAGCCAAATTAATAAATTAAAAATGGTTAGGCAGAGGCGCGGTTTTATCCCCGTGGACCTCATGATTGCCATGTTATACTCTCGTGGCTGGAGGGTGAATGCGAAAAGGTGGGCCAAACATATTGAGGTGGGTTTCCATCGGATTGCTCTTGGCAGCTGTCTCCCTTTTATTCTATGAGCTGGTTGCCTTCAGCCGAAAGCGAGCCCGGATGCCAGAGGGTCTCACCATCGCAGGTGTCCATGTTGGGGGATTAAGCCAATCCGGCGCTCTTGAGAAGTTGTTACAGGTCT
>JABAOF010003841.1_pt5 | contig 13041 bp, 10 predicted proteins | sample 7062171 | NCBI WGS metagenome assembly JABAOF01 (sample SAMN14538628, study PRJNA623070) | marine sediment metagenome | biome: marine biome [ENVO:00000428]; feature: marine pelagic biome [ENVO:01000023]; material: deep marine sediment [ENVO:00002113] | place: India: Gulf of Khambhat ...
CGCTGAGGAGATCCCGACCCCGGTCTTCGTCGGTCGTGAGCGGGAATTGAACTGGCTGGATGGCTATCTCCAGGATACGTTGGAGGGGCGCGGAGGGATTGTCTTCGTTACTGGTGGCCCGGGACGTGGGAAGACCACGCTCCTGGAGGCATTCTCACGTAAGGTTTCAGAAGAGAGTGCCGAATTGCTTATAGCCTGGGGGGAGTGCAGCGCGTTTACGGGTTTGGGGGATCCTTATCTACCATTCAGACAGGTCATGGGGATGCTGACCGGAGATCTGGAATCGCGTTGGGCTTCGGGGAGGATCTCGCGTCAGGAGGCTGAAGAACTCTGGGAGGCGATGCCAGTTGTGGTCCGAGAGGTTGTCGAGGTTGGTCCGGATCTGATCGACGTCTTCGCCTCAGGGGTTGGAATGCTGAGTCGGGTGCGCATTGCGGTGGAGGGGAGTACGCCCTGGATCGAACGGCTCGCTACGTTAACCGAGCAAGAGCGTTCATCTCGTAATGGGCTTGATCAACGAAGCCTCTTCGACCAGGTTGAGGTGGTGTTGTCTGAGATCGCAGAAAAGCACCCATTGTTGTTGGTGCTGGACGATCTGCAGTGGGCGGATAGCGCTTCTATCAATCTGCTTTTCCATTTGGCTCGACGACTGGCTGGACGGCGGGTTCTGATCGTGGGCGCATACCGACCGGAGGAGATCGCACTTGGTCGAAGAGGTGAACCGCATCCTTTAAAACTGGTGTTGGCAGAATTGAAGCGTCAGTATGGGGACGTCTGGATCGACCTGGGAACGGTGGAGGATAAAGAGGCACGATCTTTTGTTGAATTGTACATAAACAGCGAGCCCAATCGGTTGTCAGAGGGCTTTCAGGAAGCCCTGTTCTTACACACGGGAGGGCATGCGCTATTCACCGTCGAGCTCTTGAGAGTCCTGCAGGAGCGCGGCGATTTGTTCCTGGACGAGGATGGTCTATGGGTGGAAGGACGTGAACTGGATTGGAGCGTACTGCCTGCCCGAGTGGAAGGGGTGATCGAGGAGCGTATCGGACGATTGGAAGATGAGCTGAGAGAGACTCTGAGTATAGCCAGTGTGGAGGGGGAGGACTTCACCGCACAGGTGGTGGCCAGGGTGCAACAGGTTGGTGAGAGCAAGCTGATCAAGAGGCTCTCACGGGAGCTGGAGAAAAAGCACCGCTTGGTGCGATCTCGAGATGAGGCTAAGGTTGGCGAACATTACCTATCGCTTTATCGGTTCACGCACATCCTCTTTCAACGCTTCTTGTACAACGACCTTAGCGCGGCGGAGCGGCGGACTATGCATGGTCAAGTGGCAATGGTGTTGGAAGAGCTCTATGCAGGGGAAACGGATGCGATCACGGTGCAGTTGGCCAATCATTACGCGGAGGCGGGAGAAGCTGACAAGGCCATCGAGCATCTTGAGGCAGCAGGGGACAGGGCGCGGTTGGTGTTCGCAAATGAGGAGGCGATACAATTCTATGAGCGAGCATTGGAACTTCAGAAAGAAATGGACTATGACGATCAAGCAGCAAGAACATTAATGAAGTTGGGATTGACTTATTACACCGCGTTCGACTTTAAAAAATCGCGGGATTCATTCGATGAAGCCTTTGACATGCATCAGCGAGTGTGGGCTACGAGACCTGAAACACCGGAACCTGCTCCTCACCCATTAAGGAGAGTCATGTCAGAACCCACTACATTTGACCCCTGCATTTGTTATGACGGGATCTCATGGGGTTATATCTCCGGGATGTTCAGCGGATTGATGGAGATTGGTTTGGGGTGGGAAATTATTCCCAATGTGGTTCAGAGTTGGGAGATTTCTGAAGATGGCACCAGATACCTCTTTCACCTGCGCGACGACGTTTATTGGAGCGATGGTACGCAAGTTACGGCAGAGGATTTCGCATACTCGTTAAAGCGCACCTTAAATCCTACAACCAAAGCTTCCATTGGAAGAGTTAGCCTATTTTTCGACATCAAAAATGCGATGGCATACAACAAAGGTGAAATCTCTGAGCAAGATCAAGTAGGTGTACGGGAAATCGACGAACTGACCTTGGAAGTGGAATTGGAGCAAGTCGCGAGTTACTTTCTTCATATGCTCGTAACGCTATACCCGGTTCCTAGACATGTCGTGGAAGCCTATGGCGATGCCTGGACAAACCTGGAACACATCGTCACAAACGGACCTTTTCAGATCGAATCTTACAAGCCCGGGGAATCCATGAATCTGGTAAGGAACCCGACCTATCATGGCAGGTTTTCGGGCAACCTGGAGAGGGTTGAATTTAGTTTTAGCGAAAGACCCTTTTCAATTGATGAGTTTGAACTGTATGAAAGAGATAGTGTTGATGTAGCGCACCTTGGTGAGGCAACCTATTATGCAAGCCTAGCGAGTCAAAAATATGCTGATGAATTTGTCTCATTCCCACAGCCAGGGACATTGTTCGTAGGTTTTGACACGAGTCGGCCACCATTCGACGATGTGGACGTTCGTCGGGCTCTTGTCATGGCAGTCGACAGAGAGAGGCTTGTTGACGACGCGTTAGGTGGACTCATGTCTCCAGCTACTGGGGGTTTAGTTCCACCAGCCATACCGGGTCATTCGCCGGGAATTGGTCTGCCGTACGATCCAGAACAGGCGCAAAGACTTATGGCCAATGCTGGCTATCCTGATGGTCAAGGATTTCCAACGGTGGAAATCACTTGGGTACGTGAAAGTCCCTCACTTGAGTACCTTAAGTCGGAGTGGATTGACAATTTGAATGTACAACTCGCGGTTCAGACGACGGACTGGAAGAATTACGTCAGCACGTTTCTCAATAGGAATGCACATTTTATTGCGGTATCGGCCGAATATCCCGATCCTGATTGGTTTCTCAGGGTGACTGTTCGAACCGATCATCCTCACTGGATTGATGAGAGGTATGATCGCCTCCTCGATGAGGCCCAACGAACTTTCGACCAGGGGGAACGTATTCGATTGTATCAGGAGGCAGACAAGATTCTGATTGAGAAAGCGGTAACAATGCCACTCGCATACTTTAGAGTTAATCGATTGTGCAAGCCATGGGTGAAGTTACCGGCAAGGGGGATCGATCCGATGTTTCTACAGGATGTCATCATCGAGCCGCATTAGGTCCATTAATGAGAGTGGCAACCCCTTCCATCTCTTTGGGTGATGCCTATCAGCTCACCGAGCGGATGGCGAGCCTTCGGATCGCTTGGAAGAAAGGCAGCAACCGAAGGGTGCTTGGCCGTTCTTCTATGAAAACGACGATGACTTGCAGCTGTAGCAAATGACACAACGGGTTTCAGATTGAATATGACCGTGGGATACGCGAGAATTGATGGGTGGGGCGTGGAGCGCCGCTCACTTTGTTGACGTTAAGCAGAATGATAGATCATGTTTGAAAGTATCTGTTTCTGTTCAGGCTTTTATTCTCTCCATTTTGGGATCATACATTGGCTTGAGTGAAACCACAGCGGGATAGATCTTTCCGGCGATATTCACTTCCCATTTCCCACTGGATACATACTCTTCATCAATAGGCCGATCAGCATTAATTTTGAACAGCCCTGCGGCGCCGCCTAAAGTAAATGCGTAAGAACCTGATGTAACATAACCTACCGGTTTGCCATCCCGCAGGACTATTTCGGCGTGGAAAAGGAAGGGTTCCGGATCCTTAACCAGAACCTGGGCCAACCGCTTTGTCTTATCGTCCTCCTGTTTAATTTTGATGCAGGCCTGTTTACCAATAAAATCATCCTCTTTTTTCAACTTTACAAACATTCCCAAACCTGCCTCATAGGCGTTATCTGTATTGTCCATATCATGGCCATAATCACGGTAGCCTTTTTCCATCCTCAGACTGTTCAGGGCTTTTAGGCCTGAATGCTGAAGGTCAAACTGTTTTCCCGCCTCGACGATAAAGTCATATACATGGATAGCCTGCTCGGTGGGTATATAAAGTTCGTAACCGAGCTCTCCCACATAGTTGATTCTGAGACACAATACGCGGGCATAACCAATTTCGATTTCCCGGGCGTGCCGGTAGGGAAAGGCCTGGTTGGACATGTCGGCGGTTGTCAGCGCCTGCATCAACTTACGGGAATTGGGCCCAAGAATATTCAGCTGACTGTAGGCTGAGGTCATGTCTGTTTCAAAACAATAGGCCTCTTCCGGAATATTTCGCTTGAGCCAAGTTTCAGCATGCCGATGCATGGTATCAGCAACCACAACCATAAATTTGTCTTCCTCGAGCTTGGTTACAGTAAGATCTGCCTCCAGAGTCGCGCGATGGTTAAGCCACTGGGTGTAGGTAATCTGATTTACCTTGGCATTTACCTCATTGGCCGATATATAGTTCAGGACCTTGCCAGCGTCCCGCCCCTGGACCATGAACTTTGACATAAATGACATGTCCATTAGAACAACATTTTCACGAGCGGCCTTATGTTCCGCTTCCCAGAAAGGAAACCAGTTTTCCCTTCCCCAGGCATGTTTTTCAACTTTCGCCTCCTGACCCTCCGGCGCGTACCAATCCGTCCCCTCCCACCCGCTGGTTTCTCTAAAGAAGGCACCGTGGGCGGCCAGCCGATCATAGAATGGTGGCTTTTTCGCCCCTCTGGCGGTCTTTAATGTTTTATACGGATAATGGCATTGATATGCCAATCCTAATGATTCAACGGTTCTGTCTCTGCGGTATTGGGGATTGTTCTGAAAGGTGTGAAGCCTGTCAATGTTGAAGCCGGTAATATCCACATCCGGATAGCCGTTGATGATCCAATGGGCTATCAAGTGGCCCAGTCCGCCGCCAATGATGATCCCGATCGAGTTAAGGCCGGCAGCTACAAAATAATTCTTCACCTCCGGGGTCTCGCCGACGATGGGCGCGAAGTCGGGTGTAAAACTCTCGGGACCGCAAAAGATTTTTTTTAATCCGGCTTCCAGAGTGATTGGCACCCGGGACATGGCCTTTTCAATAAAGGGTTCCATCCTGTCCCAGTCGGGAGCTATTTCACCAAAAGAAAAAGTATTGGGAATACCATCTACATGCCAGGGAGCGCAGACCGGTTCAAACAACCCGACCATAATGCCCCCGACCTCTTCACGATAGTACCCGTAGTGGGAGGGGTCTTCAAGAATGGGCATATTGGGAGGCAGATCTTGTATTTGTTCAGTAATAACATAATAATGTTCCGCCGCCTGGTTCGGGATATTAACACCTGAAATATCACCAAGCTGCCTTGCCCACATACCAGCGCAATTCACTACATATTCAGCCTGGATATCACCCTGCAGCGTCTTAACCCCGGTAACATGCCCGTTTTTCTGATGTATGCCCGTAGCGGTTATTCCTTCTACTATCTTGGCCCCTTTCATACGGGCGCCTTTAGCAATTGCTATGGTTGCGTCAACCGGGTTCACCCTTCCGTCGTCTTTTACATAAAACCCCGCCAACAGATCATCGACTTTGGCCAGAGGAAAAAGCTCTTTAATCTCCTTTGGGGAAATTTCTTGAACATCCACGCCGCAATAGCGGTTAAATGCAGCAACGCGCCGGTATTCTTCCAGGCGATCTTTATCAGCTGCGGCTTCAATGAACCCAATCGGTATAAATCCTGTGGACAAGCCTGTTTCAGCTTCCAGGCTGCAGTAGAGATCGCGGGTATATTTTCTCATTGCCGTGTTGACTTCAGACGTTGAGCCAAAGGTGCACATTAAACCGGCTGCATGCCAGGTAGTGCCTGAGGTCAGCTGGTCCCGTTCGATAAGGACCACATCTTTGAGACCCATGTCAGCCAAATGATAGGCCACGGAACAGCCGATCACACCGCCTCCAATTATGACTACTTGAGCATGTTGAGGTACGCTATTGTTGTTTTCTTGCATTTGATTTCCTTATTTTGGAATTTACTGACAGGGATTTTATTTTTCAATCATCAAAACCAATTTAGCCCCGACCCATTGATAAAGCAAGCGCAAGTGAACTAACCGGAGCCGAAGGGGATCTTGAAGGATTAAAAAAAATTGTCATTCCAATCTCGCTGGGATGGACGGCTATGTCGTTGCGCTTCATAGCGGCTCTAATGAGCTTGGGAGAATTGCAAAGCAATTCTCCGATAAGTAAAGCGAAGCTTTACGACGTAAACCAAGCGATAGGCTTATGACCGCCGTCGCTCAGCTAGAGACCGTTAGGCGCCATTATGCTTAATCCATTGGTGGTGAAGTTTGTTTCCAATTCGTGATCTATAATGGCCGTGTTGCTGATTGGGATTTGTACTTTCAAGGGACTGTCGTCATAGGGGGCAGGCGCATTTCTGTAGGGATTGGCGATCTCGTGAGTCTGGGAGGACGACTATGAGGGAAACTTTATCCTCGAACGATATCATTTCACGAATCATGACCATCTACGCCAACTTAATCTTCGTGGTGTTGTGGGTCGGGTTCGTCATCGCACTTGTCGTGAATCGGGAGTGGCTGGACGAGATCTGGAACTGGGCCCAAGCGCTGCCTTTGGTACCAATGATTATCGTCTGGGTGTTGTTTCTCCCTATCATGGTAGGGTTATGGATTTGGGAATCTTCATGGCCGACTCTTGGACGCCTAGTGGGATTTGCCGGTATCGTTATTTGGACTCTCCTTGCCATTTACAGTTTGTTTAAATTCTTTCGGTAGATATTCTCCATCGGGCCAAGAGTCGAACCGAATGGAGTGTTATTCGATCAAGCCCGGGGCCAGGGAGAGTTTTCAACAATACAGGTAGTTTCTCAACCTCAGCTGCGTCAAGTAGAGAGGATAATACTGGACTTAAGCTTCAAAGCATTCAGCAGTCGATGACTACCTGGCATACCGTTCTCCCAATACATCCTACTCATTCATGGATTTCTCGGTGAAGATAGGTGCATCCATTGAGGAGTAGAGGCTGATAAATTCAATGGCGGCTATCCATTCGCAGGAGGGGGATTCTTCGCTTACACTCAGGACAGGCCTGGGGTGCGCTGCGATTTGCTTGGGATAGTTCAGTTTGATATCGTGGAAAGCAGGAACTGGGGAATGCCCAAGCGCCTCCTCTAAAAGCCGTTAACCCGCAAAAGTTCTCAAGCAAGAAGAAGGAATGAAGGAAATGACCCAGATGGCACAGGACAACCTTCCAGCGGGAGAATCCCTTGAAAGCATTTCTGGATTTCTGAACTTTTCGGGCTTCCGTTACTGGACTGCCTCACTGCTTCCGGCGCTTGTTGGCACAACATTGCCGTTTTGGCTCCACCCGCCGGGTTTCTCATTCAGGTGGCTTGCCGCCGTAGAGTTTCTTCTCGCCACCGTTATGTTTCACGCTGGATTCTCATCCCTGCAGGCGTGGTTTGAAAAACGATTTACAAACAAGTGGCCCAGATCTAGACTTCTGAGATACTCTTGCGTGTGCATAGTCTTAGCCTGCCTCCTAGGACTGCTCATCAACAGCGGGTTACACCTCAACGAAGGTGTTTATGAAAATATCTTCATCGCTTTTGGAGTCTCAGCTATTATTGTTGGTTTGCTCTACGTGGTACCGCCGGTTAGCCTCAGTCAGCGCATTGGCGGTGAGATTGTCATCTCTCAAGGCCTTGGTATGATGCCTGTCCTTGGAGCATATCTCGTCCAGGCCGCCGACCTTACACGAACAGTGTATCTAGCTTCAATGCCGTTAGTTGTCGCGACCGGTTTATGGGTCTGGATTGATGAACTCATTAGCAGGATGGACGATGAGAAGGTAGGGCGACGGACGTTGGTGATTGAGTTTGGCCCACACTTTTCAGGTCGCTATGGAGTTCTCGCACTAACGCTGCTGCTTTTCATGACATTGCTCGTTGCCGTGTTGTCAGGCTCTGTAAACCCACTGGCATTGGTCACGCTGCTTTTTGCTGGACTCGCATGGAGGATTGTGAAGGGATCATGGGCTAATCACCTGTGTCCTGAGAGGATGATCGCTGTGCGGAGAAATGTGTTTGTGCTACATTTCGTCACTTGCAGCACTATTGCTGTGTCATCACTTTTGACGCAGCTTGTCTGATTTCATTGCAGTATTGCATGCATACTAATATCAATTGAGTCGTCTTGCGTAAGCCAGATTGGTGAGCGGTGAGCGTGACTAACCAATCGCTGGAGTGGAAACCGCGCACCGCGTGATTTGGAATGGAGACCTGTGCTTCGGCACCGGGCTTTTTCATTGTAAGATCATAGGGGGGCGATTATCTCGAGGCCGTTAGGCGGATACTGGATTTCCAGATAGGATCACTCGCGTGGAGACCTTCACAGAATCTCGTCCGTTTGTCGAAAATGAGGGCTTCGACGACGAAAGGAGAGCCTCGCTTGAAAGGCTTGATCTTTCCACCATTGATCGTCCGATCACTGGGATAGTAGAAGGGTTTATGGGGCTCTCTTATTGCCTCACACTACAAAGCTGCTATGGACACTTTCTCTACGCTGGCCAAGGTGACCCTGACAACATTGAGCCATTGCCGGTTGATTTAAATATTGAAGGCGTAGAATACAGAATTGCCTATTTAGCTCTCTGTATTGAGAATTCATTTGCTGGTAGAGGTCTGTTCGATGAGTTGAAAGAGATCGCATTGGCTAATCCAAACTACATCCAATTTTAATCGGCTGACTGGTTCTGGGAACGACATCTAAACTCATACGCACTCCAGGTTGAACCTCGGAAGTATATGCTAAAGGATCGCTGCTACATCGACTATAAGGAAGCGTTGCATGTTGAGCAGGTCAGAAATCGGTTCTTTGACGAGATCACGGCATTGCTCCAGAAACGGTAAGAGATTGTGTCTGTAAATAATTGACTGGAGTGAATACCACCTGGGTTGGATTGCATGAGTGCAGTAATTCAGTGGCGCCGCTCAGTTCGAAGCTGTTAGCCCGCCCGAGTCAAGTCAAGAATTCAGCAAGGCGGGATAGAAGAGATGGAGGAGCTTGATCAAAAGATGATTGAAATAAGGCCCATAGGGTTTGTGAGCCGGATTTCACCCAACGAGAACGAGAGGGATAGGAGCCTTGTGGCAAAGATTGTGTTTGATGAAGATTTAGGCCCGGCACTGGATGGGATAGAAGAGTGGTCACACATCTACGTGATCTTCTGGCTAGACAAGGTGATGCATGGAACGGAACCCGAGTTATGCCATCGAGGTGGCGGAGTGGGGGTCTTAGCTGCAAGGTCTCCTATTCATCCCAATTCACTGGGATTGACCTTGGTGGAGCTTATCAAACGAGAGGGAAACGTGCTGTGGGTGAGAGGGCTTGATGCGTATGATAAGACGCCGGTGTTGGATGTCAAACCGTATCCTGACTGGGAGGGTGGGCACTTCATAGTAGTGACCGATTTCAGGGTTCCGGGATGGCTAACGCAGATCATGGAACGGCAGGATGAGTTTCCATCGGGTGCCTGACAACTCGCTGCAGCTGACCCGGCCGTCTGCTGGATATGCACGGTTTGCTTGCCTGACAGGGTGAGCGTCAATGATTCTACCGATGCCTGAGCCGCCGGGCAACTGAGCTCGAGGTCGTTAGGCAGCGCGACGCTAGTATTGCCAAGTTAAGGGAGGTCAGGAAATGGATACGAACAAAGAGAAACCTAAGGCTAGTAAAGAAGCGTACCCGAAAAACCAAATAAATCTGAACCCGGTCATCAGGTTTTTTGAGCGCTCGATCGATCATCCTAAAAGACACCTTGAGCCCTATGTCGCAGAAGGTCAGGTGGTTGCGGATCTTGGTTGTGCAGAAGCCTACTATACACTCGCATTGGCCGAATGCGTTGGGGCTGATGGGAAGGTATATGTGGTTGATCTGGACGAAAAACAAATCCAAGAATTAGAGAAGAAGGTGGAAAGGGGTGGATACCAGAACATTGAAGCGCACGCCACCTCTGCCGCTGACCTTAGCTTCATAGAAGATGGATCGGTTGACTTTGTTCTTGCCAATGGACTTCTTTGAGCCATGGTCTCGGACAGGCCGTTGGCCGTCAGGGAAATCAAACGCATCCTCAAGCCCAAAGGACAGGCGTACCTAAGCCTAGGTTCACCTCCTCCTCTTGGGTATGTTGATCGAGAAGAATGGGAGAATATACTTGAAGGATTCCGCGTTGAACGATGCGGTGGATTCCTTCAAAAATGGGCGCTCGTGTCATTATGAGTACGTGATGGTTGACGGAATGTACGGTATCTACAAGTGTAACTGGCAATTTGTTCACTTTAGGAGGAGTGCAATCCCCTCATAAGGCATAAAAGACAATCAACTATGAGTCGTCCTTAGCTTGGGGCTATTCAACGCTCCATAAGTTGGTACTCAATTCACCTAACGGAACGCTTTCCCTCATAGTGCTGAGGCAATAGCTTAAGCGCAAGCAGCAAATGAGTTGGGGATTGATGAGGCTGCTTTTAGCTGAGATCGAAAACTACAAACTCCGGTGGGTTTTGGGTTAGTCTGTCTGCATGATTAAACTGAACGATTCTGAGGTAAGCCTTGCGTGGTTACCATCGCTGCTCAACATATCGCGGAGGCTGACCTGGAGGCTAGGCGAAAGTTAAGGCTTGGAATAGCCATCAGGATGCTAGTAATTTATCGAAGATCATATCCAGGCAGCTTAGTCCAGAGCCGTTATGCGGCTTCAACTAGGGATGTTTAAATTGGCTTGCTTGGTTTTGAGGCTGGATGACGAATGCAACTCAATGGCTGTGCGAGATCTGCGGATGACTTTGGGGACGATATGGATAAGACTATACAAAAACCTTTGGATGTAGTGTGCTTTGGAGTATTGTCCGCAATGCGTGTTGCTACTGTCGAGGAATACCCTAAAGCCGATAGCGGGGCGACCATCTTGTCGCTCATGGAACTGATGTGTGCCGATGCGGCAATCACCTGTGTCATCCTTGATGGACTCGGATGTAGAGCGGGGCTTATCAGCAATGACGTCGGCAATGATCCTGATGGACGGGACCTCCTCGATCGTTTCAAAAGAACTGATATTGTCAATAATGTCACATTGCTTGATGACGTGAGTACACCGCTTTGGTTCGTCGTTGACGATCGAGATGGTAACAGGACTTGGTTTGCATTTCTGTCGAATTCTGTGGAGAGTCTATTAACCGTTGACCTAAACCTTGTCCGTAAAACAAATTTCCTTTATGTTGATGTCTATCCCGAAATCTGGCAAGCTAGCGTCCGCGCAATGGATTATGCTTTTAAACACGGGGTACCCATTATTGTGAATCTAAGTGGGTACATACCTAATGAGGAAATGGACCGACGTTTGCAACAGGGGGTGTCAGTTATCCAAGTGGCCGCTTCGGGTCAATCCGTTGAACAGGCTAGTGAAATGGCTCAAACCTTTTTTAACAACTATTCAGCAGCGCTCTGCGCCCTGACAATTGGCCCACGAGGTGTTATATATACAAACCGCTCCGGCACTTATCACCTTCCTGCTCACGTAATAAAAGTGGTAAACACCGCTGGAGCAGGAGCTGCCTTTTCGGCCGGGTTGATATTCGGTCGAGTCCAATCTTGGCCCGATGATGAAGTTGTAGTGTTTGCTAACGCCCTTGCAGGTTTGTACTGTTCGGTTCCAGCGGGAATCACTTCCTTTTCGGCGACGGAGGTGATGGAATTCGCGTCAAGTAGCGATATCAAGTTAGCAAAGCTTTAATGAGCTGTAACAAAGAAATTGGTGGGATTATCACTTTCCCTCGTTTGTCGAGGTGTGTAATTTAATCGAATAACAATCCGCTGGAGCGGGCGGCTAACTGGCAGAGCCAGATAGCCTAGGCTGATTATTCGTGAGCGACTGTTTTGTGGGAGGACAGCGGATTGCAAGAGAGCAAAGCTATGGTGCCTCTGTGGGATAACCTTCACGGTTAATCGTGTACAAAACCGTGCGATACTTCAATCGTATGAGGCTTGAGGAGGGTATGATGAAGACAACAACGCTTCCAGAGCAGCCCGATGCGAAATCGCCGGCTGGTGCAGACATTCGTTACATCATGGATGGCGAAACGGGCAACATGATCCACTGTACTGTCCCGCCGCATCAAATAAATAAAGCGACTGTTCACGCAACCGTCAGCGAATTCTGGTACGTGTTGGAAGGACACGGTGAGATTTGGAGAGACAATGGCTTGGAGAGCTGCGTCACTACTCTCGTTCCAGGTACCTCAATCGACATTCCGGTGGGAACAGCTTTTCAGTACCGAAACGTATCAGACGTAGAGTTGAAGTTCATTTGCATCGCCATGCCGCCATGGCCGGGCGCCTCAGAAGCTACTTATGTCGATGGTAAATGGAAGCCAACGATTTGATGGCTGTGCGGTATTCAACGTCGATCGGGCAATACTATGGGGTCCACTTATGGCCGAAAACGGATCTGAATGGCACACTGTGTCGTGTAGCTCTAAGTTTGAAGCGCAACACATGACTAACCCAGCTGATGCAAGTGACAGTTCGTATCTCGTCGCCCATGTGCACCCCGTTAGATGGCATCTATTTTTTTACTAGTCAAGGTTTAAGTATGGATGAGATATTGACACGATGTGGATATCGGTGTGACCTCTGCCTTGCATATCGTCCAAATGTCGAAACAAACCCATCGAATAAACAGACTCTCAGTGATGGATGGTACAAATACTTCGGTTTCCGTATTCCCCCTGAGAATATTATTTGCGATGGATGTATGTCAGAAAATCCACAGCTAATTGATACAGCATGCCCGGTGAGGCCATGTGTAATTGAAAAGGAACTAGAGAATTGTTCATCTTGCTCGGAATTTATTTGTGAGAAGCTCGCTGAGCTTATAGTTACTTATGAAAGTGTCGTGGACCAAGTTGGTGCACCAGTTCCTTCTGAGGATCGAACAAGATTTATTGCGCCATATGAGAATTTCGTGCGTCTTGAGAAGTTAAAATCGGAACCTGGTAATTGAAGTTAAGTTCAAACTTAAATAATTCTTCTTATTGGTATTTATCAGCGATGAT
>JABAOF010002372.1_pt3 | contig 13038 bp, 11 predicted proteins | sample 7062171 | NCBI WGS metagenome assembly JABAOF01 (sample SAMN14538628, study PRJNA623070) | marine sediment metagenome | biome: marine biome [ENVO:00000428]; feature: marine pelagic biome [ENVO:01000023]; material: deep marine sediment [ENVO:00002113] | place: India: Gulf of Khambhat ...
TTTCAAAAAGGTTTTTGGTCGCCGAAGGCATTTAAAACAATACGCTTGATTGCATTGCGTGCCAGGGGAATTTTATAAGCATTTTGCTCCAGGGGTTCGGCATCTTTTAAAGCGTTGGATGTTGCTTTTTCCAGGTTCTCCGCATTGATTGTTTTACCGGCTAATTGATTGCTTACATGTTCTTCTAACCAGGGTTTGGGCGCCACACCGCCCAGCACCACGCGGGCGGTTTTTATTTTATTCCCCTGGGTTTGAAGCACAACCGCCACACTGACCGTGGCAAAATCCCAGACATCCCGTTCTTTTAATTTCAAATACCCGCTGCGCATTCCCGGTACTGCTTCCGGCACATGGATTTCCGTCACAATTTCGCCGGGGTGCAGGATGTTTTCCCTGGTTACATCTTTATCCGGCAGAACAAAGAAATCCCGTATTTGAACCTGGCGGGATTTTTTGCCGGAGAAAACCGTCAGGCTGGCGTTCAGGGCCAGCAGTGCCACAGCCGTGTCGGAAGGATGAACAATAAAACAAGGACCACCGTCGATAATGCAGTGGAATTTATTCTCCCCATCCACGGCATAACAGACCTCGCCGCCTTTTCGCAAGCAGTGAAAATCACCGCGGAAATACCAACACCGCGGCCGTTGACAGATATTACCGCCAATGGTTCCCTGGTTGCGTAACTGGGGAGACGCCACCTCTTTAGCTGCCCGGGCCAGGACAGGGTATTTCTTATTAATTACCTCATGCTCTACAATATCGGTAATTTTGACCAATGCACCGATGTTTAAACCTTTGCCCGGACTGTAGGTTATCTTATCCAGCCCGGTAAGGGTTTTCAAATCTATCAGTTGCCCTGGTTTTTCAATGCCATCTTTCATGAGTCCCAGGAGGTCCGTGCCGCCGGCATAGGGTAATGCATCCTTCCAGTTGTTTCCTAATGATTGACTGGCTTCTTTTAAGTTTTTGGGTTTGACGTGTGTGAAATTTTCCATGGTGGCCTCCTTTATGCATTGGTTTTGTTTTGCAAAGCAGTCAACACCTTATCCGGTGTGATAGGCAAGCTCTTGAGCCTGACACCGATGGCATTGTATACCGCATTGGCAATGGCACCGGCAGTAGGAATAATCGCCGGTTCACCGATGCCTTTGGCTCCTACACTGCTTATCAATGTGTCGGCGTCACTAACGATATATACTTCGATCTCAGGAGTATCTTTTATGGTGGGAATTTTATAGTCGTGCATATTGGTGGTCAGGACTTTACCGGTTTGTTGGTCGATGACTCTCTGCTCCATCAGGGCAAAACTCAATCCCTGCATCACACCACCGTAGACCTGGTTTTTTGCGGTTTTCGGGTTTAACACCCGGCCCACATCGTAAGCAGCCGCGATTTTTAATACCCTTACCTTTCCGGTTTCGGTATCCACTTCTACTTCCACAAATTGGGTACCAAAGGAATTAATGGCATACCCTTCGGGGTTGGGGTTTCTTGCTCCGGTGGTGACCAGTACCCGCTCTCTCATTTTTCCAATAATATCGGAAATAGTGATTTTTTTGGTTGGGTCTTTCTTAGAGATTACTGTACCTTTCTCATAGCGCAGTTGATCTTCCGGCAGTTCCAGGATGGCGGCTGCACCGGAAATCAGTTTGGCTTTCATTTGTTCGGCAGCATCATGCACAGCAGGAGAGACAGAAGGTGTGGTTAAACTTCCGCCGCTGAGGCTGCAAAAGGGACAGGCGCCGGTATCACCCAGTATAACCGTGATTTTATCGATGGGAATTTCCAGGACTTCAGACGCCACTTGAGACATGAAGGTATAGGTGCCGGTTCCGATGTCCTGGGTTCCGGCGATTACCCGCGCACTGCCGTCGCGGTTGAGTTTAATAGTGGCGTAAGCCGGGGGGCCACCTGCACCCCACCATATCTGGGTTGCCATGCCAATGCCCCGCTTCAACGGTCCTTTATTAGCGGAACCGGCCGGATGGTTGCGGCGATGCCAGCCAATGGCTTCCGCCCCTTTTTTATAAGCTTCTATTAAACGCTTACTGGTGTAAGGCAAATTATGCACCTGGTCTTTATCCGTATAATTTTTCATCCGCAGTTCCAGAGAATCCATGCCGATCTTTTCTGCTGCCTCATCGATGATAGAATCCATGGCAAACGTGCCCTGGACATGACCCGGAGCCCGCATGGGACGGCCTGGACCGGCATTGATATGGACGGAATATTCCTCGGTTTTGACATTATCACATTTGTACACCGTTCGAAATGGCCAACTGCACCCGGCACCGTAGGGATAAGCACCCACCGTACCATAAGAATAATGAAACATGGCGGTTAATGTGCCATCCTTTTTGGCACCGACTTTTAATTTCTGTACCGAATTCGGCCGGTTGCCAACGGCCAGGTTCAATTCTTTGCGGTCCAGTGCTATTTTAACCGGCCGGCCAATTTGTTTTGCCAGCAGTGCAGCCATTATCGTATACTTACCGGTTGCCAGTTTGCTGCCAAACCCGCCGCCCATGTATTTTTTGATTACCCGTACTTTGCTGGCAGGTATTTTTAAACTCGCAACAAGGGCATCCCGGACCCCAAAGATATATTGCGTGGAATCCCAAACCGTTAACCGGTCTCCATCCCAGTTAGCCACACTGCAGTGTCCCTCACTGGGATTGTGTACTGCGACCTGGGTGGTAAACGTATCCTCCACTACCACGTCTGCTTCTTTAAAACCTTTTTCTATATCGCCCCGTTCATAGATAGAAGGCTTTCCACCCTGGATGTTACCATTTTCATAAATTTTCGGTGCACCGGGTTTCATGGCTTTTTCCACATCCACCACAAAAGGGAGTACCTTGTATTCCACCTTTATCAGCGCAAGAGCTTCTACGGCGATCTGCTCCGATTCAGCCGCTACACAGGCTACTTCATCCCCCAGGTAGCGGAGATGCGGATCAAAAAGATAAGAAGTATTACCATACCAGGGAATTTGGGGGATGTTCTTGTGAGTAATAATCGCCAGTACCCCGGGTAATTTTTGGGCTTCGCCAATATCCATGGATATGACCCGGGCATGGGGATGAGGACAGCGCAACGTTTTAGCAGCGGCCATGTTAGGAAGCTCAACATCCAGGGTATACAGGGCCGTACCACTAACTTTGTCATAACCGTCAACCCTGGGAGTGGGTTTTCCCACTACTTTTAGTTTCTTCTCCGGCTTCCAGGGACCGGTTTCTTCTGTGGATACCTCTGCTATGGTTTCGACAAAATCTTCCTCAACAAAAAATTTTGATTTTACAATTTTTCTTGCAGGCATTTTTCACCTCTTCTTATAACGGTCAGGTCCGCATTTTCTTTGCGGCTGTCATCACCGATTTGACAATATTGGGATAGGCTGCGCAGCGGCACAGGTTGCCGGACATACCTTCTTTTACCTGTTCGACCGTGGGTTTGGGGGTTTTCAGCAGCAGCGCATATGCTGCCATGACCTGACCCGGCGTGCAGAACCCACATTGGAGTCCATCTTCTTCGATAAATGCTTCCTGGACGGGATGAAGTTTTTCGCCATTCATTAAACCTTCAATAGTGACAACTTCTTTTCCCGCGGCATCGAGGGCCAGTATGTGGCAGGAATACAGGGCTATTCCATCCAATAAAACCGTACACCCGCCGCATTCACCGTGATTACATATCATCTTGGTGCCTGTTAGTTTCAGGTGGTCCCGCAACAGTTGGGCCAGGGTGGTTCTTGGCTCTACCAGCACCCGTATTGGTTTACCGTTCACTTTAAGCGAAAGCATTTCCTTATCTTTATGAGGAGGGCTTTCTTTTTTCTTTTTTGCCGGTTCTGACGTCAATGCCTGTGGCAGCACCACGCCGCCGATTACGCCGGTACCGACACCCTGGATAAACTTTCGGCGGGAGATAGCTTTATTATTGGGTTTGGAGTCTTGGCTCATCATGATTCTCCTTTTATAAACCTTCCGATTATAATCATACCCAAATTTTAGATGAAAAGGATTTGTTTTTCAATAGAAGCGTCATAATTTTTTATTTTTATGTCTTCAGGATGGCCCAAAGGGACTTTTGCAAAAGTTTTGTGGGGGTCCAGGGGGTGGTTTTTCAAAAGAACCCCCTGGTCGCCGAAGGCATAGGAGTTCCAGGATGTCAACAAATATATTTATTCACAAATTAGTTGACTTATAGTCAACTTTATTTTATACTATTTGCAGTGGTGAAAAGTAAAATGAAGAATACAATTGGGAAAAACATTGAATTTTTCAGGAAAAAGTTGAACTACACAAAAAGGAAAATTGCTGAAATATTGGATGTAAACCCATCTTTAATTACATACTATGAGCAAGGCAAGCGGGTTCCCACTGTAGGAAAACTGGATAAAATAGCTGAAATTTTTGAAATCCCGGTTGAATGGCTGATGACAGAAAATGTGGAAGATATCCAGTTTGCCGCCCGCACAAAAGGGAAGGAAAATGCTGCCGAGACCAAAGAAATCCTTTTTTTCCAGGAAATAGTCATCGATTTTGTCGAGTTACTGTCAAAAACCGGTATGCCGGATTATACATACAAGGGACCGCAGTATCCCTATAAAACTCCAACTGGATCGATTGTCAAAGATTTAAAGAAAATACTGGGAATGGAGGATATAGTTTACTATGAGCAATTGAAGCAATTACTGCAATCTTTATTCAATATATATATATTTGAGATTCCTTTCCGTAATGAAAAAATCTCGGGCGTTACTTTTTACAAAGACCAGGTTTTCTGTGTATTTATCAATAAGGGTCATACCCAACAGAGACGGCTCTTTTCTCTTGCTCACGAATTTGGACATATATTGTTCCATATTCATAATGAATCCTACCTTATTTCAAGGTTGGCTTCCACAGACATAGTGGAAAAAGAGGCCAACCGGTTTGCGGAGATGTTCTTGATTTCGGAGACACATTTGAATAAATTGCTTAATAAAGGGAACCTCTATCTTTTTAAAAAAGAGTATATACAGGCTCTTGCTGACTTTTTCCAGGTATCGGCCGAAAGCATATTTTATTCATTGGCAAAAAAGGGATTGGTGCAGTATAACTGGAAATCTCACAGACCTACTACAGATTATCCGAAAGATTACGACAAATCTTTTTCTTATAAAGACCTGCCCTGGATTTATGTATTAACATGTTTTATGGCATTCAAGCAGGGTCATATTACTATTTCAAAATTTTCAGAACTTATATTTACCGGCATCCGCGAGGGGAATGAAATCATCAATAAATTTGAGGAGATTTTAGTGAAGGAGACCGAAAAAGGAAACGTTGAGTCATCATATGAAGAAAGCTGAGACATTCCTGCTGGACACAATGGTACTGATTAATTTTGCCGAACGCTGCGAAAGTTGCGACCTGTTTGAATATTTTGGGAAAGGAGAATTATTTTCCTCTTTATATTTCATTACTCAAAATAATCTCAAATTTGTCTCTGACGAAAAATTGGTTAGTAATGTTTTTAAGGATAAATTTAAAACTACTATCACCAGGACAATGGACTTACTTGACATCCTGGTTAGTAACCGGTTAATAACCGAAACCAAAAAGGATCAAATATTCGAAGAAATGATTAAGCATGGGTTTTGGTTAAAGCGTTAAAAAAAACAAAGTCTTCCCGATTGGTATCTTTCAGTATCGTGAACAAATCCTATAGGGTGGGGACGCCGTCCCCTTTTTACAAACCCAACAAAATTGTTGTACAACAATTTTGTTGGCCATAATTATATTCAATCTTTTTCATTTTTCCACCGCTAGATGACACCATTTCCACCGCTAGAGTAGTATATTTCCACCGCCTGAAAACACGTTTCCACCACTCTGGCACACCTTTTCCACCGCTGAGGAATACGTTTCCACCGGTGGGGAGCCCGCGGCGCGGGCAGCCACAGCAGGCCCTTCGGGCCATCGGAAGGCTTCCTTACCAGAACCAACCGATTTGTCGTCTTTTTTTGATATTGAAAACAATTAATACAAAAAGCCTCGTTTCAGATGGATGGGGAAGCCTTCAGCTTACTTAACTTCTTATCTTCTCAACTTCTTCCTTTTTGACTTGGCCCCGTGAAACATCCACAAAAGCTTTTGTTTAGAGAAGGTTATGCCGACTTTAATGCTAATCCCGTGATTTATAATCTATCGCGTATTTTCTCAAGAATTCCTGCGGCTTTCTCTTTATCCCCCTGAAAGATCAGTATATAACGGTTGTAACTCTCGATATAAAATGAAATGCCTTTCTTATCTGTCATCACAAACGTATTGTCCGGTTGAACAGAACAAACAAACTGGGGATTTTCTTTGAGATAGTTCGCAGCGGTTTTAAATTTTTCCCGGGATTCCCCGGTATCACCATAGCGAAATATAAACAGTTTAAAATTTCCATAATCTCCAATTACCCCTTCTTTTAAAGCGAAAATATCCCGCGAATCGAATTGATAATTGTTAACCAGTGCCAGGTTTCCCTTTAGATAGGTGATTCCACCGGGTTTTGTCAGCAGCGAATCAACCCCTGGAAGAAAATTAATCAGTTGCGGCCGTTGACCGCTGCCCTTAATTTTTGCCGCCACCACCTTTGCCGCCGCTGTGATGGCGGTAATGGTTTCTTCTTTTGCATCAAACCCGATGACCGTTACCAGGAAATTGCCTTTCCTAAAATTCAGGTAATAGTCCTCCAGCAGTCCTTCATTACCCACGTCGATGGCCTTTCCCGAATCACTGGTTTTAAAGGTATATATCCCAAACGCAGCTTCCGGGCTTTGCATCTCATAAATTTCCAGGTTAAATTGAAGCGTTGCCTGTTTTTTATGCTTAAACCCCCGGACAATGGCCTGCTTAAAGCCATATTCATGGTAAATCTCAGCCCCCCCGTTAATCAGCAGGAAGAGGTCATCGCCAATCACATGTTGGGGATTATCTGATGGTTCCCACTCCTTCAGTTCCCCTGGTTGGGGTAAATATACCGCCATTTGCGAAGAATTGGAATTCGGGCGAATACAAGATTCGCCCCTACAAAGGCTTCCGAGGCTCATGTAGGGGGTCGGCCGGATTTTGTGTTCACCCGGCATTCTCGGCCACCCTCCCAGGAGCATTATTATAATTACCCAGAATATCCGCTTTATTTTCACTTTTTTTTTAAAGATATTCACTCTTACCCTCTTATTTTTAACCTCTAAACTTCTCAACTTCTTATCTTCCTCTCTTCTTCTGGTATAACACCTTTCCGCCGACAATGGTATAAAGAACTTCCGTATTCAAAATTTCATCATCGGGAATGGTCAAAATATCTTTGGACAGCACCGTGATATCGGCCAGTTTGCCCTTTTCCAGGGAACCTTTGATGTTTTCTTCAAAAGCGGCATAGGCACCGTTTATGGTATAGGAACGCAGGGCTTCTTCCCGGGTCATACGTTGATCCCCAAAAAACACCTTGCCGTTTTTCATTTTCCGGGTTACAGTGGCGTAAAAACAGGCAATGGTACTGATATCTTCCACCGGGACGTCGGTTCCGTTGCAAATCACCGCACCGGTATTCATTAGCTTTTTCCAGACGTATGCGCCTTGTTTGGCCCGTTTTTCCCCCAGTCGTTTGATAACCCATGGTCCGTCCGATGTACAGTGAATCCCCTGCATGGAGGCGATAACTCCCAGTTTCCCGAATCGGGAGATATCATCCGGGTGCAGGTGCTGCGTATGTTCCACTCGCCAGCGCAAGTCCTTTTTTTCGGGATGGGCTTTGAACGCTTGTTCATAAATGTTGAGCGTCTCCCGGTTGCCCCGGTCGCCAATGGCATGGGTGGCCAATTGAAAGTCATTCTCAATGGCGATGCGGGCGGTTTCTTTCATGGCATCGATGGGTTCTGTATTCAGACCGGTGCTGGAAGGGAGACTGTTATAAGGTTTAAACAGCCAGGCGCCGTGAGCTCCCAGTGCGCCGTCGATTGACCGTTTAATGGTGCGAACCGTTAGATGATGATTGCCGTCGCCAATGATCTTGTAATCGGCAATGCGCTCGCGAAGACGTTTATTGGATTCTCTAATCATGACATTCAGTCGAACCCCCAGTTTTTTCTCCTGTACCAGTTGTTTGTACAAATCAATGGTGCTGAAAGATGTCCCGGCATCATGAAATGAGGTTACACCATTTTCCAAACATGCCTGCTCAGCCAATTCGATCATCTTCAGCGCTTCAGCTTTGATTTGTTGGGGGGTTCGTTGGGAACGGGCTTTACTCATTGCTTTTCGCAAAAGTCCCTGGGCGGTTTCCCGGAAAACACCGATAGGTTTACCGTTTTTGCCTTTTACAATCTCCCCACCGTCAGGATTGGGGGTTCTTTCGTTGATCCCGGCCAATTCCATTGCTTTGGCATTGGTAAAACAGGAATGACCACTGGCATGAGTCAACATAACAGGATTCTCAGGAGAGACTTTACTCATTGAATCATGGAAAGGTAAACCGTCTACATTGGGGCTGGGTACCTTATCCCATTTTTCCTGGTGCCATCCTCTTCCTGTAATCCATTCACCGGGTTTAGCTTTTTTGACCGCTTCAGCTACCATTTTAACTGCCTCATCCCAGTTTTTAATTTTAGTCAGGTCCAGCTGCATTTTGGAACGCCCCAGGCTGAGAAAATGACCGTGAGATTCGATGAAACCGGGGATTGCTAATTTCCCTTTTAAATCAATAATGCGTGTTGATTTGGCAACATAGGGTTTTATTTCTTTTGTTGTGCCAATGGCAAGTATACGGCCCTGATAAACAGCCAACGCTTCAACCTCAGGACTGGATTCATCCAGGGTAATGATCTTGCCGTTTTGTAAAACCAGCTCAGCAACCGGTGTTTGTTTTTTCTGGATTGATGCTGCCAACCCTATCACCAGGACAAAGAGAAAAATGATAAATGTAAATCGATAGATCCTTTTATTCATTTGCATTCGTATACCTCCAAAAAGTATATATTAGTATAATCAATCTTTGTGATTTTAGCAAGCGATAAGAGTAGAACTTTTGCTCCGGTTAGGTAAATAATTCTTTAATTTGCTTTTTATCTATTGCGAAATTGGAGCCGAAAAAGCCCCTATCCGGCAAATTTCCCCCTTTCCAGAAAAAAATATCAGGTTTAGATTGTTTTAACTTCCGGTATAGTGTCTCCAACCTGTCAATCATTTTACCAGGTCCAAAATAATTTAGTTCGTTAGAAGGTGAGACAATAAAAAGATGAGCAAATTTGTCATACAGCCGATCCATGACCGGGCTGCTTTTTTCGGTTAGGCTGTTGACTAAAATCGCATCAGGGGCTAATTTCTCCGAATGATGTTGGATGGATTCTTTTGCTAGCTTTTCGTCTTTTTGTGTCACCCCCTGGCATTGGCGATCATATCTTCGGATTTCCTCGATTTCTTTCAGGGTTGCTCCCAACGCCTTCATGGCAGGAATGTGCCCCCTGTCATTGGCGCTGATTAAGTGCTGATACCTGTTTAGCTGGACTCCTAGTAAGTCTGATGCTTGCTCAAGAGAGGTTTGCCGATTCTTGCCCGCCCTCTCATTGTGGTGATCGATAACGATGGCCTGTTCCGGGTAGTCGATATCCAACCGCAGTTCCACAAACACCGGGACTTGGCCTTTGGACAGCCCCATCAACTCTTCCTTGTATTGGGACAGGCTTGCCCCCCAGGTCAAATGCTTATCAAAATATGGGATTTTTTTGGCGTCAAGAATCTCTCTGATGGTCACCATCTCTGCATCAAGTCCACCAAGGAAAAATGTATATTTCTTTTTCATGTCATTATATATACAATTTTTGCCTTTATTTCAAGTTCTATTCGTAAAATTTTTAGGATTTTTTTTTAATTGCCCCTGTTTTCTATATTTGTCTTCATCTTTGTTCATGTTCATTCCCAAACACCTTCCAATAAATTAAATCCCGGTTTTTGCCAGTTCTTCAAATATTTTCTTCTGGGTTTCATCGAGATGGGTAGGCAATTTTACCTGGAGACAAACCAGGAGGTTTCCATCAGGAGTACCTTTTAAACCGGGAATTCCCTTGCCTTTAATCCTAAGTTTGCTGTTATTTTTCGAGTTGGGAGGTATTTTCAATTCAATGGTTTTGTTATCTAAGGTGGTAACCCTGATCTTACCTCCCAGTACCATTTCAGTCAGTTTGACCTCTTTTTCCATGATAAGGTCTTTTCCCTTTTGTTTAAACACCGGATGAGGAGCAATCTTAATTTTGCAGTAAAGGTCTCCCCGTTGACCCGACATGGGGTCAAGGGGGCCTTTTGCTTTAAGTCGCAGCTTTTGCCCCTCTTCGATGCCTTTGGGTATGGTGATTTCCACTGTTTCAATCCCGCTTCCGGTATCAAGAGAAACCTTTTTCTTTGCACCAAACACGACATCTTCAAGGTTGACTTGTAATTCTGCTTCCGAGCGCTGCGGAGGGGCATTCTGCCGGGTAAACCCCCTGGGGCCGCCAGGGCCGCCGGGCCCACCAGGTCCACCACCAAAGGGATCCCCGAAACCAAAAGAAAAAGAGTTTCTACCCCTGCTGCCGCCTCTTCTTCTACCTGCGAAAAAATCAGAAAAACTGCTTCCACCAAATACATCACCAATACCAAATTCTCTAAAAATACTACCAATATCAAATCCCCTGAAGATATCTTCCCGGGAGAACCGTTTTGAGAAGCCTTCTGCCCCGAACATATCGTATTGTTTTCGTTTTTCGTCATTACTTAAAACCGCATAGGCTTCGTTTATTTTTTTAAACATTTCTTCTGCTTGTTTGTTGTCTTTGTTTTGATCCGGGTGATATTTAAGGGCAAGTTTTCGAAAGGCTTTTTTGATTTCATCTTTGCTGGCCTTTTTGTTGACACCCAGGATCTTATAATAATCTTCTGCCATTTTTACGCCTCCTCTATAAAACGCTTCCTGAGGATTATACTATTGCACCCTTACTGGTTAACCTAAAAAACATCACTCATTTTAATTAAGTAATTTTATAATAAAAATTTACCGAAATGTCAACCCCACCCCACTGCGTGGGGGGGCGAAGTAGGTCCTTCGGACCATCTTAAGGTTTCCTTTAAAGAACCGTTTCGTTAGCAAATACCCATAGAGCAAAACTTAATGTACATTCATAGGATGTTGTTGCCTGGAGGGGACGGGAAACCTTCAACTCCTGGGTCCGGTTGGGGCTGCTCACAAAAACCAAACTCAGAAATTAACAGGTATGACGTCTACTCTACTTTGGTGGCTGGAATAACTCAGGCTTTATTTCCTTTAGCTCTTTTTCCATTTTAGGGGGTAAGCCTTTAACTTGATAAAGTGTTCTGGCTTCCAGGAGAAGTTCTACTTTTAAGTTTAGGGCATCAATGAGAAGGGCCTTCGTGAGGTTGGCACCCCTGAGGCTGGCCTTCGCGAGGTTGGCTTCCGTGAGGTTGGCGCCCCTGAGGTAGGCACCAGTGAGGTTGGCACCAATGAGGATGGCCACCGTGAGATTGGCACCAATGAGGATGGCTTTCGTGAGGTTGGCACCCACGAGGTAGGCCCCTATGAGGTCGGCACCCATGAGGTTGGCATCCATGATGTCGGCATCCATGAAGTAGGCCCCCATGAGATCGACACCCATGAGATTGGCCCCCGTGAGATTGGCCCCCATGAGGTTGGCTCCCAGCAGGTTGGCTCCCAGCAGGTTGGCTCCCCGGAGGTCGGCTTCCACTAAGTTGGTCCCCTGAAAGTTAGATTCATGAAAACTGAACTCAGGCGGGAAAAAAAATCCTGTAAAATTATATTTTTTTTGAGCTTTCTGTCTTTCGAATTCCTTCCAGAACGCCTCAGCGAATTTATCCTGCTTTCCTTCAACATCTTTTGAATGGAAGATGCAATGCTTATTGTCATATAGAGGTCTATAACATCTATAATCAAATAATTTAAATTTACAACTATTTCTCTCTTTTTCATTTTCGCCTGTCATCATACTCCTCATTTTTGGGCATGTATTTTATATATCATTTTAAAAGGGAAAAGTCAATCAGGAATAGTGTTTTCTTGACTGGCCCTTTTTTCTCACGAAGGGTTTTTTTCCTTTTATTTTTAGCCACGAAGGTACACGAAGTTACACGAAGAAAGAAAACAAAAAGGGGGCAGTCGAAAAAAACCTTTGTGTCTTTGTGTCTTCGTGGCTCAATAAAAGCAAAACAAGTGGCAACAAGAAGAGAGTCCCAGGTTGAAAATATGTCTCAATCCTATTATAATATTAAACGGAGGTAGGATCTGGTGCCAGGTAATTTATTTTCAGGTAATTTATTTTTAGTCGAAAAATCGGACTGCTCGTTCAGCGGGCCTACTAAAGCAGTCCTTTCAGATTTATATTCGGGTTTTTCTCCCGGCAGCGGGGAGTGTTACCCTGGCAGAAGAGCCGCATGTCATGCCCGAAAACCAGTCCGGTGTTCCGTAAAACACCGGCATCAGGTGTAGGCGCTGCCAGGCAATACTGGCAATGCCGTCGGGCATGATTGGGCGCGGAGCCGCGGCGCACACGAAACCCATTGTTGTTGTTCCTGTTGTGGGGATTGTTGTTGTTGCGGGCGGAACAGCGCAGAGCCGAAGCCCCATTGTTCCACGAACCACCGCGAAGTGCCCGGGCTCCATTTTGGCTCTTCCCCATTTATATTCTAATTGGCCTTTTCTATTCTTGATTAACAACATTTCCTTATCTGCCATTTTCAACTTTTCTCTAAATTTTTACGTCTTTTTCATGTGCGTTTATTTTACCATAATGTGTATGTTCTTTACAATAGCATTTGCGAATCCAAAATCCTATATTCCATATTCCACTATTATTACCCATAACATTCCAGAAGTGAGTGAAGTTTAGTTATGAATTATTAACAGCCAAAACGGGCCGCGCGGCGATCCAGAGTTCCAGATGGACAGAGTTTCAGAGTTTCATATTATGACTGGGCGCGGAGCCGCGGCGCACACGAAACC
>JABAOF010036869.1_pt3 | contig 13036 bp, 8 predicted proteins | sample 7062171 | NCBI WGS metagenome assembly JABAOF01 (sample SAMN14538628, study PRJNA623070) | marine sediment metagenome | biome: marine biome [ENVO:00000428]; feature: marine pelagic biome [ENVO:01000023]; material: deep marine sediment [ENVO:00002113] | place: India: Gulf of Khambhat ...
ATGCCTACCTGGGGTATGTAAAATCCAGCAAATCCCTCCAGATCATTGCAGAAAAAAATGTTCTGTCTTACGGTGGTGATTGGCAAAAATGCCAATTAACTCCCACCCTCTTCCATCTCAGGGAAAATTTCTGGAAAGGTTTTTATTGGGAAGTTAACACAGCCCAAAAAGTTGTGTATCGTGTCAAAGGCGGAAGTTTTTGTAAAGGCGGCGGCACAAAAGAAAAGTTGAATATGACCGTCAAAGTAACCAGTGGTTACTTCTATCTATATTTTAGCAAAGCCTACCTGGTCTATGTGCCTTCCACCAAAACACTGCAGATCACAACAGAAGGCAATGTGTTATCTTACGGCAGTGACTGGCAAAAATGTAACCTGAAAACTTTCCTCTATGAGTTAAAACAAAATGTCTGGCAAGGCTTTTATTGGAAAATTAATACCAGTAAAAAACAAGCCTGGAAAATCACCGGCGCTCAATTTTGCCAACTTGGTGGTACAGAGACCCCATTAGCCAATACGACTGTCGAGGTGGTATATTAAGGAGATCGATACCTTTTTGGCTTTCTCATTTACCCCAATCATAAAAAGGGGCGGGAAATGTTTTTCCCGCCCCTTTTTTATTAATATTCTGTAAAAATGCTCTAAAAAAAACGAAGTTTTCCCGCCTGGTATCTTTCAACCGTCATGAAGGATCCTATTGGGTGGGGACGCCGTCCCCTTTTTTGTCTACTTACGTACTTACGCGTCCTTGACTTCGCCAATATAGGCCAGTTTATGCCCTGAAAACACAAGCACCAATTTAATTAAGGTGGTTTTTTCAATGCTCTTCCTGAAATTTTCATCTATACTGTACCGTTTCAATTGCTCCTGCGCTTCGGATTTCAGTTGCTCCACCTTTTTTTTACTCTTTCCGTCGATACTTTTCATGTATTTTATTTCGATAAGATATGCAAACTTTATCCCCTCATACTGTGCAATAAAGGGCTCCATTGCCAGGTCGGCATATCCTTTGTTGAATTCCCTTTCGGGATGGACAATATATAAATCGCTCCACCCCAGGTAGGCAATCAAAAAGCCTTGTATGAACTTTTCACCGGTGATCAAATCTCTCAGACTCATACTTTTTTCCATCTGTTGGGCGATATAGTCAAACAAAGGTCTCCATTCTCCGTTATATGCCATGTTTTCCATTTTTTCAGAATATTTGTAACGGTCCAGACTAAGCACCCCGGTTTCATCGTATGCTTCACGAATATATTCATAGAATAATTTTTTAACCGCCTCGTTGGGAATTGCCAATCGCACGTTGTTTCCCTTTTCAACTGCATCAATAGTGACCAACCCGAAATAGAACAACAACGAACTGAAATTCTCATGACGCTCAAGGAGTTTCAATGGGAACCCTTTTTCTATTTTGGATTTTAAAAAACCGTTTTCCATCACCGCCTTTAATTTTGAAAAATTCCCGTTGGTTTCTTTTATTCCCTTTTTGTCCATCAATACCAGGTGTCTTAATTTCCCGTAATCCGTCTTTACATTATCGTCGAATAGTTCATCAGGTATTTTGTGATTTTTGAAATATTCTTTAAGAAAATATAGTACCAGGGTTGGATTAAATACTTCGCCGGCTGCTTCTTTTGAAAACCGGTAATGGTTATACCACCGGTTCATCACCTCGAATAGATATTCGCTTTCATGCCGGATTTCACCTGCATTCCTGTAACATTCGATCATCTCCATGACTTCTTGTTCGCGGAATCCCATCATCTCATTGAAGGCTCTGTCGATAGAAATATTTTCCCCGATGTTAAACCCGGAAGTAACATCGTCCATGGTGATAGGAGATACACCTGTTATAAAAAGGCGTTCGATGGGTATATCGGTGCCGGAGGTCCCGGCTGATTTTATTGCTTTAAAAAAAGTCCTAAAAAAACTTTTACCATGGGTTAAGTCTTCATAAAGGCTTCTCCCGGCAGTGGACAAAATCGTATTGGCGAAATTATCGTATTCATCGATGATAAGATAAACCTTTTCCCCGGCTATCCTGCAAAGGGTAAGAAGATTACTTAACAAGTCTGACGGACTTTTCAGGGCCATCAGTTCTTTTATTGTCCCCGATTCATCAACATTCACCAGGCTGTGGTATTTTGAAACAAAAATTTTTGCCGCATTTTTTACATGATTTAAAAACGATTCTGCCACTTGATCCACAGAAGGATCAGACGCATCGATACCTGAAAAATCGAATTTCAAGATCAAATAGGAATTTTTTTCAGCAGTGGGATTCTCAAAAATCTCGGTCCCTTTAAAATACCCCTCAAATTGGTCTGCCTTATCTACATCGTAGTAACTCTCCATCATGGAAAGAAACAATGTCTTTCCAAACCGCCGCGGCCGGATAAAGAAAAGGTATCCTCCCGCTTTTTCAAGATCATGCAAATACCCGGTTTTGTCCACATAATATAGATTTTTTTTCCTTATCAATTCATAACTGCCAAACCCATAAGGGAGTTTTTTCAGGGTTTCATGCAGAGCCTCTCCTCCGGCTTTGGATTTAAAAATTCTCCGTAAAAATTTCCAAGACCTTGCAAATCGATTCATCATGGATTCATATTAATTGAACTGCTCTGAATTGTCAAGTGCTGACCGGCTTAAAAGGGAAAAAGGTTGTGTTTTTATTGCCTTATTCCTTCGCGTTCCTTCGCGCTTATTACCGCATTGCAAATGCTCTTCGCGGTTAAAAAATAGGCGGTGAATCCGGAAGATAGCCATTGCATATATCCGGATTTTGTGATAAACTAAAATTTAAACGTTAACAAACAAACGTTTTGTAACAATAATAAATTCCACAACCAAAAAGGAGATAACATGCTGCATTGGATCGAAGCCCTTATATTTTTCGTCTTGTTAATCCTAACCATTTACGGTTTTTTTCAACCCCTTTATACCAGGTATAAACTGATAACCCTGGGAAAACCGGAAAACCGTTACGATAAACCCTTAAAACGAATAAAAGATGCTGTATTTTCTTTCTTTTTTCTTCTTTGTTCCGTCAAAAAAGAAAGAATCTTTACAGGTATTGTACATATCTTTCTCTTATATGGTTCATTAACCTTTGATACGGTAAGCATCAACCACATATTGGAAGGTTTCAACGAAAATTGGAACATTTTCGGCCACGGGGTAATTCGCAATATTCATTCGGCCTGGGCGGATGTATTCGGGATCATGGTGTTATTGGCGGTCCTTTATTTTGTCATTCGCCGCTGGGTTTTCCGGCCGAAATCCTATACCTATCCCTCCATTGAATCCGTGCTCATCTACACGCTTTTGGTTACTGTCACCATTACCTTCTTCCTTTATGAAGGCGCAGCCATTGCCCACCACCCGGACCATGCCTACCAGGCGTTTACCGGGAAGGTTATTGCCGAATGGATGGGACCGGTGGGTATAACAACCGTTAAAATCTGGTGGTGGATTCATATTATCAATGTGTTTGCCTTTGTTTTATATGTCCCCCGTTCCAAATATCTCCATATGATCTTCGGTCCCATTAATATCGCGTTCCAGGATTATCGTTCCAGCGGCCGCATTAAACCCCTGGAGATCGACCTGGAAAATGCAGAAAGTTTCGGGGTGGTCAACGTTACCGATCTTACCTGGAGTGATTTATTCGATGGATATGCCTGCATGGAATGCGGCCGCTGCGACGATCATTGCCCGGCCAACCAGAGCGGGAAACCTCTATCCCCCAAAGAAATCATCCTCCAACTCAAAAAATACATGCTAAAAGATAAGAAAAACCTGCTCCGGGATCCGGATAAACGAGAACCCCAGGCATTAATGGACGGTTCGTATACCGAAGATGAAATCTGGACCTGTACCACTTGCGGTGCCTGCATGTATGTGTGCCCGGTTAAAAATGAACATTTACCCAAAATCATCGGCGTGAGGCAGAGCCAGGTGCTGATGGAGTCCAAATTCCCCTCCGAACTCAACCAATTCTTTAAGAACATGGAAACCAACAGCAACCCCTGGGGATTCGGCGCCGCCACCCGGGCAGATTGGAGTGAAGACCTGGATATAAAAACACTATCGCAGGACCCGGATGTGGATATTCTCTTTTGGGTGGGATGCGCAGGCGCGTTTGACGACAGGGCTAAAAAAGTAACACTCTCCGTGATTAAAATCCTGGAAGCAGCGGGTGTCAATTTCGGGGTGTTGGGACTGGAAGAAAATTGCTGCGGGGACCAGGCGCGACGCTTGGGCAACGAATATATGTTCCAGATGCTGGCCCAGCAAAACATCGAAACCTTTAAAAATTACAACATTAAAAAAATCCTGGTAACCTGCCCCCATGGGTACAACACCTTTAAAAACGATTACCCGGAGTTTGCCAAACAACTGGGAGTCGAAGACTGGAATATCGACGTGATCCACCACAGTCAATTCATTTCCCAATTGATCCGCGACGGTAAATTAAATCTCAAGCAAAAAATTCAATCCACGGTTACTTATCATGATCCTTGCTACCTGGGACGGCATAACCGGATCGTTGCTCAACCCAGGATCGTATTATCCCGGTCAGGCGCAGCCTTGAAAGAAATGAAAAACAATCACTTCCACAGTTTCTGCTGCGGCGCCGGAGGTGGACTCATGTGGACCGAAGAGACACTGGGCAAACGCATCAACCATATACGCACCGATAACGCCATGGACGCAGGGGCGGAAATTATCTCCACCTCATGCCCCTTCTGTATGACCATGCTGGAAGACGGTGTAAAAGATAACGGTAAAGAAGAAGAATTCAAAGTCCGCGATATCGCTGAAATTATCGCACAGTGTTTATAATTCTCTTAGATACTCACAGCGGTTACTTTTTCGATTTTTCGGTTTAAAAAAATCTCTCCTACCTTTTTAAACCGTTCAGGAAAGTCAGTAACATAGAATTCGTCTTCCTGCACGCCGACACTCCTGCCCTGCCTGAGCCACCCCAGGCTTTTTAAGATGGAATACACCTTTTCGGTGACCACCTCTGCCGAATCGATTAGTTTGATATCTTTTCCCAGCACATCCGTTATGGAGTTTTTTAAAACCGGGTAATGGGTACACCCCAACACCAAACTGTCAATCCCCTGTTCCTTTAGCGGCAATAAATACTCCTCGATGACAAGACGGGTAACCGGATGCTGAAGCCAACCTTCCTCCACAAGGGGAACAAATAAAGGACAGTCCTTTGCTATAATATTGGCATTGGCATCTTTTTCCAGGATTGCCCGGTCATAGGCTTTTGACGAAATAGTGGCTGTAGTCCCGATCACCCCGATGCATCCTTTGCTCCATTTGACCGCTGCCTCAGCACCGGGTTCAATCACCCCCAGCACAGGAATATCCAGTTTGTCTTGCAAATTAGGAACCGCATACGAGGACGAAGAATTGCAAGCTACCACAATGATCTTGACATCGCGATCCAACAAAAAAAAGGCATTGTCCTCGGAAAATTTAATGATGGTTTCCGCTGATTTGCTGCCATAGGGAAGCCGTGCCGTATCACCCAAATAGATCATCTTTTCATCCGGCATTTTCTCCTTGAGGGCTTTATAAACCGTTAATCCCCCAATACCGGAATCAAAAATGCCAATTGCTTTATTGTTCATCAACCTTCACCCTGTGCTCATGGCTCCCTGCTCCCTGCCCCCTGCCCCCTGCCCCCTGCGCCCTGCGCTTTCTCATTGCCCTCTCAAGTAGAGATAGCTGTAATCCGGGTAAAAGGGATTCTCTATATCGATATGCCCGGAAATGGTCCGATATTCATTACCGGAGAACAGGAATTTAACCTTTTTTATCTCCTCAAAATTATAGCACATGTTGTCCACGATAAAATAGATAAACTCCAATTCTGAAGAGGTTCCAGCGGGAAAGCGGCGAATCAGCTCATCGCTGAAATCGACTACCAGCATGTTTTGTCCTTCGATAAAATAAAGGCTTCTTAGTGTGACGCCTTCCGGGACCGGGGTAATGTAATTCTCCTCACCTTTTAACAATAATTCGATAAAGTTCCTGTAGGCATGCTCTTTTATTTCGGGAAGTTCGATCTCATATTCAACCGGCCGCATATACCGTGACGACTCAGTAAAAAAAAAAGCTTTGACTTTTACAGTTGTGGGTTCTTTAATTTCCTCGTCGCTCTTACTTTGAAGGGATTGAAACCCTTTATCCTTCGATTCGCTTCCGGATTTTATAAAAATAAGCAAAGAGGTAATAAAAAAAATCATCGCCAATATCAACAATGAGTAGATAATCTTCTTATTCATTTGTCATTGACCATTGGTACTTATTGATACAGGGTATTATGGTAATAGATATATTTTGAAATGCCAACGTAAAGAGCACTGGCAATTTTATCCAAAAATGAATTATCCAATAATTTTTTTTCTTCTGAGTAATTGGAAATAAAAGCAACTTCCACCAGTATGGCAGGCATAGCTGCTCGCATTAAAACCCTGAAAGGCGCTTGTTTGACCCCTCGGTTGGCGGTATCCATTAAAATATTTAGCTCTGCCTGGATAAAATCCGCCAGTTTACTGGACTCCTTAATATACTCAGTCTGAGCCATATTCCATAAGATCAATTTTAATTCATCGTCTGCATCGGTGGCCAGTTTGTCCAGTTCCTCTTTAAACGAACTGTTCTCTTTTTGAGATAACTGGAAGGCCTCCTGGTCGGTGGCCTTCAGGCTCACATAGTAAGTCTCAGGCCCCCTGGCGACTTTTCGGAAGGAGGAATTCACATGAATTGACACGAATAGTTGGGCTTTTTGATTATTGGCTTTTGAGACCCGTGAGTTTAATGAAACCTCTTCATCTTTTTCCCGTGTCATTACCACGTAAAGCCCCAATTTTGACTCAATCAATCGCTTCAGTTTTAAGCCTACTTTGAGGGTAATCACTTTTTCTGTTATTTTTTGCCTACCTACTGCACCCAGATCAGAACCACCGTGACCGGGGTCAATGCAAATCGTATTGATTAATGATGGTTTTTTTTCTTCCCGGGATTGCGGCTGGGGATAGGTTTGGGAATCAGGTGGTTCTTCCTGTTCCTCAGTTTGTTCCGGTGGTTTTTCCTCCTCTTTTTTTTTGGTTGTACGTGTATCTTTCAATTGTACGTTTACTTGTTTTTTAGGTTTTGCCGGGGCTTTCACCAGGTCAAATACCACCCTGAAGGGCTGCTCAAGGACAAAATGACGACCAATGTTGAAATCGGTTTTTAAATGAACCTGGAATATACTGATATCAGTGTCCGGGGTGCTGCCTCTTTCCACGTGGTGCACCACCCGGTCAAGCAACTGGGAACGCCGGAATACTTCAATCTGCTTTTTCACTGCTGCTTTCCGGCTCAGCCGCAGCTCTATTCCCACCTGGGAAGCATTATACTTGTATTCAAACACCTCGTCGCCTTCAAACACAATTCGAGTGAACCCCTTATGATCAAAGGAACGGATATTAATGGAGAGGGGGAAAGGGAAAAGAGGGAGATTTACCAGGACGAATGAAAATAAAAGAACAACCAGTATCTTATGTTTCATAAAAATAAAAAGTCTAGGTACGCATTTATTAAGGCTGCTTTACATTTGTACATTGGAGGCGGCGGGAATCGAACCCGCGTCCAATAAGGATTCAGCTAAAGCATCTACAGACGTAGTTTGTTTTTCATACAACCGCAGGTAAAAAACAAACAAAAATAACTGCGACCGACCCTCTTTAAATTTTCATCCCGGCAGACCAGAGGGCACCTTCTACCGGTCATATCCTGCTGAATGACGCCCTCATATCCCCGCAGGAAAGGGACATGAGAACGGCAGCATATTTTTTATGCTGCGAGAGGTAACTCGTTTGCGTTTCTTTTTTTGAGCCGTTTAATGAGGAACTCAACTCAATCCGCAGCTTTAACCTCATCAATACTGTCGAACCCATTTCGCCCCCATTACACCTCATTCATGTTAAAAGGCTGAAAGGAGGCAATGGCGGGGCCGACGAGACTCGAACTCGCGACCTCTGGCGTGACAGGCCAGCGTTCTAACCATCTGAACTACGACCCCATACCCTGTTACTGGTATCGATCCACAACCAGGAAACCTGGGCGGTAGAGGACTCGAACCTCTGACCACCGGCGTGTAAAACCGATGCTCTTCCAACTGAGCTAACCACCCATCCGCATGAGATGAACAATAACCCAATTACGAGTTATAAAGATACTATATTTAAGAGTTAAAGTCAACATAGGAACAAAAAATTATAGGGGAATTTTTTTATTTTTTTACCCGCTGCTATTGAAAAGGACTCCCATTTATCGGAAAATAGGGTGTTAAAAAACAACGAGGAGGTTCGCATGAAATTGTATTACAAACACTCCCCCCAGTGTCCCGTCAGTGCGGGTGCAAAAATGGAAGTAGACAGCTTTTTAAAGCAAAACTCCGATCCCATCGATTTTGAATTAATCAATGTACTTACCGATAGAGCGCGGTCCGCTGAAATCGCCGAAAAATTCGGTATCGAGCACGAATCGCCGCAGCTTATCCTGGCTGATGACAATGATAATATGCTGTGGCACGCCTCCCACCGGAGAATTAAAAAAGACAGGATTATAAAGGCAATCGAAGAAAATAAATAAAGTATTTATATCTCCTTCCCGTAGACTGGAGATTTCCTGGTCATAGTTTCACGTGTCTCCAGTCAAGGGAAAGACGCTCCGCCTTGGTAGATGGGACGCTGAGGTATTGATAAACAATAATATATCTTGTATAATAGTCATATGGCAACAAAATATTTCACTATCAGCAAAGCGAAAAACGGTGACCCTTAGTGCTCCACCGAAAGAGAAAGATGTACTTTGAATAAAGGATTAGAGCAAATGAATCTTATTGGAGGCAAAATTGGCTGCAAGTTCAATGCTTGAGTATGTAAAGCGTGAAATTTTTGAATCTGATTATGTTATTCTTAAGCCCACTGATGTAGAAGAAATTTTATCTATTTTTATGGAATCTGATTTAAATATAAAAGTTACCATGTTAGACCCATGGTATAACAAAGGAGTTGGAGGATTACGTGATGATTACATCCCATATATAGTTGGGCTTTTAAAAAAAGCTGCAAAAATATCACCTCATGTTTTTCTATGGGGGTTCCCCGAAATAGTCGCTCATTTTGTTGAGCGTATTCCTGAGCCTTTATCGCTCAAGAGTTGGCTTACCTGGTATTACAAGAACAATCCATCTGTGATAAGAGGCTGGAGGTCTGCTCAGATGGCTTGTTTACATCTAACTCGTCCTGATGCGGTTCTATATCCTGAGCATTTTTTAAATGAAAAACAACTTCAAAAAAAATCAGAAGGAAAACTCAGGTTTATGCCAGGTCCTCCAAGCGTTATTGAAAGTTCATTGCTTTGCGGTTTTGTGGGAAAGCAAGAGCAAACCGGGCATCCATCTCAAAAACCTGAGAAGGTATTTGAAGTGTTGTACAAAATGACTACAAAACCTGGTGACATAGTCCTTGATCCTATGTGTGGGTCCGGTACTACCGGAGCCGTAGGTATTAAAATCGGATTTAAAAGTATTCTAAATGACTATAATGAGGATTACGTTCGGATTACTGAAAATCGATTAAAAACTATAAAAGCCATAGAAATAGAACAGCCTATTCAAAAGATGTTTCAATTTAACGAATAAGGACGTTTTTAGCAATGAACCTGCCTGATAAAGATATTTCGTTAAACGAATCCCTCGAAGAATTTGACATTTGGATTACTTCTTCGCTTGGAGAGATTGTGGATACTGATAGATTTAAAGAGGAAATGCGTCTGGTATCCGGCGCATTTGACATAATTGGGGCTGCAACAGATACTTTCTCTAACCCTGCACTTTGTCGTCCTGACTCAATGGCAGATACACTGGCAAGCTTAATAGCGGAAAAACCGGTTGAAGAACGAAAAAAGATTCTTAGCTCTCTAGCTTCAACTCTTTTTGTTGTGACAGGAAAGTCGGATAATAACTTTAAATGTCAATTCCCGCTGTATTTACGCGACAATGCCGGATGGTTAAAGATTCCTTCCTTATCAAAGCGAAAGGGTGAAATTAAGATAATCACTTCCAAACTCCCCAGGGTTTTAAAAAGTGATACATATATGTCAATCATTGCGCATATTAGCGATAAAGAGGCAGAGTCTCGACTTTTAAAAGAATTTATCTCATTCCTTCTTAAAGATGAGAAAGCAGTAAATCAATTATGGAGTATTGGTTACAGTTATTTTGCACTTAAAGAGTTCAATAGGTCTCAAGACCTTTTGGCTCCAATCGTTATTTTTAAAGTAAGGGGTTCTGTGATGGCCTCAGAAGGGCATGAACCTGAAAGTAGGTTAAGAAATAGGTTAAAAGAGTGGGGGCTTCAACCTGACGTCGATTATAATTTAAATGATGTTGTCGTACATGATAAGAAATACGATTTAGAAAGAAAAACCAGGGCTTATGATTTTGTAATACCTTATAAAACAGTTGGATGGAATTCCGGATGGGATAATAGAATTTTTATTCAATGTCAATTTTACGCAGGCGATTCAGGAAGCGTATCGCATAAAAATGTTGACCAGGCAAAAAATTCTCGTGATTATATTAGTTCATTTGTAAAAAATCCAATTTTTGTAGAGTACGTAGATGGTGCAGGGTATTTCTCATCGTTAAATGGTGATCTAAAAAAATTGTTAAGCTATGATGATACTGCTGGTTTTTTTCAGATTAGAAGTGCTCCAATTCGTTTAAGAAGAGAATTCCAAAAATTAGGCTTTCTCACTCCTCTTGAAGTTGAACACGCTGTAGTCATAACCGATGGCTCAAAAAATAGTGTTTATACTTTGCTAAAGAGGGATGGATATGATGATAGAGAAATAGATCGTGTGTGGAATGAAAGCTTAGATCGAGAATTGCTTAAAACTAAAAATGGCAAACATTATCTGATCTCTGGAGGGAGGCGCGATATTGTACGTCGATATTCTTTGCTTGATTTAATTGCTGTGAATGGGGCCAGGTTGGATCAAAAAACAGTTAATGGTAAATCATTAATCCCAGGGTATGGCCCTTTTTTTGGGTTGGCTTTAGATGAGCTTGTTGAACACGCTACAAAGTCATTAAGGGAATTTTATGACGAAGTGTCTCACTCCAAAACATTTTTAAAAGATATCAGGTGGCTTTGCGAAGAGGGTTTGGTGCTTTCAAGATGATCTACTTCCTACTTGCAGCACATAAACGCCGTCTTTTTCATCCCGGAAGACCTGCGTTAAGACTTTTAAGAATGCCAGTGCCTTTTTATGTTCTTCTTCTGTCAACCGCTGGTAACTCTTTTGCAACTGGTTAAATTCAAAGATATTAAAAATAATATACTCGATCCCATCCGCTTTTAGAGCGGCAATAAATTCTTCAACGGTGCTGGTCTTTTCCAGGTATTTTTTTAAAATAGAATAATCATACCCGGAAGCAACGCGAAAAGGATGCTTTAAATAATAATTTCTTGCTTCGCCCACCAACAAGACACATGAGCCTGGCGGAATCTCTTTATTGGCAAAGGCAATCGCCTGGTAAGTGGGGAAGGTAAAGGATTTATACTCTTCCACACTCAGCCTGCCGGAAAAAAGATTATAGGAGCGGTACAGATTTTCGTGAAGCCCGAAAGCAGTCAGCACATTAAAACCGATAATAATAAAGAAAAGAACGGTCATTACCTTTTGAGAAATCGATTCGTAAGCAATTGCCACATAAATGGAGAGAAAGATAAAGGCAATATACCAGACACGGGTGCTCAGTTTGAAATTCGCCCCCACTAGTAGGGTCAACAGGGCAAAACCCAACAGGAGCAGCCGTTTTTCCCGTTTAATCACCAGGAAAGGCAAAAACATTAAAAAAAGCGGACCCACAATTCCGCCGGAGCCCAGTTCCTCGAATGAAAGACTTAAGGGAAATTTAAGCACATCCGTAAAGGAGTGAAACAATTTTTTTGCATCCCGCTCCAACAGGGTAAAACGGGTGGCATCCCAGTATTGAATTTTGTTGGCAAAGTAGTGGTGGAAAAAAGGAAAAATGGGATTGCCTGTAAACATATAATTTTTTACCGTTAAGGGCACCAGTATGGCGATAATGATCAGAGCGATAATCACCAATTGTTTCAAGTAGATGGGAATATGTTTCTCCCTGATGGATTTGATGAAGTAGAGCAGGAGAAAAACCGCCAGGGGAATGCAGTTGGTGTATTTGATTCCTATGGAGAAACCCCAGAACAATGCGGACAGGTATTTTTTATCTTTGAGAAAATAATAAACGCCCAGGAGCACAAACAACGCGGATGGCAGGTCGTTTTTAACGGCTGTCATTAAAAAAATACTCATAGGCATGGATACGATAGTCAGGAGCAGGATATGGCGTTTATTGATTTTGAAATGGTCAACTGCAAAATCCAGGGCCGAGAGGATAAGTATTACCCCCATCAACATGTGGAAGAGGCGCGGTACCAGGTCTCCGGCGAATACGGCCGGGATCAGTGAAATCTCGTAATAAATAAAGGTATTGGCGTAAAAAAATTGCGGGGTGGCAATAAACCCGCCGTTTTGCAGGTAGAGATTGGGAATTCCCAGGTGATAGGCCAGCGAGTCATAAAACGAAGGAGGCAGAGACGCATAAATAAGAGGAAAAATAAAAATAAGGTATTCAAAGGCCGGGCGTTTGAGAAAAGCCCGGAGGTTTTCTATAACGTATAACGATGCTTTCCGGTCCTTATTTTTTAATATAAAAAGCAAGAAGAAAAGCGGTGCCAGGTAAAAAAGGATGAGAACCCAATGAGAAAGTATTTTGAACAGGGAGACCAGGTAAAAGAAAAAGGTCGTAAATATCAACCCCACGGCAATAGCTGAACTGAACCCGGTAGGCTGGCCGGTTTCCATGTTTTTGTTTTGCTTATGACCGAAAAGGCTCATAAAAATGGAACCGTAGATATACAAAA
>JABAOF010040947.1_pt2 | contig 13028 bp, 13 predicted proteins | sample 7062171 | NCBI WGS metagenome assembly JABAOF01 (sample SAMN14538628, study PRJNA623070) | marine sediment metagenome | biome: marine biome [ENVO:00000428]; feature: marine pelagic biome [ENVO:01000023]; material: deep marine sediment [ENVO:00002113] | place: India: Gulf of Khambhat ...
AACATTAGAATCCAGCTTAGAAAGGTGAAGTGGCAAATTTCAACAGTAGAAAAGGAAGTTGAAGAAGCACGTCGGCAAGAAGAGACGCTTGAAAAAGAGCTTCTAGAACACGAGAAGACCAAAGAGGAATTATCGCGCACCGTTTTAACTGCTAGGAAAGAGTCGAAGAATTTCACGTCCCAAATTGATGACATAGATAGGAAGTTGCATCGATTAGATACCGTGTATGAACGTTCGGATCATTTGTTCAACGAGCTTCAACTCAGCCTTCAAACACACGAATTGCAGTTGGATCAGCACCGTCGTCGATTGAAGGAACTCGGTTATGAAGAGCCCTTGAAGATTTCGCCGGAACAACTCAAGACGGCTGAGCCCTCCCTTAAACTGTTGCGTTTTGAGTTGGAGCGGTTAGGAGCTATAAATCAACTAGCTCTAACGCATTACGCTGAGCAAGCTTCAAGATACAAAGAACTATCCATACGCATGAATGAGCTTGAAAAGGAAAAACAAGCCATCCTCTCCTTCATGGATGAAATTGAAAGGAAAAAGCGTGCGGTTTTCATGGAAGCCTTCAACAAAATACATGAAAGCTTCAGAAGGTATTTTTCGAAACTAACCGGCGGCGGAGAAGCTGTCCTGAAACTTGAAAATCCTGAAGACCCACTCGCTGGCGGAATTGATATGGTTGTTCAATACCTAGGCAAACCTCCCATCCTTGTGAGTGGAGCCAGTAGCGGAGAGAGGTCAGTGGCAGCAGTTGCCTTCATATTTGCCTTGCAAGATTTTATGCCCGCTGCCTTTTACTTGTTCGATGAGATTGACGCGCATTTGGATGCCTTTCACGTAGCCAAGTTGGGAGAACTCTTGGCTGAAGAATCGAAGAAATCCCAGTTTCTGGTTATCACGTTGAAGCCTGAGATGGTTAGCAAAGCTGAGACGATATACGGAATATATGAACGTAACGGAATTTCCCACGTCATCTCTGCCATACTCAAGGAGGCTGCTTAGTGTTCTCATCTATGGAAAAACCTTTCTATTTTCAGCCTCCATGGAACATACTCTTTGAGCTTCACAGGTTACAAAAGATAATGCCTTGGGACGTTAACATCTCCTTTCTGTTAACGTCTTTTCTGGAGGAAATGGATAAAAGAGGAGAAATTGATTTCAGAGCCTCAGGTATTGCTCTCGATTCTTCCACCACAATTTATCTTATGAAGACCAAGCTTCTGCTAGAACTGGAAGAGCCTCCGCCTCCACCTAAAGTTCCACCAGATTTTCTACCTCCACCTTTGTTTCTTCCGCTCCGTTATGAACTATCTTCCACTACAATCCGTCATTTACTGAACGTATTGGATGAAGTGTTGAAGGGTGAACGCCTAGCTTCTCCAGTACCACGTCTGGAACCAGTCTTACCAATGCCAGAGATTCTTCCTCCAGTTGACCTATATTTGATGGAAATCGAAGAACGGATGGAAAACTTGTATACCCTCCTCTGCCAACTTGCTAATGAAGCGAAGTTGATCGTGTTCTCTAAGGTCGTGGCTGGGTTGGAAAGACTTGAAGCAGTTAAAATGTTTATAGTACTCCTTTTCCTTGCACAAAGGGGCGCAGTGAATCTATGGCAAGATGAAGATTTCGGCGGGCTTTACATAACCGTCACAGAAGGTCCAACTGTTGAAGGAAAAGGAATCATCTGAACCTCTTAAACAAAAAAAATCTATTCGCGATTCAGCTTTGCTGGAAGCAGCGCTCTACGTGGCTGGACGACCTCTGAATTTGAAGACTCTTGGAAGACTAATTGGAACTCGCTCCAAAACGAAGGTTAAAAAACTCGCTAGAGCTCTCATCGAAAAATATAGAAATCGTAACACAGCCCTTGAAATTCTCGAGCTTGAGGGAGAACGATTCGTTCTACAGTTGAAGGCGGAATACACGCCTAAAGTTCGAAGGTTAGCCACAAGACCACTTCTTTCTAGAGGTCCCTTGAAGACCTTGTCGTATATTGCCTATAGACAACCGGTGCCTCAGCTCCAAGTCATCGATGTAAGAGGACACCACGCTTATGGTCACCTTAAACAACTGGAGGACCTAGATTTGATAATTCGCGAGAGAGCTGGACGAAAAAAAATTATACGAACAACCGAGTTTTTTGCTGACTACTTCGGTCTAAGCCACGATTTGCGAACCATGAAGCGTCAACTCAAGAGTATATTTGCAGATTTTGCCAAACCCGAACTCGAAGAGAAAACGAACATGGAGAAATAGGTGTGCGGAAGATAAATTTATATGTCAAGTTTTGGTAGTCTCATCGATATCATCTGAGATGATGTAGACTTGTCTGTGTGGCATGGAGATCAACATAAAAGAAAAGCTTCGGGCGGCAGAAAACGAAGGTACCGATCGAAAAGAAGGTTTGAGAGAGGATCCTTTCCAGCAGAAACGAGGTTGGGCAAACCTAAAAGGAAAGTTAGCCGCACGCATGGAGGGAACGAGAAAGTTCGATTGCTAGCTGTAAACCACGCAAACGTCTCTGATACTTTCGGAAAAACCACCAAAGTAGAGATTCTTCGCGTGATAAAGAATCCCGCCAACGTAGATTATGACCGCCGAGGCGTGATTACTAAGGGAGCAATAATTGAAACTCCTTTGGGAACTGCCCGCGTGACATCCCGCCCTGGACAAGACGGCAATGTAAACGCCATTCTTGTTCCAAAAGAAAAAGGCTAGTGATCAAGAGAATACGCATGGCAAAGAAGATGCGTACGCGTAAACACGCGTGATAATTAACGCTATTTTAAATTATATCTTACTTCCATGTCCTTGCTCAACGTGGCTGCGGAAAAACCGATTACGAGACTGGGCAAAATGAAATGTAGACTATCTACGTCTCCTTCCACGTCTTCGTCTTCCACGGTCACCCCCGTTTTGCCCAGTGTCTCGCTGGAGAATTATTCTTTTTTCATAATTTCGTCGAGACCTCAGTCTTGGGATTCTGCTTTTCTTTGGGGTGGATGTCATTTTTGGGGTCTGTGACCTGACTTTTCCTGCTTTTGCCAAAGATCCATGGGTTGGCAACTTTATTTCCTCGCGATTATAGATTTAGAACGGGTCTTTTAAGTATTATCTCTGCTTTTTGCAGATCACGAGGTGTCCTTTTAGTTGCGGATTTGTTTTTAGTGTAGAAATCTCAAGTCCTGCTTTGTTCAAGAGTTTGATGAAACATTCTTGGGTGAACTTCTTCTTTAGTCCTGTTACGACGATTGTGGATTGCGGTTTGCCTACTCTTTTTATTTCTCTAAGGGTTTCGGTGGGGTTAGGAATATTTTGCAGGAGAGTTATGGCAAAAACGTGATCGAAAGTTTCATTTTGTAAGGGTATATAATCAGCATCAGCACGGATGATGGCTGTGTTGGGTAATTGTTTTGTGCGTTTTCTTGCTTCTTGGAGGCTTTTGGACGAGGCATCTATGCCCAAGACGAGTTTGGCTGATTTTGCGGCTGGTTGTAGGAGGAAGCCCGTTCCGCAGCCCACGTCTAGTACGAGTCCGTTTTGGCTGAGTTTAGTGTTGTTCAAAGCAGCTTCTATTTTGGCATTTTGTTCTTCTAGATATTGAGTATCGTAGACTTGGGCTATGTGATCGTAGTGGCGCATGGTTTCGCGCTTTTTGTTCCATTTTTGCATGTTTCTCAGAAGTTTTATCTGTGGTTCCTCTTCTAAAGATTGTTGGTGGCTTATGTGTCTGGTCGGAAACCTGTTGTTGTTTTGCAGAATCCGAGTGTTGATACGGCAGCGGAGTTCATTAGAGACGCTGTTTCGGAGCGAAAGGTTGTTCTTGTTGTAGGCAATTGTTGGGTGGATTATAAGGGAAGGGCGAGCTCGAAGTTGGATCCTGGTGAGCGTATTGTTGCGATTAAAGAGGATGGTTCAGTTTTGGTTCACCGTCCGTCTGGCTATGAGCCTGTGAATTGGCAGCCCCCTGGATGTTTGTTTCAAACAGGTGTCTTTGGAGAAGTTCTCCATGTGCGAGCTATCCGAAGGAAACCTTCTGAGTCCGTTAAGATCTCTTTTGATCGTATTTACCTGCTTTCCGCTATGAGCTTGGTTGATAAAGGAGAATTTTCTCTATACGCCAGCGAGGAGGATATGCAGAAGGCAATTCTGGTTGAGCCATCGATTCTGGAGCCAGAGCTGAAACTCATCACTTATGAAAAGAAGGTTGAACCCGGGTTTGTAGACCTATATGGCATCGACAGGAACGGAAAGCTTGTGGTGGTGGAGATTAAGCGGAAGACAGCTGGACGGAATGCGGCTCTGCAGTTGGCGAAGTATGTTGATTTCTTGAAGACTGTTGCGAGTCGAGAGGTTAGGGGCGTTCTCGTGGCTCCTCGTTTGGCTAAGGGTGCCCAGAGGCTTTTAGCAACATTGGGGCTGGAGTTTAAAGCTTTGGGTCCGAAAAAGTGTGCGGAGGTTTTGTGCAGGTCTGAGACTCGTAGGCTTGCTGAGTTTTTTGAGGTGAAGTAGTTGGCTTCTTTCTGTTTGTTGCATATATGTATGGAGTTTATGTATAAAAAAAGAAAAGCCTGAACAATACCCTAAGTGAATAAACAATAGAGGTGGCTCCAAGCAAAATAATCCACTAGTCAAAAAGCAGATGTTGCAATAATCTTCTTCATCCTTTTTATGTTGCCAATACTCCCACTGCCAATACTCTTAATATTCCCTGAGAGACAATTCCTGAGATCCTTTATGACTTTTACATCAATCGTCTCTAATTTCATTGAATTTTCCATAATGCAAAACATTTAAGCATTCGGCTTCGTGTATTTGTGGAAAGATAAACGTTAGGGAAGAAACATGAAGCCGCATGTAACCCTTGTGAATCCACCTGCTCCGAGTGGATCCGCTGGGCATTTGCCCTTTGCCCTATTAGGTTTGGGATATTTGGCTGCGGTTTTGGAGAAAAACCAATATGAAGTTGATGTGATCGACTGCCAAGCCCTCAAACTTTCATATGAAGAATTTAAAAGCGAAATTGGCAAGCGCCAACCCAACGTAGTCGGAATGACATCGACCACACTCACGTATAAGACTGGGTTGAAACTAACAAAAATTGCTAAAGAGATGTGTCCGACCTGCTTAACCATCCACGGGGGTCCTCACATTACGTTCTGGGATGACAAAGCACTGCAAGAATGCCCAGAATTAGATGTTGTAGTAAGAAAGGAGGGTGAGAACACACTGTTGGAGCTAGTGCAAAGGCTGGAAGCGGGCAAGAGTTTTCGTGATGTTTTGGGTATTACTTATAGAAAAGATGGGAAAATTGTAAAGAATCCGGACAGGCCCTACATAGAGAATCTTGATGGTCTTCCCTTTCCAGCTCGCCATCTCTGGCCCCTTGAGCGCCTCCGAAAATATGAGGATATGTTCTACTTAACGACGAGTCGGGGCTGCGTCTACTGGTGCGAATTCTGCGCGACGGTCAGGATGCATGGCCGTAAATATCGCATGAGAAGCCCCAAAAACGTCGTGGATGAGCTTGAGTTTCTTAACAAAACTTACAGCGCATCCAATTTTACATTCTGTGACGACGCATTTACCGTCGATAAAGCTAGAACTGAAGAATTATGTGATGAAATTAGAAACCGAAAATTGAAGATAAGATGGAATTGTGGAACCCGTGTGGACATGCTTTCAAGGGAGCTGCTCATCAAAATGAAGGAGGCAGGATGCATATCAGTATGGTTCGGCGTTGAGTCAGGCTCACAACAGGTTTTAGATGCTATGAAGAAAGGAATCTCCACTGCACAAACTCTGAGAGTCTTTAGTTGGGTAAGAGAGCTTGGGTTAAAGCCAGTTCCAAACGTGATCCTCGGTTTCCCTGGTGAGACTAAGGAAACCGCTTGGAAGACTATAAAGTTCATGGAAAAAATAAGTCCTGACGATGTGGGTTTCTATAATGTAGCTACACCCTTCCCAGGAACGCCCATGTTCGATTTGGTCAAAAAAAAAGGTTGGCTAAAGATAACTGACTTCGACAAATATGATACAGCGACTCCTATCTTTGAAACGCCAACGTTAAGCATGAAAGAGCTAAGGGAAATCCGGGAACAAGCTTTCCACCATTTCTATCTTCGCCCCACCTATATTCTTAGAATGTTCTCCAAAGGCGGCATGAGTGGTCTTTCAGCAATGAGAACAGCTTTCTCGCATCTCCTTGAAGCAACTAAAACCAAACTCAAGCTTCCATAAAGATCGGTGTTGAAAAGAACCACGTAAAATCATTAATTTTTTGATCTTAAGGGATGCTAGGCAATGGTTGTTGGGTGCTACACGCGTGGAGCGCTATCTTACATAGTAAGGGTGTCTATCCTTCTTTAGTTTGGTCAAAATGTTGATCAACAAGAAATCAAAGTCCTTGCCCCATAGAAGCCACCGTAAACCATGATAAAAACGAAGAAACTCCAATCCCCTACTGGTGGATCGATAAAAATTTTCACTCTCCTTCTCCACACTAACCAACTTCAAAACCACCATGGCAGGCATATACTTCTCTAGAAGATCACGGTTCAGGTCGCAGCCAACCATAATCTCCGATTCCTTAGAACCCAAAGCCGCTACGCGCAGAATATCAGCAATAAGATCAAACTCGCTTCTCTCTTCTGTCATCAACGAACCGCCAATTTGAAAAGACTTGCCAACAACTATAATCATTATTTCAAACCCAACAATATGCCAAAACCGATAGTAGAAATTACTAGAAACCCTGAATTGCAAATATTAATCTCAACTTCACAACCTTTAGGTTCAACCAGCTTGAAGCATAAGACGACAAGAAAATGAATAAAATAGCCAAATACATAATCGCCGCCATCTGTATCCTCATCTTAGCTTATGGAGCATGGCTAGTCATAACTGCAACCTTCCCGATCGAGGAATGGTTCCAACAAAACCCAGAATATAGAGCCATCTTCAACCTTCTCCTAGTAATCGGCGTCATCGGTTTGCTAGCTGCTGTAGTCGAGGCAAATAGAAGATAAAGCAACAGATTAGCTCACGTAAAAGGGGGGCATATCCTTTTTAACCTTGCCCAGTTGACCTAAAAGGCGCATCAACAAAAAATCGTTGTCCTTGCCCCATAAAAGCCATCTTAAACGATGATAAATATGCAGAAGCTCTAGCCCCTTCTTGGTTGTCCGATAAAAGTTTTCACCTTTATCTTCCACAATAAGTAATCTTAATTCTGCTAAAGCAGACAAATAATTCTCCAAAACCATGGAATTCAGTTTGCACTGTTCCATGATCTCCTCTTCTTTAGAACCTTTAGCTGCCACTCGAAGAATCCTTGCAACCACGTTAAATTCGTTTCTCCTTTTCGTCTCTAAGCACCGCCAAGATCCGAATCGTATGTTGAAAATACGCTCGCAGAGATTTTAATGGTTATTTCAATCTCGTCAATAATGACTAAACCGATAGTTCAAAATTCTAGAAAAGATCTTATGCTTTGAAGTAATCCGGTATCCTCCTCTGATAAAGCGTATCAGTTAGCAGTTTACTCCTCTCTATCCAATGTTCCAATGGGATCTGAAACTGACTGGAAATCCGTGTTAAAGCCTCCCCTAAGGTGTTATATTTCAGTGGCTTCTGTTTTATGGCGTTCCTCACATTTTCCCTAACCTGCCAAACGCCAACCGGCATGATATATCCCGGATGTGCTTCTCTCAAAACAACTACTGCAGCTTGCCGTCTCTCCTTCATAAGCAACTCCCCGATAGCCAGACGAGCTGCATAATAGCAACCTCCAATACTAGCGTAGGTGGTGCGACCGTTAAATCCCTCCCAATCAGAAAACATAACTACGTACTTGCCACTTGGGTTCCAAACCGTGCCTGGATACCAAGCTTCCATAGCCTCATAGCTCCAAGCTCTCGGAATCATCAAAATCTCGAATCTGTTGTCCAAATACCTAGATTCGTAGATGCGGTATTCGTTGACCTCAGGAAAGGTTTTGATCTTCCCGATCATGTCCTTCGAAATTATGCTGTCCACAGCTGTTATACTCCAACGAGTTGGAACCAGGCGTCTGTTGTCCTTCAATCCAAAGGCGCCAACGCTCAAGGCTCGCTGAATCTTAGTGACCAGCACACCCTTTTCGTACAAGGTTGTAATACCTTCCGCAGCCTTCAAGTCACCATCAAAATAGGCTTTCTCAATTTGGTGATCCCATCGTGAAGTTGTAGCCCTCATGTCTCTAACAACCGCGGAAGGTCCAAAAGGCTGAACTTCATCATCTAAAACAAATCGCCTACTAGGCTTGTTCTTAAAAGTCAACTCAACATCCACTGGACCAACAGACAAAGCCAACTCACGGGTTCTATCCATTATCTTTCCAGCCTCTTCAAATTTCTTCACATGGACCCTATGTTTCCCCCTAACAAGCAAAGACCTGAAACCCACAATCTCATCGATAGATTTTCCAAACCAAAACTCAGGCAGATCGTAGAGGCTTGTGTCCTCGTGAACTGGAGGAACCAAAGGACCCGCATAGACATAGGGATAGCCAATCCGACCGACAAAGACGCCTGGCGGAGAAGCACCATCCATATCTGTGCCCCGAAGAAGAGGAATCGTTCTAAAATATGATCTCAGCCTAACAACTAGGGGGCATCTGGTTTTGCCACATAGAAATTTGCCACCTTTACAAGCCACGCAGAGGCTTTTTCCCCAAGCCTTTGTAACCAGAGAGTCTGCATTATAATTCATGTCCGCAGCGAGGTTGGGATTATCGAGAAGTTGAAGAATCCAAGGGTTATCGTTCCAAGATAGCTTCGGCTTCCTAACTTGCCCCACAATCTTACCCTTTCTCTTCCCCTTAGCTAGTTTTCTCATGTTTACGCCGCCGAGAACGTCATCTAATAACTTTAATTTTGAACTTAAAAATAAGTCGATAACAATGATATTGAACCGCTTTTCTATCCGACCAGCATTCGCATCCAAAAGTCTTTTGTTCCCTTTCTAAGTTCATCAGCAAAGAAGTAAATCAAAAGCGCAAGAAGCACGGAAGTAACAATAGCGGTTGCGGAGGTCCAATCGGCCATAAGAATGAATGCGTCAAACGATTCCTTGACGACAGGATAGAAAAGCGGATTGAACTCGTGGTGCAGAGAATCTATAAACACGTGGGATGAGACGCCGACAAAACTCAACACAACTAGGGTGCCAGAAAAACTGCACTTTTCCTTAACCTTCTTTTTGTTAAGTTTAAAAAAGAATGAAACCACTGACGGATAAAGGAAAACCGTCAACAAAACCGACATAAACGTACCTAGGGTAGCAGCGCCTAGAAAGCTGTGAAGAACAAGTCTGTGTTGAAGACCACCAGTAATGAGATAAGTAAAAGGGATTTCCAAATCTGGAACCATGGTGCTCACGAGAAGCGCAGGTAAGCTCAGTTGCGGTTTCCATCTGTTCAGTAGATAGGCCATGTTGCAGTGAAGGGGCGTGGCAGGCATGGCTGGCAGTCTCTAAGAATAGAACACATTTTAAGCTGATTTAAATGCTTGCTGAAGTGGTTCGCTATGTTCTCGATGAAGACTGGATATAGAATCTTCTGGTTTTGCTTAAAACCGGAGATGTCTGCCAAGTTACCCCAGTAAATCCTTTTTTTTGTTTTAGAAAGGTCTGCAGCGCGCAGTTGAGTTGTCCTAATTACAGCTCACCTAGCAAACAGAGACAAGACGAAAAATTGAGAAAGAACAGAATAAAGTTGTGCATGCCTGCAAATTTTAAAGGTAGGAACTTTCTAGGTAATATCAGCGTTTTCGACACAGTGCAGAAGACGAGTGGTGGTAGACCGTAAGTAGTCTCACTGGGTTGATGTCGTTGTAACAAAACATTATTAAACAGTACTAACGTAATATGTAAATTCCTCAAAGATTTGAGGATGGTGAAAGAAAATGAGAAAGATCTCAAACAGAAACAAGATAGTGGCAATCGCTTTGGTTCTATTGATGGCTTCTGTTGTGTTTACGTTATATACGCCAGTGCAAGCTCAAGATGAGGAAGTGCCCGTTAGCGGACCGTTACCTTCAGGTGTTACTCCTGATGTGACAATTACTACCGAAGCCCACCTTAGCTTTAGACCTAACCCTGTGGGCGTTGGCCAGACCTTCCTGGTTAACCTGTGGACTTCACCCGCACTTCATAGAAGCCGATATCATCCAGACTACAAAGTGACAATTACAGATCCCGATGGAAACGAAGACGTTATAACGCTGGATTCCTATCATGCGGATGCAACGGCATGGTTTGAATACGTAGCCGATCAGGTTGGCGAGTGGACGCTTAAGTTTGACTTCGCTGGAACATATTTCCCTGGAGGAATGGTGCCTGGTGGGTTCTTTGAGCCGCCTCAAGTGCAACTCGATTCAGCCTACTATAAACCCTCCTCCTCTCCAGAAATGACACTAACCGTACAGGAAGAAATGGTGTATTCTTGGCCTCCATCTCCGCTGCCAACCGACTACTGGACGCGACCAGCGCATGTAGAGAACAGAGAGTGGTGGCCGATTCTAGGAAACTGGCCAGCTACTGGCTATACAGGATTGGCGGACCCCAATTGGGACGAAGAATACCCTGACACTAACCCGAGATGGAACGCTCAACAGAAGTTTACTCCATGGGTTCAAGGGCCAAACAGTGCACACATAGTGTGGAAACGGCAAGAAGACATAGCGGGTCTCCTCGGCGGGCAAGCAGGGCATGGGTCAGGTTTGACTTCCGGTCCACCCATTCCAAGCATAATCTTTGCTGGCAGAGCTTATGATTCCTATACAAAACCAGGAACCGGAGGAGAAGAGTTGTGGCGATGCTACGATGTACGCACCGGAGAAGTATATTGGGAATATCAAACACCGCTGGTTGAAGTCCCATTCTGGTGGTGGACAACACTACAACCTTTGTCACCAAACCTCATTGAATATGCAAGTCCAACACAATCCGAAGTAGCGGGCGCTGAAGCAGCCGGGGGCTGGTCAGCAAATCTAATGAGAATTACCGGCGGAAGACTGTATAAGTTTGATCCATGGACTGGAGAAATAACTACAAATGTTACGATAGAACCGTTGTCGTCAGGTACATTCTACCAAAACTCATACGCCCGGGACGAAGACCCGTTGGTCTTAACCGTGCAGAACCTCGGTGGCGGCAACTACAGTCTGATCAAATGGACCACACGTGGGGGTTCCAGCAACTTTAACTCAAGGATAATTAGCAACACGAGTTATCCGATGAGCAGCCTACCACCTTACATCGATTGGAATACAGGTCTTGCGGCTGATGTGGATCCAGTCAGTGAAGTCGGGGTATGGACAAAAACGAGGCTAAGAGGCTACAACCTATGGACAGGACAACTATTATGGGACAAAACGATCGACGAGCCCATGTTCAGCCCGGTATGCAGCCTCGTTGACCACGGAAAAGTCGCCACACTATCAGGGAGAGGTTATTACGTAGCATACGATATCGCGACAGGGAACGAAGCATGGAAGAGCGAGAAAATGAACTATCCTTGGGCATCAGCTGGCTTCGGGGCTTACTCTGCAATGTCAGCTTACGGTATGCTATTCCGAGAATCTATGGATGGCGTCTACGCATTTAACTGGACCAATGGAGAAATAGTCTGGAAATTCGAAGCGAAAGCAAGGTCCCCATATGAAAGTCCTTATACATCGGCCGATAATAAGGGGACGGTTTACCCGTTCTACTCCTTCGGACAAGGGGGCATAATTGCTGACGGCAAATTCTTCACGTGGAACTATGAGCACACAGAAAGCTGGCCCGTCACCAGAGGGTGGAGTCTCCATGCCATCGACGTGTTTACAGGCGAGGCCGAATGGTCCGTGTTGGGATGTATTAGACCTGGTGCTGTCGCAGACGGTTACCTTGTAGGTTCCAGTCGGTATGACGGGTACACCTATGCCTTCGGTAAAGGTAAAAGCCAAACAACAGTTGAAGCACCATTGACAACTATATCGCTAGGGCAAAGCGTCGTGCTAAGGGGCACAGTCTTGGACATGTCACCGGCTCAGCCAGGCACTCCATGCGTCTCCAAAGATTCAATGGCTACACAAATGGAATACTTGCACATGCAAATGCCAATCGCCGGGCTTTGGGGCAATGAAACGATAACCGGTGTTCCAGTTTCCTTGGATGCCGTTGATCCAAACGGCAACTTCATCCACATCGCCGACGTCACCACTGATGGGTATAGCGGCACCTTCGGCTACACGTGGACTCCAGAGGTTCCAGGCACCTACGCTGTTACTGCGACGTTCATGGGAGACGACTCCTACGGCAGCTCCTTCGCACAAACCCATGTGGGCGTAGGAGAAGCACCTGAACCACCGCCAGAACCTGTAACACCGGCAACAGAGCCAGAAGTACAAGAAGACATTGACCGCGCTATCAATAGTCTCAACCCAATGTTCCTCGGCATAATAGTAGCTGTTGCCGTAGCCATTATCATAGGATTACTCAACCTCTGGATGCTCAGAAAACGACAATAAACACCTCAACCCCCCCTCTTTTTTTATCGATTATTGGGCAGATGCGCTGAAAAAACAATGCGCGCGCGCGCGAAGTAGGCTTCGATTTCTTCACTAAGATGGATGGTGTCCAAGTCTTCAGAAAACGCAAATGAAAAAACTGGGCGGAATCTGCGAATTATGGATAGTATCTTCTGATTGTGGATACAACTGGAGATATTTCCCGCTTCTCCCCTTTTTTTTAAGCATGCATCCAAACTATTCGGTGAATCGAGGTATGATCTCCTTGTGGTATATTTCCCTCACTTTGCTTAAATTTGGTCCAGCGTTTCCAAGGATCAGGTGCTTGACTCCAGCCTTTACGAAATCATCTATTTTGTCTATGCATTCTTCGGTAGTGCCCGCTATTGAGGCCTCTATCGCAGCCTCTCTTGGAACAAACTCTGCGTATCTAGTAACCAATTCCACACACTCGGATGTTGGCAT
>JABAOF010000589.1_pt3 | contig 13023 bp, 16 predicted proteins | sample 7062171 | NCBI WGS metagenome assembly JABAOF01 (sample SAMN14538628, study PRJNA623070) | marine sediment metagenome | biome: marine biome [ENVO:00000428]; feature: marine pelagic biome [ENVO:01000023]; material: deep marine sediment [ENVO:00002113] | place: India: Gulf of Khambhat ...
CTCGGCCACCTTCTGATCCTTATGCTCCGGGAGCACTTCGGCGAAATACTGGTCGATTTCCAATTCACGCGCTACGGATTTAGCGACGGCTTCGCTATCACCCGTAAGCATGGCCACCCCCACGCCCATCTCATGCAGGCGCTCGATGGCTCGTTTGCTCTCTGGACGGATGACATCTGCAAGCGCGAAACTGGCCACGACTCGATCCTCATGGATCAGATGGATCACACTCTGACCTCTCTCGCTGGCCTGACTCGCGAATTGCTCTAAGGATCCTTGGAGCGACAGGTCAAGCAGCTCAAGGAGCCGGGGACCGCCAACATAATTGTTATGGCCATTATAATAAGCTTGCACACCGCGCCCCTTGATGGCTTCGAACTCTGTGACAACCGGCAAAGACACGCCTCGTTCCTCAGCAGAGGTTCTGATGCCGCGTGCGATCGTGTGTTCTGAGTCTCCCTCGATGGCAGCGGCCAGGGCGAGAGCCCCGTCTGCAGACCAGCCATCAACGGTGGCGATATCGACCACGCCGAATTCACCCTTGGTCAGGGTTCCCGTCTTATCGAAGATGATGGTGTTGATCTCGCGTGCTTCTTCCAGCGCGAGGCGATCGCGCACCAGGATGCCATTATTGGCTCCCAGCGTCGTGGTGATAGCGACCACCAGCGGGATGGCGAGGCCGAGGGCATGCGGGCAAGCGATGACCAGCACGGTGGCAACGCGCGCAATGACGTCAACATTGAATCCGACGGCGACGGTCCATGCCACGGCCGTAAGTAGCGCGGCACCAATGGCGATGTAGAAAAGCCATCCAGCGGCTTTGTCTGCCAGGATTTGTGTGTTGGATTTGCTCTGTTGGGCTTCTTCCACGAGGCGCATGATGCCTGCGAGCGCAGTCTCGTCACCGGTAGCCTGCACTTGCACCCGCAGGCTGCCATCGCCATTGATGGAACCGCCAATGACTTGGCTGCCAGGTTCTTTCAACACTGGCTTCGATTCGCCTGTAATCATGGCCTCGTTGACGTTCGAAACGCCTTCCACCATCTGGCCGTCTGCTGGAATGCTGGCGCCAGGTCGAACCAGGATGAGATCCCCCGACTTGAGCTCGCTCGTCCTGACAACTTCCACCTCGCCGTCCGGCCTGATTCGTTCCGCAGTGTCGGGCATCAGCTTGGCGAGCTCATCCAGCGCGCCCGAGGCTTGCCGAACGCTGCGTATCTCGAGCCAATGCCCAAGCAACATGATGTCGATCAGCGTGACCAGTTCCCAGAAAAAGGTGGTGCTGGTCGGCAGGAATAATGCCGCCACGCTGTACACAAAGGCCACGCTGATCGCCAACGAGATGAGCATCATCATCCCAGGTTGCCGTTTCTTCAGCTCGGGTCTGGCCATTCTCAGGAAGGGTAAACCTCCATAGAAGAAGATGATGACCGAAAAAATGGGTGTGATCCAGTCACTCCCTGGAAATGCCGGCATTTCGAATCCGAGCGTGTCTTGAACGAACGGGCTGTACAGCAGAACGGGGATCGAGATCAGCGAACTGATCCAGAACCTTCTGCGGAACATTTGCTCGTGACCGGTATGATCCACGTGCTGCTCGTGATCCTCGTGTTCCACGGTCTTGGCTTCACCTACACCATGGTCCATCTCAGTTTGCATCTCTTGATGGGATCCATGCGGGTGATCAGGTTGGTGATCTGCGTAGGCATACGTCTCATCATGATTATGATTCTCGTGTTCCATGGTAGAACCTCCGGTTTTGATTTATAACCTGGATAAATGACTTCTCGCCGCCAATTGAAGCTATCTTACTTCGTCTTGCTCCCCAGGATTTGTAATTATGATTGTTATGGATGGTCTCTGGTCTTTTAATAGATCGCAGTTTTGAATGCATGAAGGATCGAATCTTTGATCTGTTCGATAAGGTCTTGATCTGCTTTTGTGATGGCGATCTCACTTTGATCCTCACTCCCGTATACGGTTAGGCTGAACTGCCTGCCATCACTGGCGTACACCATGAGGACGACTAATTGACAGCTGCAGGGGATTTCGCCATGACGTGGGCACGTTAGGTGATGAGCCGCGCAGGCGGATTGCAGATCGAAAGATCGAAACACATGTCCGCCCATCGCTCCAAGCGCCTTCTCTAGGGCGGGGACGGTTTCATCAACGCATATTCCAACCGAAAGGATATTCTGACCGAAACGCATCCTACTCCCCATTAGCTCTAAAGTTTTCCATTAAAAATCATATGGATTATGTCCTCACTCTTGAAATTTGTGAGGGGGCGTTTTGCTTATGATCCACACGCTCGAGGACCGGGAATTAGCGCATCCTCTGATGCGCCATTTGGCTTGTATCCAACTGGTCTCGTATCATACCTCGCTTTTGTCGACACGACACTGTCCTAATGGGGCCCCTCGGACCTTTGAATGGTGTGAAGAGAATTGGCAACAACGGACGCGATCACTCCACACAGGGATGAATCTTTACAAAACCTTTAACCGTACGACATCGAAACTTCAAGCGAACTGATTACACTTCTCCCTAGCAAACGCCGCAAAGAATTTGTTATTCATCATGGAGGTGTCGAAATGAGCAAGGCCTTACGCAATATACTGATCGTCCTCGCTGTGATCGTGGGTGCAGCAGCCCTGGTGTTGGTGGGCATGAACTTTGGCCGGATCTGGTGGAGCCCGATGGGGTATGGACCCGGAACTATGATGGCCGTGCCCGAGTATGGCGATGATGCCTATCTTCCCTATGGTATGGGCCCAGGCATGATGGCTTCTTGTATGCCGGGTCAGGGTATGATGGGGGGGATTGGTTTCAATGCTCTGCTTGGGGTGGAACCGCTGACCGTGTCGGAAGCAGAAGACGTACTCGAGAAGTACCTCAGTGGCCTGGGAAATGCTGATTTAACCCTCGGGGAAGTCATGGTCTTCGATAACCATGCTTATGCCCAGCTCATTGAGCAAAGCACGGGCATCGGGGCGATGGAGGTTCTGGTAGATCCAGTCACTGGAGCTGTGAGCCCAGAGTTTGGGCCGAACATGATGTGGAACCTCAAGTACAGCCCCATGGCGGGTGCGGGTATGATGGGAATGATGGGTGGCTCGAATATGGAAGACCCGCCAACAGAGATGCCGGTTACTGCCGATGAAGCGCTCCGCATCGCACAACGCTACCTGGATGCCTATGTCGCGGGAGCCGAGGCGGATGAGGCTTATCCTTTTTATGGCTACTACACGTTGCACATCAACAAGAGTGGCCCAACAGTAGGGATGCTAAGTGTCAATGGGTTTACCGGTGGGGTCTTCTTGCACACCTGGCACGGTCGCCTGATCGACATGTCGGAGACGCACTGACTCACAATGCTTCCATTTTGAAGCGCCGCATTCTCTCTCTCGAGCAGTTGGAAGGAAATGTGCAAATGACAAAAACAATAACGGATTACGCCTATCGCACAGAGATGTCTGTGCCCCATGAGCAGGCCGTCGGGAAGGTCGTCGCCGCCTTGAAAGAAGAGGGCTTTGGTGTGCTGACAGAAATCGATGTGCGGGCAACGCTCAAAAAGAAGCTCGATGTGGACTTCCGTAAATATTCGATCCTAGGCGCATGTAATCCGCCGCTTGCTTATAAGGCTCTACAGGAAGAACTCGATATAGGCCTATTGTTGCCGTGCAACATCATCGTATACGAATCGGATGGTGGAAGTGTGATCTCCATCGTGGATCCCCTCTCCATGCTCGGCATCGTGGAGAACCCGGGCCTAGAACCGATCGCGGACGAGGCCCAGAGCCGCCTTCGAAGAGTTTTCGAGACGCTCAGTGAATAGTGGCAAGAGCTTACGAAATCCCACGGCCTTTTGATGGCCGGGGGATACGCTATACGGAGGAATCTCTAGATAACGTCAATCGGTACAGCGCCCTACAGCTTGTGGGAAAGTACAATGTGCTGTGATCCACAACCTGTTGAGCCATCAAATCGAGTATAGCTCTTGTGAAATCAAACTCCGGTTTTGGATATGCTCAGATTAGCGGAGCTCAGTCCCCTCCACCGCACATGGGCGAGATCAGGGTGGTCGACGTCCATATCGGTCATATCCGCCAAAAGCTCGGTGATGAGGATCTAATCACCACTGTACTTGGCGTGGGCTATCGTTTTGAAGAACATGGAGATTGACAATGTGGGTAGCCGTTCGGAGGCGGTTGGTCTGGAAGCTTTTCCTTTCCTATTCGATCGTGATTGTAGTTGGGGTTCTCGTACTGGCGACGGCTGCTGAACTTACCGTCCCAAGTTCCTTTCAGCGCCATATGGCCGCAATGGGTTCCATGATGGGTCATATGATGGGGGACTCGACCATGGGTATGGACCTGGATGCAGATCTCTTCATCAATTTCCGCACAGCAGTGAGTGAGGCGTTATTTATAGCGGCGTTGGTTTCGATATTGGTTGCGATCATCGTGAGTGTGTTATTCAGTCGTCGGATCGTTGCACCGGTGGAGGAGATGATGGCGATCAGCCAGCGAATTGCCGAAGGCCATTATGATGAACGCGTGCACATCCCAGGCAAACTCCAACCTGCGGAGATGGACGAGTTAGCGAATCTTGCGGTGAACTTCAACCGAATGGCTTCCAAGTTGGATCAGATTGAAAGCATGCGCCGACAGCTTATCGCTGACGTGGCTCATGAATTGCGGACCCCCCTTTCTGCGATTAAAGCCTCCATGGAAGGGCTGATCGATGGCGTGCTCCCTGAAGAGATTGAAACCTACCAGCAAGTCCATCGTGAAGCGGATCGGATGCAGCGTCTGGTTCATGATTTACAAGAGCTCAGCCAGGTGGAAGCTGGCGTGTATGATGTGGAATTTCAAGATGTCCGGATTGCTGATTTGGTCGAGGCAGCGCGCGACCGTCTCGAGCGGCAGTTTGTCGAAAAAGGTGTTGATTTAGAGGTCGATGTGCCTGCGGATATGCCCCTCATCCGCGCAGATGACAACCGGATCGGACAAGTTCTCTTGAATCTTCTCGGAAATGCCTTGCAGTACACGCCGCCGGGGGGGAAGGTGCGGATCAGTGCTTCTCAGGTCGGCCATGAAATCGTGGTCAAGATTCGTGATTCGGGTATCGGCATCCCGCTGGAACACCTGCCGCACATCTTCACCCGTTTTTACCGGGTGGATAAGTCACGCTCTCGAGTCGGTGGAGGCAGCGGTATCGGGTTGACCATCGCCAAGCACATCATCGAAGCACACGACGGTCGCATCTGGGCGGAAAGCCCGGGGACCGGGAAAGGCAGCACCTTTTCCTTCACCCTGCCTGTGGTACCTCAGTCTTGGTATTAAAGAAAGCCTCTCCATATCTCCTAAATTCTTTACCAAATCTTTATATAGGCGCTAAAAGATCTTTATCGACCTCCATTAGGATGGTTGTAATTTCAAAACGCATTGCTCTGAGATCGAGCGACGTGGTCGGAAAGGAGATAATCATGATGGGTGGAATGATGGAAGGTTCGGGTTTTGGTATGTTCGGGTTAATCGGTGGAATCTTGGGTCTGGTGATCACTGTGGGTGTCATTGTGGGTATCGTGGCGCTGGTGATCTGGCTGGTGCGACGATTGGGTCGAGAGGGTGGCGCGAGTTCAGCGACGGGCAGCCAGCAGTCAGAGGTGTCGTCGCCACGTGAGGCCTTGCAGCTGCGTTACGCGCGCGGGGAGATCACCCGCGAGCAATATCATGAGATTTTGGCAGACCTGAGCTGATATTCTTGTGGAGCTCGATCCTGTGATGGGGTCGAGCTCCATTCAGTTCATCACAAGGAGATTTTCGTTATGTTGGACCTGGGTATGGGATTTGGGATCATCGGACTCATGCCCTTATTTTGGGGCGGGTTGATCTACGGGGCGGTTTAATTGATTAGAGCAGTATTCCAGACTGGCACGCTAACAAAATCGACCACTCAATCGAATCAAGGGCGGGGCGCACGGGGACATCCTGGATCTACGCTGCGCACGTGGCGAGCTATCTCGTGAGCAATACGAAGGGATGCGACAGGATCTCGGGGTTTTATGGGATCGATGACTGCTGTATTCGCCCCATGTATATCGGGATATTCAAGGGAACGATGATGTGAAGCAGTAGCTCGTCCTCGTGTTGAATCATGAGGGGATGCGGGGAAACAGCTCTCCTCTGGACACGTCATCCAGTCCTGTAGAAGCTCTAGTGTTGCACCATAGCTGGAGATACATTGCAACGCATCCAAGCTCTCTCCTTCCTTGAGTGGGCGACGTCCATAGTTGGGAGTCGGTGTGCGCTGGTTTCCTCTATGACGACTTGCTGAGTATTGGTCTGGTGCAGGTGCCGAGCAGGGTTCAGTCACCCAGCAAGCGTGAACGTCTGATGCTGATCTCTTTCGATGCTTGAACAGCGATTGTGTGGGCGTAACGCGAAAGTTGGTGTAGCGACATGGCAGATTCTGCGTTACAAGTCCTCGCTTGGTAATAGCGCGTTCTCGATGGCGTCTTGTAGGGCTTCCCTCGGCTGAGGGCCAAAGGCGCGCCAAGTCACATCCCCATTGATGTCCAACAAGATATAACTCGGGTGACCGGGCAAGCCATAGTCCTCGAAGGCACGCTTCCCCTCCCCAGAAGCCGCATCTAAAGTTAGAAAGGCGATGAGACCCTCATATTCAGCTTTTAGCCCGTCCACGACGGGCGTCATACTTTCTCATTGGAATCAACCGTCGGTATAGAAGTAGAGGAACGTCGGTTTGTCCGGCGCCGGTGCTATAGGAGATCTGGGCTGGCTCGCTCCACACCCGGTGACCAACAATCCTAGGGTGAAAGCGATGGCGAATACATTCATCCATTGTTTCTTCACTTCTTCAAGCCTCCATTATTCAGATGTATGACTGCCAACTTGCGGGCATCTATGATGACCAAGACTTATGGTGCCTGAGGCTCAGGAGCTTTGTTGTGGTTGGCAGTCACAAACCGACGTGCGAGCGTTGTATTGAAGTTCTCGAACGGGAGCATCCGACCCCAGGAAGTCATCACGACCGGGACATCGATCAAGATCCAGGGGAAAGCGATGACTTTGGTATTGTGAGCGTCAACTATCACCTCCTGGATCTGACCTTTCAATTCGACACAAGCGGCAATGTCTATGAGCTTGCAGTTGTACCATAAGATGACGTAGCCGTGTTCGAGATTGTGAACTAAATGGCCTGCCGGATAGGGACCAGCCCTCATGGCCGCGGTCTCGTCGTAGAGCCCCGCATCCAATGGGGTCTCATCGTGCGGTCCGGAGGAGGGCGGGTCGGTGTTGAAAGACCCTGGATCCTCACCTTCCAGAGCATGATGGCTGCTGTCCATAATGGGCACTTCTTCGCCAGCCGCAGGTCGAACCGACGGCCATACGAGTGCACCAATCAAAATTAAAACGATCGCTCCGAGTCCTACCCAGATGAGAGTGGTTCGACGTCTTTTACGCTGGTGTCGCTTTCTCAGTTACCCCCTTGAGGAGTTCTTTCCCATGCTCGCTCCTTGCGGCGAAAAAATGAAGCGTGGGTTGCATCCTACGATTGATAGGAACACCCCTATGGAATCGGGGATGTTCACTGACTAAGTTTACTCGGGGGCGATGAAATCATAACCCGCCGCAGACCACGCCCTGAAACCTCCATCCAGGTTATACACATTGGTGAACCCGAGATTCACCAGCTCTCTCGCCGAGGTAGCACTCATACTACCACTCCGGCAATAGAGTACGATCTTGGCATCTTTGTCCTCAGGAAACGCATCGAGGAACTCCGCAACCTGGTCGAAGGGTATAAAGGCATCTGTATCAGGAATTTCCCCCTCGTATGGTATGTGGACGTTGGCAAAGAAGAAATCCTTCTTCTCGAGCATGGAATCCAGCTCCTGCGCTAGGATATCGACATACTGGCCATTGTCGTTTACGGGGACGATTTGTCCCACTTCCTGCGGGTCTTCCACCTTAGAGCGTTCCCTGATGGAAGCGCCGCACGCGGTCAGAATGAGACTCATAAGGCCAATAAGTGCAATTCTCAAACCAAGGTGCTTCTTTTCTTTTGTATCTGTCTTGATAAAACTCATTGATCGTCTCCTGTAATGTTTTCAGTGCTTTTCGCATCGTCACTATCCGTAGCTGAACCTTTTTTGTCCCAGCAAATGTATGTGTCATTGATCAAGTGAAGACATCATCCCTAATCTGCTGACCCCACGCCCCTCAACCCATTTGAGACGGGCATTTTTCTTGGGCGACTGGACGCGAAGTCAGTCGTTTTTCGTCATCAACCCCCATCTCCGTAGTCCAGCCAATTCAAATACGGACACATGGAACGTGAAGTGACATAAGCATTACGATGAGGGAGAATCGTACACGAGAGCTAGCTTGTCGATCGCACGCTGGACCAGGTCCTTGACGCCGTCATCCATGAGCCCAGAGGATGTATGCACAAGGGAGATGTACGTCTCATCGTCGTGGCCATGGATCTCAAGCGTAAGCGGAGCGAGCCCTTCTTGTTGCACGAGCAAGACCATGTATTGGCAGGCACATTGGGAAGTACCGTGATCGGGACAAGGGAAAAGGTCTGGATCCTGAAATGAATTGCGGGCGGATTGAAGGTTAAACGATTGGACTACCTCCAGACCGACGTCCGCAAGGACGCGCTCCAATTGAGCCAACACATCGCGCCAGGGAAGGGATAAGGTGAGCAGCGTTTCCATTGCAAGTCATACGAAGTCTATCGACTTTCTCAAATTACTTTGAGCGCTTTCTGGCTGCACCTAAAATGGGCAATATGGCGTACACAGAGGTTTGAGGATTAATTTGCATTAAGGGGGAGATGGGCGGTGATCTGAGTCCCCTCCTTAGGAACGGACCTGATCTCCAGGTCGGCTCCGATCAGGACGGCTCGCTCGACCATGCCGATCAAACCATAGTGGCCTTCCCGTGCGAGGTCGTTGGTTTGATCTGGTGGCTGGAACCCCATGCCATCATCGCGGATGACAATGTTTGCACTGTCCTCCTCGAAGCTGACATGAATCCAAACATGTTCCGCTCGCGCGTGACGGCTTACATTGGACAACGCTTCTTGGACGATGCGATAAAACGCCAACTCGGTTTCTGCATCGAGGCGCCGGATTTCCCCCTGTGATCGGAACGAGACCGGGATCTCAAGCTCCAGCTCGGTATCCCGCGCCAGCATTTGCAAAGCCGGGATCAGCCCGAGGTCTTCCAGGTAGATTGGGCGCAGGCCGCGTGAAAGCCGACGCACTCGTCCAATTGCTTCCTGGGTGGATTGTTGCAGTTCCCGGAGTTCTTGAATGTCTCCCAATCCATGGTCCTTAAGATTGATGCCGATCATCTGGACTTGATGACCCAGCGCGATCAGATCCTGAATGGTCTCGTCGTGCAGTTCCCGTGCCAAGCGTCTTCTTTCGTCCTCTTGGGTCCGAGTCATGGTGTTGATGTATCCTCGCAATGCATCTTGTGCAGCGCGGATACGTTGCGTCATAAGGGTTAGAGTGAGCTGGAGATGTTGGATCTCTGCGATGCCACCAACCGGTTCTGCAACGGCATCATAATCTCCCCCTGCTAGTCGGCCGGCTTTTTGCTCCAATCTTCGCAAGGGGCTCACGACCTGGCGGGTGCCGAACCATAGTGCGATGAGCATGACGCCCAAAACAGGTACGAGCACCAGGGGAGCAATAAGCGAAAGGTTCAGGACGGGATTGGCGACCGTTTCCCACGGCTCCTCGATGATGAGCGCCCACCCCGTGGGAAGGATCGGGCTGAAAGCGACGACGTGCTCGCCGTCCTCGGCGGGTAGGTAGGAGGAGCCGGTCTCACCTCGCAGGGAGGCCTGCACACCTGGATGGTCGGACATGGGATCTTCCAGCAGGGTGTCCCCAACGCTTGTCAGGACTTGCCCGGAGCGATCCGTTAGAAACGCGCTATAACTCCCGGAGCCCGTCATGGTTCCCAGAGTTGCAGTGCGCATGAGGCTGGAAATCGTGAACGCCCCTATGGCCACCTGATCTTCGCCACGTGCAGCCACGAAAACCAGTAACCCCACTTCATTCTCTAGGTAGACCTCCGAGAAGCGGGTTTCATGTTTCTTCAGCTTGAGGATCAGTCCATCGGTGTGAGAACCGATCCACAACTCCTCGTGGACCGTGCTTGCCAATATGTTTCCGTTGAGGTCGAGGACGGCAAGGCCTCCATCGAAATCTTCAAAGAGGAAATCGGCTTGCTCGAGAATAGTCTCATGTGAGGCTCCATCGCTGAAGCGTAGTGCCACGCTGCGCATGGCTGCTTCACGGTGGTAGAGCTGCTCCGCGATAGCGGCGGCGGCCGTGCGCACGGATCGCTCATCGCGTTCCGCGACGAGCCTGCGCATGGCGTCTTGATGAATTCGAACGCCGACAACTGCAAACGCCAGGAAAAGCAAACTCAGGGGTAGGATGATGATTCCGAGCAACTGCAGGCGCAGGCCATCTAAAAGACGCTTCATGATTCTGGGAGTTGTCCTAAGTCGGATGACAACCAGCCGAGCGAGACGGCCCGCATTACGGCCTCCGTCCGGCTTTCCGCCTGAAGCTTGTTGAAGATCTTTGCCAGGTGCCCCTGGACCGTCCTGTCGCTGATACCCAGCTGTACACCGATAGCCTTGTTGGTGTGGCCTTTGGCGGCCAGTGTGAGCACTTCTAGTTCGCGGTCTGTGAGATTTTCTACTGGGGCGCTCAATTTTGTGCCCGAGATGTGGGCCATCACCTTGCGAGCGATTGCGGGGTCGAGGGCTGACTGTCCGTCGTGAACGGATCGAACGGCTCGGATGATTTCCCCCGCATCTGCGGTTTTGAGGACATAGCCGTTGGCGCCTGCTTGCAGCACGGCTAAGATGTAGGGATCATCATCAAAGGTCGTCAGAATGAGTACGCCCGTAGAGCGAGCGTTGGAGCGCACCCATCGAGTGACGTCGATTCCGCTCATCTCGGGCATCTGGATGTCGAGAACGATAACGTCGGGGTTATGTGTCTTGATGGCCTCGATGGCTTGAGAACCGTCGTCAGCCTCGGCGATAATCCGGATGTCTCCTACGCTCTCGAGAAACTTGCGGATACCGGCACGCACCACGGCATGATCGTCGGCAAGTACGACCTGAATGCCATCTGCTTCGCTCATAAGTCCACTCCTGCCCGGACGGATCGGTCTTTTATCTCACGCGCGGTGCCTTCGATCAGGCTATGAAAATAAGGAAAGGAGAACCACACCAAACCGATTCCAAAGAGCGCGCCGGTGAGCAACCTCATCCAAGAGTTGAACGAACCCAATGCGTCACCCACATAGAAGGAAGGAGACAGGCTGTAATTCGTTAAAGATGCTAACCAATCATTCGTGAAACGAAAGCCCTGCCCGATCCCAGCCAGGTCACTGATGAAATGGGATACACCGTCGATCGCCATCGGCAGCGCAAACAACACGAAAACCCAAAAGGGAAGAGAACGTAGACGCCTGCGCAAAGGCCACCAGAAGAGTGCGGCGAGGGGTATGCTGGTGTAGGCAGAGACCATTCGATCCGACCAGGCTACCTTGAATCCCGTCTCCGCGTTACCGACGAATTGGCGTAGGACAATAGGGTCTAAGCTTGCATCCCAGACGACTTGGATCTGTTCCAGTGAATAGGTCAAGCTCTGACCGAAGAGGAAAAATGACCTTTGAGGGAGCTGGTGGCACTGGAAGGAGTACAGGAAATAAATCGCGTCCGCTGGTCCCTCCCATCCAAGGCGCATGAACACTGGCGCCAGCCATGGTAGACCGACCCATAATCCTGTAAGGATTATAAACCATCTGAACCATCGTCGACTGAACGCGTCAGCAGTACGGTTTGGTGCAGTCGCCGTCAAGCGTTGCTTGAACGAAGCACCCTCTGATACCATCGATCTCATATGCCCTTTTCTCACTGATCAATATTCTAGGTTATGTGGCTTGCTAGTGGGAGGGGTGTATGAGGGGTGGTGGGATAGGCCAAATGGCGTAGGTGGTTGATTTTGTGGGCCATGTGGTCTTCTCTCTGGAACATAGTTCCGATATTCCCGGATTTGGTTCCGGGTAATCGAAGAACCGTTTTATTTCAACCGGAGAGGATGGAACGGTGTGGCCTGATGTTCGATCGAGGTTTGTGAAAAGTGCTTACCGGGTCCACACGGCTACCCTAATCGGCTAGCCGTGTGAACTGAGGTGGGCGCGGGGGGACTCGAACCCACGACCTCACGGATGTGAACCGTGCGCTCTAACCAACTGAGCTACGCGCCCATGGATATTTTGAGTGTAAATGAAAGAGGGTCAATCTGCAAGGTTAATAATATAGATTGTAGGGGCGAAGCATCCTGTAGGTTTTTCGGCGATCAACTTGCAGGATGATTCGCCTCTACTCAATTTAGGGAGCTCCCCACGATCGTCTGGGCGAGCAACTCCAGCTGTTCCTGCTCGGCATCCGGGCATTCCTCCTCGATTAAAGCACGTAGCTTCGCCTTCTGCTCCTCGCTCACCGAGCCGTCCTCCGCCACCTGTACGCAAATCCCGCGCAACACTTTGGTGTGATCGGGTAGGGTTTCGTCGAAACGAGCGACGAATTCCTCGATCGGCATGTCGAAGCTTCCCTCCTCGATCCCCAGTCGTTCCTCCCAAAGTGCGGTCTCTATCTCGCCGCTTTCGAGGCTGTCGGAGAGATGCACGCAATTGACACCGGCGTACACGCCGAAGCGCCCGCGTATCGTCTCCTCTTCCGCCTCGTGGGAGATGGTCTTGCCGAGAAACCCGCGCAAGCGCTCCACGGCGTCCTCGTCCTCGACCTCGATGAGCATGACCCAAACCGGGCAGATGGTCACGTAGCGCTCTAACCAGGGGTAGAAAGGCCGGTCGGCTACGTGGGCGTAATGCTCATTGGAGAGCGCTTCATCGACCTCACGCTCTTCAAAGGAGAGGATCTTCA
>JABAOF010004480.1_pt5 | contig 13021 bp, 14 predicted proteins | sample 7062171 | NCBI WGS metagenome assembly JABAOF01 (sample SAMN14538628, study PRJNA623070) | marine sediment metagenome | biome: marine biome [ENVO:00000428]; feature: marine pelagic biome [ENVO:01000023]; material: deep marine sediment [ENVO:00002113] | place: India: Gulf of Khambhat ...
TTGATGAACTGCTCGGCACCCATGTAGACGACCCGGATGGAGGAATCCCGCTCCAGCACCGCATGAGCGATGGCCTGCATGAGGTGTGTCTTCCCGAGCCCCGTGGCACCGTAAATGAACAGGGGGTTGTAGGTCTTCCCTGGGGCCTCGGCGACTGCGTGTGCCGCGGCGCCGGCCAGCTCGTTCGACTTGCCGACCACGAACGTCTTGAAGGAATAGCGCTCGTTGAGCGGGCGTGTGGTTCGGCCCTGGGGCTTCCCGTCTCCGGCGGTCGGGGCCACGAAGAAGTCCATCTGCGGCCGCTGCGCACGCTCCTCCTGAACTTGGAACGTGACCTGGAGCGGCGTGCCCAGCTCCTGCGCGGCGAGCTGGCCCAGTAGCTCGGAGTGCTTGGACTCGTTCCACTCGACCGCGAACTGGTCGGGGGCACCGAGAACGAGCCGCCCCTCCTTCAGGTCCATCGGCTCGACTGGGTCCAGCCAGGTCCGGACTGTGGGGTCGGGGAGTTGTGAGCGGGCCGCGTCCAGTAGACGGGACCACGCCTGCTCAGCTGTCAATTCCATCTACGGTATGCGGACGACCGGGTAGGCGGTTCGATAGGGCACACGATGGTATCTCCCGGATGTGGAAAAGTCAACCTTGACCCCAAACGCCTTGTGCGACTAGCTTTCGCGGCCGCAACACAGGGACTTGAGGGCATGAAACGGACCTACCAGCCGCGGAATCGGCGGCGCAAGAATAAGCACGGATTCCGGGCGCGGATGCGTACCCGCTGGGGTCGGGCGGTGCTGAGCCGCCGGCGCAAGAAGGGACGTACACGGCTCGCCGCCTCGGCACCCTCCAAGCACGGAGGGCGTTGACGCCCGAGGGACTGCCTCGGAGCTGGCGCTTGACGCGCAGGCCTGAGATGACGGCGGTGATGCGGACAGGCCGCCGCCGCCGCACACCAAGACTGGACATTTCCTGGCGTGAGAACGAGGTGGGGCATCCGCGACTCGCAGTCGTCGTGCCCAGGCACGGGCAGACGGCGGTGCGCCGCAACCGCCTCCGCCGCCAGCTGCGCGACATCGCCCGCCGGCGGGTGCTTCCCGCCCTCGCCCCCCTCGACCTGGTGATTCGCTCGCGGGCGTCGGCCTACGGCTCCGACTTCCACGAGCTCGCCCGCGACCTGGAGCAATGGGCACAGACGCTCTCCTGATGATCCGCTGGCCACGCTACGTGGTGATGGGGCTGATCCGCGGATACCAGGTGTTGGCCTCGCCGTTTCCGTCGCCGTGCCGCTTCGCCCCCACGTGCTCGACGTACACGCTGGAGGCGGTGCGGCGGTATGGCGTCTTGAAGGGTTCGTGGCTCGGCGTGCGGCGCATCCTCAAGTGCCACCCGTTCCACCCGGGTGGCCACGACCCTGTTCCGTAGCGAGCCGATGGACCGCCGCACCGCCCTGGCCATTGGCCTGATGCTCATCGTCGCGCTACTACCGGCGCTGCTACGGCGCCAGCAGCCACCCCGGCAGCCGGAGGGAGCTCTCGACACCGTCGTGTCAGCGCCGCCCGAGACCGTCGTCGTGACGCCGGAGGCTCCAGAAGTCCCGCCCGCCGTCGTGGCCGCCGCGCGGCCCGAGGCCGTCGATACCGTCTCGGAGCGGGAGGTGGTGGTCCAATCCCCGCTTTACCGGTTCGTATTCTCCACCCGCGGGGCCAGGCCAGTCTCGGCTACGCTGGCGGAGTACCGGACCTTTGCGCCGGGCGACTCGGGCCGGGCACAGCTGCTTCCTCCTGAGTCGCGCTTCCTGGAGTACGCCCTCGTGTTCGGTGACGATACGCTCTCACTGGCCGAGTGGATGTTCGAGCCCAGCGCCACCCAGGTGGACGTGACAGAGGACGGTGCCGAGCTACGCTGGACGGCCCGGCGGGGACCCATCGGGGTCGAGCTGACGTACATGTTCCGCCCCGACCGGTACCTGTTCGACGTCCACGGGCGCATTGCAGGAACCCAGGCTAGCGCGTTCGTCCTGGTCCGCCTGGGGCCCCGCATTGCGTTCGTGGAGGCGGACAGTGCCGTGGACTTCCGCTCCTATTCCGTGGTGACCAAGGCGGGGAACACCGAGCGCCTCGACTTCCGGTCGCTTGATCCCGCAGAACAGCGCGCGCTGGAGGGTCCGTTTGAGTGGGTCGCGGTGAAGTCGAAGTACTTCCTCACCGCCGTGCTGGCGATCGAGGAGGAGCACGCCCAGTTCGGGGGCGCCCTGGCCACCGGCGGGCCGCGGGAGGGGAGACAAGCCGTCCGCACCGACGTGGTGACGTCGCTGCCGGCGCCGGGCGGGGCGTTCGGGTTCTCGAGCTACGTTGGCCCGCAAGAGTTCCGGCGCCTGGCGCGGATCGGGCACGACCTGCAAGACGTGAACCCCTACGGGTGGGTCTTCCGGCCCATCATTCGGCCCTTCGCCAACCTGATCGTCCGCATCCTGTTGTGGATGCACGACGTGCTGAACATCGGCTACGGCTGGGTGCTGATCATCTTCGGGCTGCTGGTGCGCGTGCTGCTGTGGCCGCTCAACCAGAAGGCGATGCGCTCCAGCATGGCCATGCAGGCGATCCAGCCCGAGCTGAAGGCGGTGCAGGAGCGCTACAAGCAGGATCCGCAGCGCATGCAGCAGGAGGTCATGAAGCTGTACAAGGAGCACGGGGTGAACCCGCTGGGAGGATGCCTCCCCATGCTGATCCCCATGCCCGTGCTGTTTGCCCTGTTCTTCGTGTTCCGCGAGACGATCGAGTTCCGAGGCGTGCCGTTCCTGTGGCTGCCCGACCTGTCGCGCCCCGATCCGCTCTACATCATTCCGATCGTCATGGGGCTGTCCATGTTCGGGGTCTCGAAGATCGGGCAGATGGGGGTGCCGCCGAACCCGCAAGCGAAGATGCTGCTCTACGTGATGCCGGCGTTCTTGACGTTCATCTTCCTCAAGCTCTCGGCGGGGCTGAACCTCTACTACGCGGTAAGCAACATCGCGAGCATTCCCCAGCAGTGGATGATTGCGAAGCGCCGTATGAAGCGGGCGAACAAGCGAGAATGAGGTGCTCAGCGACGTCATTGCTGCCATCTCCACCCCTCCAGGCCGGAGCGGAATAGCCCTCATTCGTGTCTCTGGCAGCGGCGCCCACGATGTGGCGCGCGCCGTCCTGACCAACTTCCGAGCCGAGCCATGGCGCACCGCGCGCCTCTCCCCGGCCGTGCACCCAGACCGCGGCGAGCTCCTGGACGACATCCTCTACCTCACGTACCAGGCGCCCGCTTCGTACACAGGGGAGGAAATGGTGGAGATCTCCACGCACGGGGGGCTACTGGTCCCTGCCGAGGTGCTGGCCGCCCTGCTTGCGGCGGGCGCGCGCCAGGCTACAGCGGGAGAGGTCACCCGGCGCGCGGTTGCCAATGGAAAGCTGGACTTGCTGCAGGCGGAGGCGGTGGCCGATCTCATCGACGCGACTGCGCCGGCCCAGCGCCGCGCCGCGCTGGGACAACTGGACAGGGGACTCTCGCAGCGCATCGGTGATCTGCGGCAGCAGGTGCTGGAGCTTGAGGCCCTGGTCTGCTACGAGATCGACTTCCCCGAGGAAGACGCCGGACCGGTGCCCCCGGAGCACGTCGCTGCCGCGATCGTCCACGTCGAGCGAGGGCTGGAGGGTCTCATCGGCACGGCCAGCGACGGTGAACGGCTACGAGAGGGAGCGCTGGCGGTGATTGCGGGGCGGCCCAACGCCGGCAAGTCGTCCCTGTTCAACGCCCTCCTCGGGAGCGAGCGAGCAATCGTGACACACATCCCGGGGACCACACGCGACGCCATCGAGGCACCCGCCACCTGCGACGGGCTTCCGTTCCGCCTCATCGACACTGCCGGGCTGCGCGACTCCGACGATACCGTAGAGCGGATCGGAGTCGAGGTGAGCCGCCGCTACCTCGCCGGGGCCGACGTGGTGGTCTTCTGCGCCGAGGCGGGCCGCGACCTGACAGCGGAGGAGCGAGCGTTCCTGGCAAGCGCACCAGCGCCGGTCGTCAGTGTGCGGACGAAGGCGGACTTGCTGGAAACGCGGCACCCTGCGTCCGACGACGAGGTCGTGGTGTCGGTGGAGACTGGCGCAGGCCTGGCCACGTTGCGCACGCGGCTCGCGGATCTGGCATTCACTACGCTGGCGGTGCGCGGCAATGTGGAGCCGCTCGTCACCCGGGAGCGGCACCGCCAGGCGCTGGAGCGGGCCCTCACGGAGGTGAAGGCATTCCGCGGCGCTCGGGACAACGGCATCGAGGGAGCGGTGGCCGCCACGCATCTGCGCGCTGCGGTGGTGGCGTTGGAAGACGTGATCGGCCTGGTGACGACCGAGGACGTGCTGGACCGCGTGTTCGCGAAGTTCTGTGTGGGGAAGTAGGGAAAGGGGAACGGGGAACGGTTCGACTCCGAGGGCCGGCAAACGGGAAGGGGGTGGTGCGTCAGCGAGGCCGGGTGGTTGCTCGGCTAGGGACCCACCTTCGCGAACTGCACCTCGCCGCGAGACTCCGCCGACTGCGGCCCCCTCCAAGCCGTAGGCTCGTTAGTCTGGCCCTCGGCCGGCGCCGGTCAGGGCTCGCTGATGTCGGTTCAGGTGGGTCCCTAGCCTCGCCACTTCCTGTTCCTTCTTGGCACGCGAGCTAGACTCGGCACGATACGCGAGGCGACCGAACTCCCCGAGCCCGATCGCCGAACGCATGCTCCGCGCCCTGCTCCCTACAGCAGCGACTCGTCGCCACCCTCCAACGCCAGGCGCCAGATCTCGTCCGCGAGCCACTGCAGCCTCTCCTGGGCGTACTCTAGGTCCGCAGCTCCCATCTCGGGGGCGTTGCGCGAGACTTCGCGCACGAGGTCGATGAGCTCGTCGACCACCTCTCGGAGCACCCGCTTCTGCCGGCGCTCTGGCAGCGGCTTGGCGGCCGGGCGCGCCTTCTTCTTCGCCGCCTTCTTCATGCGGTCTGGACGCCGCGCGCGCGCCGCTCGTACTCCCGGCACTCTGCAGCGCTCGCCCTGAGGGCCTGTGCAATACCGCGCTCCGCCACGATGGCCTCCACCATGCGATAACCCACATAGTACCCGGACCGCTCGGGAACGACCTTGCCGCGCACTAGCCGCTGCGCGGCGGGCACGCCGCCTGAGAGGTACCGCAGCCGATAGCCCAGGCCGCACTCGTCGAGCTCGTCCTCGATCGCGCGACCGAGGAAGGCTTCGAGCTGTCGCATGCGGCGGTACTGGCGGCGCACGTAGCCCAGGTACTCCCACGCCTCGTGTCCCGGAGCCGCGGCCCGCGCCGCCGCGACCGCCAGGCCCTCATTCACCAACAGCTCCCGCAGCGTGGCCCGGCTGCCGGTCTCCCAGTAGTCGTAAGAGCCGTCCAGCTCTTGCACTATGGCGGCCAGATCGCTGCGGCTCTCGGGCGAAGTGTAGCGCACCGTGTGGGCCACTTCGTGGGCGATCCACATCGGCACGAGCTCGGGCTTGAGCCCTAGCCCGAGGGACTCATGGTTCGGTCTGCCGGTGAAGTGCTCGAGGCATACGAATGCCACCCCTCGACCGCCCACCACCAGCTCCCCGGCGTTGGCCCCGCCGACACCCACCATGAGGTAGACGTCGAACTGCCGGTCTACTTGGAACGTCTCCTCGCAGCGCCGCACGGCTTCCTCGGCCATGCTAACGAGGTCGCGGCGTTCCAGCATCGCGTGCAGGTCGCGGCGATCGGCCGTCAACGTCCGCTCGATGACCTCCTCGGCGTGAGGACTGTCGAGATCGAGGATGTAGTTGTGCCAATAGGCGGAAAGTACGGGGAAGTGGTCTCGCAGGTAGCGACGATACGCCTCCAAGGGATCCGGTGCGTCGAGCGCGGCGAGGAACTCCGGAACGAGGTTGATGAGCATGGAGGCGCCACCAATTTGGGACGCTCGGTGGATGCTGACAACCCCTCTGTCTTGGTTATGTGCGGTGCCGCGTGCGCCTTTTTCCTACTCCCGACAGTAACGAGACAGCGACCTCGCTACCGCATCAGCCGCTCCAGTACCGCCGCATCCTCGGGAAGGAATCCGTAGAACACGATCTCGTCCAAGGTGTCGGCGTGGGGCGATTCGCGAATCGCGTCGCGCATGATCGTCGCGGCCTCCTCGAAGTCGAAGCCCCCGATGCCGCTCCCCAGGACGGGGAACGCGACGCGCTTGAGGTCGTGCCGCGCCGCGAGCTCGAGGCTGGCCTCGGTGCTGTCGCGGATTGAGCGGTGGGAAACGGGCGCGTCACCCATGGCAGCGGCGTGGATGACGTGCCTAACCGCCATGTTACCCGCGCCGGTGATCGCGGCCTGCCCCACTAGGATCGCGCCGTGCCGGTCGCACTCCTCCTGAATCGACGGTCCGCCCGCGCGGCGAATTGCTCCGGCGACGCCGGCGCCTAGCTGCAGGTGGTTGTTGGCCGCGTTCACCACGGCGTCACCCTCGTAGGTGGTGATGTCGCCCTGGCGAACCGCAATAGTGGGTGGCATCGCGCCCCCCCCTTTTTTTCGGGCTAGTGCTCGCGCAGGTCTCGACTCATCTCGTCGAGGATGCGACGCTCTTCCGGAGTGAGGCTCTCGAGCCCGGTCGCGGAGATCTTGTCGAGCACCCGGTCGAGCTCGTCGGAGCGCTCCTCCTGCTGGCTTGGCGGCGTGGGTTGCGGTTGTGGAGAGCGGGGCTCCAGCGTGCGGCCCTGCGGTACGACGTGCGGCGGCGCCCGCATCCTGGCGGCTGCGCGGGCCCGGCGCACGACCGCCGCCTCGCTCTTCACGTAAATGAAGCCGAACAGGAATCCGCCGAGGTGCGCGAGGTGCGCCACGCCGTCGTCCGTGGCGGAGATGGCCAGCGCCATGTTGACAGTGGCCAGGAACACCACCAGCCACTTGGCCTTGATCGGCGCGGGGATGGGGAAGACGTAGATCGGCGCGTTGGGCCAATGCATGGCGAAGGCGAGTGACACTCCGAACACAGCCGCCGAGGCGCCCACGAACGGCGTGACGGGCGTGAACAGCGACACCGCGAACGAGAACGCCGCGCCACCGAGTCCACAGATCAGGTAGTACAGCGCGAACGCCGTCCCGCCCATGCGCTCCTCCACGGCAGGGCCGAAGAAGAAGAGCATCAGCATGTTGAAGGCGAGGTGGAGGAAGCCCACGTGCACAAACATGTAGGTCACGAAGGTCCACCACCGGCGAGCCGCTGTGGCCGGCTCGAACGCGAACAGATCGTAGAACCACGGACCCGTGAACAGGGTGATCGTGAGGAGGTAGACCACCGCGTTCGCGATGATGAGCCCCCAGACCCAGGGGGTCAGCGAGAAGAATGGGCGGGTTCGCATCTATACTAAATCTACATCCCCTACGCGCGCGCTTTGTTCCGGCTGGCCGCCCGCTCGAGCGCTAGACGACAGATCCGGTCGCACAACTCGTCGAAGGAGATGCCCACCGCCGCCGCCGACTGGGGGAGGAGGCTGGTGGCGGTGAGCCCGGGGAGCGTGTTGGCCTCGAGGCAGTGGGGAGTCCCGTCGCCCCCCAGACGGAAGTCCACGCGGGAGAAGTCGCGCAGCTTGAGGGTGCGGTGTGCCACGAGTGCCAGAGTACGGAACTCCTCAGCGCGCGCCTCCGGAATGTCCGCCGGGAAGATCTCCTGGGTCATGCCGGGCGTGTACTTGCACTCGTAGTCGAAGATCTCGTGGCTGGGTATGATCTCGCCCACGGCGAGGGCCTCGTCGCCCAGGATGCCCACCGTGAACTCGCGGCCCGAGGCATATGTCTCGAGCATTACCTCATCGTCGTAAGGAAGGGCCGCCGCTACCGCGGTCTCGATCTGGTCGGCGCGCTCCACCACCGTCAGCCCCACGGTCGAGCCGGCCTTGGACGGCTTGACGACGAGCGGAAACCCGAGGGCGGCGACCTCACTGTCGGAGGCCGGCCACATCCGCCACTCGGGCGTCGGCACACCAGCGCCGCGGAACAGGTGCTTTGCCGCGTCTTTGTCCATGGCGAGGCTGCTGGCCAGCGGATCGCTGCCTGCGTACGGGAGGGCTGCGCTCTCGAGGAGCGCTTGCATCTCGCCGCCCTCACCCTGGCGGCCGTGCAGCACCGGGAAGATCACATCGGCGCGTTGTAGCGCTGGAAGGTCCACCAGTTCCGGGCCGAGCTCCCGCTCCGCCAACTGGGCGAGCTCTTCGAGGGTCGGCGGCTCCCTGCCCACTGGTACCAGGCGGCGCTGTTCCTCGGCTTGCGACAGCGGCCCACCGACCGTGTCCACGACGGTGACGTCGTACCCCCTGCGGCGCAGGGCTGCCACCACCTGCCCGGCCCCGGCGAGGGCCACGTCACGCTCGGGGGTGGAGCCGCCGGTGAGAACGCTGACGCGGGTCACGTGGGTCGGTAGATCACGCGGTACTGAGGCGTTTCCCAGATCTCCACGGCTTCCACATGCGTGCCGGGCGCGCGCTCGGCGAGTTGTGCCTCCACGCGGGTGCAGACCACCTGGGCGATGCGCTCCGCGCTCGGCGCCCGGTCGTGAAACGGCTCCAGCTCGTTGAGGTAGGCGTGATCGAAGTCCGCCACGGCTTCGCGCAGCGCGCCCTCGATCACACGGAAGTCGAGGGCCATCCCGGCCTCATCTAGCGTGGCGCCACCCGCCCGCACCGTCAGGCGCGCCCGCCAGTTGTGCCCGTGAAATCGCTCACACTTCTCCACACCGGGCAGCGTGTGCGCGGCGGAAAATGTGGCTTCGGCGGACAGCAGGAAATGCGACATCGTTATCTGATACCCGCCACGTGGTGCAGCACGTCGAAGCGTGTCACAATGCCGGCCAGCGCGCCCTGCTCTCGCACCAGAACGGCGGGAGTCTCCCGGGAGAGGAGCTCGGAAAACTGCTCCAGCGGCAGGTCCGCGTCCACTACCGGGTACGGCGCTTCCATCACCTCACGCACGGGCTGCTCCAATACCGAGGGATGGGCGATGGCCTGCGCCATGATGCTTCCCTCATTGACCGAGCCCACGCTGTCGCCTTGCTCCACGATGGGCAGCTGGGAGATGTCGTACGTCTCCATCAGGTTGATCGCCTGGCGCACCGTTTGCGCTGGTGCCACGGTGACGAGCGCCGGGCCGGGAGGCTTCGCTGCCAGGAGCGTCGCGGCGGTGACCCGCTCGACCTCCATGAGCTGATTCTCCTGCAGCCACTCGTCGTTGAAGACCTTGGAGAGATAGCGCTCTCCCGTGTCACACAAGAGGGCCACAATGCACGCGGCGGGATCGTCGACCTCACGGGCCACCGTGAGCGCGACCGTCACGATCAGCCCGGTCGAGCCGCCCACGAAGAGGCCTTCTTCGCGCGTCAGGCGGCGCGCCATGTGGAAGGCGTCCCGGTCGCTCACTGAGTGAAACTCGTCGAGCACGTCGTAGTGCATCGTCTCGGGAATCTTGTCTCCGCCGATACCCTCCACCTTGTACGGGTGGCCTTCCGTGATGTTGCCGGTGCGGCCGTACTCGGCATACACCGAGCCCTCGGGCTCTGCGACGACGACCCTGATATTAGGGTTCTGCTCCTTGAGGTAGCGGCCGGCTCCGCTCAAGGTGCCGCCGGTTCCGGAGCCACCGATCAGGTGCGTGATCTTCCCTTCGGTCTGCTCCCAGATCTCGGGTCCCGTCGTGCGATAATGCGCCTCGGGGTTCACCTGGTTGTAGAACTGGTTGGCCAGGATCGCATTGGGCATCTGCTTCACGATCGCCTTGGCCTTCATGACGTAGTTGTCGGGGTGGTCGGGCGGGACTGCCGTCGGCGTGATGACCACTTCGGCACCGAACGCCTTGAGGAGCCGCACCTTCTCGGACGACATCTTGTCGGGCATGGTGAAGATGCAGCGGTAGCCCTTCAGGGCGGCGGCGAGCGCGAGCCCAACGCCGGTGTTGCCGGAAGTGCCCTCCACGATCACACCGCCCGGCTTGAGCTCTCCGCGGCTCTCCGCATCCTCGATGATCGCGATGCCGATCCGGTCTTTGACCGAGCCGCCCGGGTTGAAGAACTCGGCCTTGCCGTACACCGGCGTGCGGATGCCCGCGGTCACGCGGTTCAGGCGGATCAGGGGCGTCCAGCCGATCGTCTCGAGGACGTTGTCGTAAGCCTGCCTGTGGCGCTCACTCACTGGTTACCTCCCGTCGACCCCTCCGTACGCCTGAAGTGCACCGGCTGCAGGAACGATGTAGCGACCGGTTCGCCGTCACGCCGGGCCGGCGCGAAGCGCATCTCGGCCACTCCCGCCAGCGCCGCGGCGTCGAGCTCGGGATAGCCGCTCCCCTCGGCGATCTGCGTCGAGTCGGGCACGACGGCCCCAGTCTCGTCGACGAACAGCCGGACGATCACCGTGCCCTCGACCCCCTCGTCGTAGAGGTCGGGTGGATAAGCGATGGGCGACTCCGCATTGGTGACCACCGGCGCCTCGAACCCGCGCGGTGGCGGCACCGAGCTTCCCTGCTGCGGCGCCGACTCCTCCGCGCCGCATGCCACCAGCAAGGCGGTTCCGATCCACAGACAGCGCATCACAGTTCCTCGGCGCGTCGCTTGAGCTCGGAGAGGCGCGTCAGCGCCTCGATTGGGGTCATGCTCTCGGGATCGAGGGCGAGCAGCTCCTCGAGCACGCGTTGGTCGCCGTGGGCGAACAGGGTGAGCTGCCGGACGTCGGGCAACGGCGGCGGCGTCTCGCCCGCGACGTGATGCCCCGACTCAAGCAGCGTGAGGATCTCCCACGCTCGCCGCACCACCTCCCTCGGAAGGCCGGCCAACCGTCCCACGTGGATCCCGTAGGAGCGATCCGAACCGCCTGGCTCGAGGCGGTGCAGGAACACGATATCGTCGCCCGATTCGCGCACGGCGACGTTGAAGTTCCGAGCGTGCTGCAGCTCCTCGGTGAGTTGGGTGAGCTCGTGGTAGTGGGTCGCGAATATCGTCTTGCATCCCACGTGGTCGTGCAGGTGCTCGGTCACCGCCCATGCGATGGCGACGCCATCGTAGGTGGCAGTGCCGCGACCGATCTCGTCGAGCAGCACGAGGCTCCGCTCGGTGGCGCCGTGGAGAATGGCGCTCGTCTCGCTCATCTCCACCATGAAGGTGGACTGTCCCCGCCCCAGGCTGTCACTCGCACCGACTCGGGTGAACACGCGATCCACGACGCCCACTGTAGCCGCTGCGGCCGGCACGAACGATCCCATCTGCGCGAGAATCACCGCCAGCCCCGTCTGGCGGAGGACCGTGGACTTGCCCGCCATGTTCGGGCCGGTTAGCAGGATGACCCGTCCCGCCTCATCGAGCCCGATATCGTTCGGTATGAACTTGCCGGGCGGCAGCACACGCTCCACCACCGGGTGGCGCGACTGCCGGAGGTCGAGTTCCATCCCTCCGGTCATCACGGGGCGCACGTAGCGCTCCCGCACGGCCGTCTCAGCCAGGGTGCTGTGCACGTCCAGCTCGGCCACCATGCGTGCCACTCGCTGGAGGCGGGTGAGCCGGTCGCCGGCCAGGTCACAGAGCGTGTTGATCAGCTCCCGCTCGCGCCTGAGCGCCTGCTCCTCGGCGCCTAGCACCCGGGCTTCATACTCCTTCAGCTCGGGGGTGGCGTAGCGTTCGGCGTTGGTCAGGGTCTGGCGCCGCTCGTAGTCGTCGGGAACGGCCTGCTTGTGGACCTTGGTGACCTCGATGTAGTAGCCGAAGACNNGAAGCGCTCGCCGCCCACCAGGGTCTGGCGCCGCTGGTAGTGGGCGGGCACCAGCCGCAGGTTGGCCTTGCTCACCTCGATGTAGTAGCCGAAGACCTTGTTGTAGCCCACCTTGAGCGACTTGATCCCGGTGCGCTCCCGCTCGGTCGCCTGCAGTGCGGCGATGTACTGCTTGCCGCCGTCCCGTAGCTCGCGGATCTCGTCCAGCTCGGCGTCGGCGCCGGGGCGAATCGCATCGGCGTCGCCCAACGCAGGCGGCGGCCGCTCCACCAGCGCGAGCTCGAGGCGCTCGCTGAGGTCCGCCATCAGATCGAACGACTCGGCGATGCGCTCGAGTTCCGCGCTCGTCTCGCGGACGGCGAGACCGTCGAGGGAGCTCTTCACGTCGGGGAGCTTGCCCAACGAATCGCGCAGGCCACCGAGGTCTCTGGGGCTTGCGCGGTGGGCGGCCGCGCGTCCTGCCAGTCGCTCGATGTCGCGCACCCCGTCCAGCGCGTCGCGCAATCGCTCGCGGCCGCGCTCGTCCTTGAGCAGCACCTCCACGGCATCGTGCCGCGCCCGGATCGGCTCCGCTTCCCGCAGCGGCGCCAGCAGCCAGTGCCGCAGGAGCCGGGCGCCCATCGGCGTGACCGTGCGGTCGAGCACCTCGAGGAGCGTGCCGCCGCGGTCGCCGGGTCGCATCGGCTCCAGCAGCTCGAGGTTGCGCCGGGTCATCTCGTCGAGCGGCATGGACGCGCCTGAGCGCCGCACCGCGGGGTGGGCGAGTTGCGGCATCCCGCCCGGTTGCAGCTCGCTCGCGTAGCGCAGCAACGCGCCGGCCGCGCCCAGTGCGGGCCGGTCCGCAGCGACGATGCCCAGGCCTTCTAGCGTTCTGAGCCCGAAGCGCTTGGCAATATCGGTCTCGGCCTGTTGCACCTCGAAGTCCCACGCTTCCCGCGGGGTTACCATCACGCGGCTCTCGAGAAACGGCAGTGTCTCGCCGTCGGGCAACACGACTTCCCGAGGGTCGTAGCGCGCCAGAATGGCGGGGAGATCCGCGGGGTCTGCGGTCTCGAGCACGAACTCGCCCGTGGAGAGATCGAGAGCGGCCACCCCCGCGGGATCGCCCGGCAGTACTGCGACCAGGAAGTTGTTGCGGGAGCCGTCGAGCCATTCGGCGTCGAAGATCGCGCCCGGGCTCACGGTCTCGACGACCTCACGCCGCACGATCCCCTTGGCGTGCTTGGGGTCCTCCACCTGCTCGCAGAT
>JABAOF010012618.1_pt4 | contig 13019 bp, 17 predicted proteins | sample 7062171 | NCBI WGS metagenome assembly JABAOF01 (sample SAMN14538628, study PRJNA623070) | marine sediment metagenome | biome: marine biome [ENVO:00000428]; feature: marine pelagic biome [ENVO:01000023]; material: deep marine sediment [ENVO:00002113] | place: India: Gulf of Khambhat ...
TTCGGCTGCGACGCGGTGTTCCTTTCCGTTAAACTCTCCCTAAAGCAACTCCAACCGTAATCGTGATGACGCTCGAGGGTTTCAGGGCCCGGCGGTGAGCGGTGGCGGCCGCGGCTATCGGCGCTGGGGTGGACGGGGGGTACGTTTTTCTGGCGCGCAAACTCGCCGCGCGCGGCGGCTGGGCGAGGCGCAGTTCGGGCGCGGAGCTGGTCGCGGTGACGGCGCTCGCGTGGACGTGGCGGCTGCCGAAGCGGACTAAAAGGGCTGAAGGAGTACGGGTATGGACGGCGTTCGGGAAGACGACGCGCTCATCGGCTGGAAGGCGGTGGCCGCGGCGCTGGGGGTGTCGACGTCGACGGCGCGCCGGTGGACGCGGGAGCTCGAGTTGCCGGCCTACAAGCTCGGCGGCCAGGTCCGCGCGTCGCGGCTCGAGCTCGGGCGCTGGGTGCGGGAACGGAGGAGGCGGGTGGGGGGAATCAAAGAGGAACTGTGACAGGTTTTAAGATAATATTGAAAGGTAACTTCGCGCGGCTCGAGGAAATAGAACGCGTTTTAGGCGAACTCGCCGCGTACGAGGCGCGGGGCGATAGGCCGCCTACCGACCTCGTACGGCGGTTGCTGGAATTGCGGGGCGGCGACGTTTCGAAGCCTTTGGAAGTACTGGACATCATAGACGAATTGAGCGAAGGAGCCGCTTTAAGCCAAGAAGAGGTCGCGCGCTTGCACGCCCGGCTGACTAAACTAACGGGCGTCGATTATCGAAGGTCTTCGGAAAGGCCGCCCGTTCCGGGGGCCGGTGTTATAGTTATAGTAAGCCAAGGGCACTACGAGAAGGCAGACGGTAGTAATACCGGCGCCGAAGGCGTCGGGGGCCTCCAGGAGTTCGACGTTGTGACGGCTGTTGGCGAGTCTATGCATAGAAACCTCGCCGGGAGGCCGGGGATGGAGGTCCACCTGGCCCCGCGAACGAATATCGGGCCCCGGTTGGAATTGGCGGCCGAAAGGCTTCGCGCTAACGCCGAGGCGAGGTTGGCGTTTGTCGACGTACACGCTAACGCCTATCCGGACCCCCGTGCACGAAGTACGGAGACGTGGGTATCCAGCGAACATTCGAAGTCGGTCGAGCTCGGGGTGCTTATACACGAAAACCTCCTCGGGGCGTTACGGCGACACGACCCGGAATGGCGAGACCGCGGTATAAAATATACGGCTTGGGCGATAATGCGAAGCGATAAAGCAGTGGGTAAATATGGCATGGATAGACAAGCGTTCGAAGAACGTTATTATTGCGTATTGCCCGAACTAGGGTTCGTAACTAACTACCGCGATGCCGTTATATTGGCTAATCCAAGTGTCCAGCAAGAACTTGGCTGCGCTATGGCAGAAGCGGTTGCTACTTGGGGGGGCGTGTAAATTCAAGTTCTATATTCTTAAAAGGGGGAGCCGGTCCTCGTTTAGAGTAGCTTCTCGTTGGGAGTTTTATTAAAATGCTAAAGAAAGAAGATTCATAGCGGTTGATTGTAAGGGAGGCCTCGTGCTCAATCTTTATTACCGAACAGCTAGTATCGCGCTACCGATAGCAGTTTTATGCGCCGGGGTAGTACTTAATGCTACCGGTAAGGCCGCTGCCTTGGCGGCGGGTACTCAGCCCGAATACGTCGTCGATAACGGCGTACAAATAGACGTTGGCGGTATGGTGCGGGCGGAGGACTTTATCGTTTACGACGATGGATGGGGACTCCACCTCGCTGCCCTCGACGGCCGGCGGTGGGCTATGCTCGAGATTGCGGGGCGTAATCCCGTTTTCTCGCCTAACGGGACTAAGATCGTCTACCGCGTCCACTCCTCAATGCCGACCGATATATACCGGGCAACGAACACCGGCGCGGTAGGGTGGTTCGGTGGCCACTCGGATTTGTATGTCGTTAACGCGGACGGCTCGGGGAAAATACGCCTTAGCGACGGCGACCATGACGCCATAATTAATTCTTTCTCGCCCGATTCTCGGCGCGTCGCATACACTCAAACCGAGGGCGATAAGCACGTCATTTATGTAGTCAACGTCGACGGGACCGATCGGACGCCGCTCGTTGACGGTAACGTGAGCAACTACGATGCGGCGTTCTCCTACGACGGCAGTCGCGTCGCGTTTACGATGGGGGAGGAAGGCGAAGAAGAGATATGCGTGATCGGCTCGAATGGTGGGGAATTAGCGCGGATTACCGAAAACGAACGCGACGATGGCGGCGCGGTATGGTCCCCTGACGGTACTAAGATAGCCTTCTCCTCGCGGCGCGGCGATGGGCGCGGTATCTTCGTGATAAACGCCGACGGGACCGGGGAACGCTGCCTCGTCCGCGGCGGCGAAAAACCGGAAGTCTTTTCTTTCACCCGCGACGGCTCGGCCTTATTGTTTAACCTGGAAGAATTCCCGGGGACGATATCTATCGTAAAACTCGATGGCTCCGACGTTAAAGTTATCGAAGACTACGTAAATTCCGGGCCCGTACTATCGCCCGACGGCGGGGCCGTCGCATTCACCTCGGAGTTTCCTTGGGGCGAATACCGCCTTTACCTCAGGCCGTTGGGGCGGAGTGATGGCGACCGGCTCCAGCTCGGCTCTGAAGGTTGGTGTCCGTGTTGGAACCCTTCCTTCTCGCCGCGGAGCGTTAACGGCGTCCTTTACGATACTTACGGGAAAGTTATTGAGGAGGAATAGATGGTTCCGGGATCCTTTTGCCGCGCCGAGCTCGGGCGCCGGGCGCGGGAGCGAGGGAGGGGCGCGGCGGCGGCGGGACCGTGGCCGCGCGGGCGACGAAGGAGCGTCTATGGTAGGATTTAGGCTAACGGTAAGCGGCGACGTAAAGCGGCTAGCGGAACTACAAAGTGTCTTAGAAAAGCTCGCGGCGTACGAGGCGCGAGGAGAAAGCCCCCCCGCCGATTTGATAAGGCAGCTGCTCGAGTTGGGGGGCGGCGGCGCNNCGAGGCGCGAGGAGAAAGCCCCCCCGGCGATTTGTTAAAGCAGCTGTTCGATTTGACCGGCGGCGACGCGCCGGCGTATTTCGAAGTGCTCTACATTATCGACGAATTAAATAAGGAGGGGCTAAACCCAAAAGAGATCGAGAACTTGCTCGGGTGGCTATACGCGCGTACGGGCGTCGACCTACGGGGGGCCGAACCGGCCGCGATCGCCGCGGCGGGCGGCGAGGTCGTCGGCGAAAGACGAACCGAGGCAACGGCCGACGAACAGAAGTATTGGTACGATATCCAAGATAAGTACGACGGCTACAAAATAGATCTAAAAGTAATGGGTAAAACGCCTGGGATAAGAAAGGAATGTGTTGAAGTAATCGCGCGAACGTTTAAAAGTAAGGGCGTTAACGCGAAGATGATTGCGGGTTGGGAGAAGGGGTTCGACCGCCTGGAAGACTACGCGGGCGCACGCGGGGGCGAGGCGTTCTTCGTTGCGAACGATTCCGATTTTAAGAAGTACCCAAAGGACTACTGGTGTTATTACCGTTGCTCCGGCGATTTAGCTTGGGCGCTCAAAAGTTTTCAAAAAATACTGTCGACGTACGAGACCTTTAGGAACGACCATTACCTCGCAGGGCGCGTGGGGATAGTGTCCGCTTACCGGCGGTTGGGGACCGACGTCGTAAACGACCGGTACGGGGACGGTGACGCTCGCGATACGAGCGGCGCGACGCACTGGCGGGGACGGGCCGTCGACGTAAGTACGACGATACCCGACCGCATTTATCAAGTTGAGTCGAAAGGATATGCGGAACTAGACGCCGATTTGGCGAAGGCGGGGTTGGAGCGGACGATTAGAGGACAAGCAGAATATCGCGAGAGAAACCACTGGGGCATAAGGTTATGAATACGGCCGTTATCTAGGCGTAATGACGTACGCGCGGAAGCGCCCGCGCGCGGCGTTAGGAAGGCGTTTCGGCGCTCTTTACGGGCGCGGCTTTACCTTTCTAATCATATCCGAGACGCCCGGGTAATGTTATATTACGTCGTCGCGTTGGCGGCGCGGAGGTGGCGTCTTCTGTACAGGCGGAAGGGCCGGCTTAGGTTGACGAGAGCGGGATCGCGGTTTGCGCTACGCGTTACGGCGGCGTCTGGCCTATTTTTGATAGCGGCGGCGGACGCGGGGGAGGAGGTCCGCGTGCCGGTACGTTACGAGTACGTCGGCGAGTGGGGCGGGAAGGGAACGGGCGACGGCGAGTTCGAATACCTGGCCGACGTCGCCGTGGGGCCGGACGGCACGACGTACGCCGCGGATTACTTTAACGACCGCGTACAGCTTTTCACGCCGACGGGATCGTTTTTAGGTTCGTGGCTAGGGTGGCCGCCGGGTAGTTTCCCGGGGGCGTGGGACGTGGCGGTCGCGCCCAGCGGCGTCGTCTACATCCCCGACGATATCTATGATCGCGTACTATACTTTTCCGCGGCGGGCGAATACCTCGGCGCGTGGGGCACGGAAGGTTCCGGGGAGGGGGAGTTGCGTTCGCCGAACGGCGTAGCCGTTGGGCCCGACGGCCGCGTCTACGTAGCCGACGCCGGCAACTGCCGAGTTCAATATTTTACGGCGACGNNCGCGGGCCTGACGTACGGCGAGGAATTGAGGCACCTAGCCGTAGGGCCCGACGGCCGGGTCTACGTCACGGACAAATCAAATAATTGCGTTCGCTTTTACACGCCGGAGGGGGAGTACGCGGGCCGGTGGGGCTCGGCGGGCGACGGCGGCGGCGAGTTCTATTCTCCCAAAGCTATAGCCGTGGCTCGCGACGGTACGGTCTACGTCGCCGACTTCGGCAACTGCCGCATTCAACGGTTCACGGCCGACGGCGAGTTCTTAGGCGGTTGGGGGGAGCGGGGCTACGGCGAGGGCCAGTTTAACTGCCCCGAAGACGTTGCCGTGACGGCCGACGGCGCCGTAATCGTCGCGGCGGGTCGGAACCTCGAGCTCCAATTTTTTTCCGGGGGCGGCGAGTTCTTGTATTCGTGGAACGCCATACCTTCCGACGCGTTTCGTCCCGCCAGTTCGTCGTACGCCGTCGCCGCGGGCCCTAATGGGGAGATTTACGTCGTCGAGATGGCCTCGGGCAATATCCGATTTTACACGGCGGAGGGGGACTTCGTCGGCGAATCGAGCGATCAGTGGACGCGCGAAAGGCGATTCGTGGGGCCCCACGGCTTAGCCGTTACGGCCGAGGGGGTGGTGTGCATAAACGCCGCGGGCCGACACGTACAATACTTCACGCCGGCCGGCGGATATATCGGCGGTTGGTTTTCCGATTACAATCTCGGCGACGGGAACGACGTGGCGGTAGGGCTGCGAGGCGACGTATACTTAACCGACGTTATAAGCGACCGCGTACTCCGGTTCTCGCCGTCAGGGGAGGTAATTACGACGTGGGGTTCTCACGGCGTCGGCGACGGCGAGTTCTGGGGAATAGGGCGGTTAGCGGTAGGGCGTGACGGTCGCGTCTACGTAACCGACACGGGAAACGATCGCGTTCAATGCTTTTCCGCTGCCGGCGATTTACTCGGAAAATTAGGGACCCGCGGCGACGCCGACGGGCGATTCGATTCCCCTCGTGCCATCGCGATCGGTCCCGAGGGCAACGTTTTCGTAGTGGACGAAGGNNCGCGGCGCGGGTTCAATACTTCGAAGCCGACGGCGAGTTGCTCGGTCAATATTTTTTCCGCGGTTACGACGGGGAGCTTTTAACGAGCGTAGACCTCTTAGCGGTAAGCGCCGACGGAATCGTGTACGTCGCCGCGGGCAGCGGCCGGATCCAGTACTTCCGGCCCGTGTACGAGGAGTAACGGCGCGCGTTGCGGCGGCCGCGCCCGAGTGGGGCCGTAAGGCGTTGCGGCCGCTAAGGCGGGCGGGTTTGGGCGTCGCATGGCGTTAGGGGCGTACGGCGCCGTGAGAGGTTTTTAGCCTCCGCCTTTAACCGCCGCGCGCGCGTCGGGTATGATATTATCGGCTCGTAAGGTGGTGGCGGGAATGACGGCCGACGACGAATCGACGCGCGAGCAACTCCTTGAGAATATAAATAACAAGCTCCGAGCCTTGTTCCCGGACGGCGCGCCGGACGCCGCCGAAAAGCGGGCCGAGGTCCTCGCCTTCGCCGCGGAACACGGCCTCGGGCCACCCGGCGTCCGCGACGTCGCCCACCTTTACGCGGTNNGCTCCACCTCGTCGGCGACGTCGCCCACCGTTACGCGGTGCTTGCCCGGCGCGAGGTCGTTGAAGAAAATGGGCGTAACGCCGACGTAGCGGCCGTCTACCGTTACGCGCGCCGCCGAGGGCGTGGACGTCACAACGAGCGTCGTGCGTTGGTCGCCGTACGGCGCGTACTCGGTCTTGACCTTGGTCGCGGCGTCCGCCCGGGGCGGGGGGGCCGCGGCCGCGGAAGGGGTAGCCCTTACCGCTCGGTCGCCTCGTACGCTACGAGGTTATCCAATATCCGTCGCAAGTAGCGCTCGAAGCGGTCGCGCTCCTGTTCGCGGAAGCCGCGGTAGAACAGCGCCGTCATCTCGCGCGAGACGGCGTCGTAATCTTTCCGGAGGGCGCGGTCCTTGGCGGTGAGCTCGACGAGTATCTCGCGCCGGTCCGCTTTCGCCGGCGCGCGCCGCACGTAGCCGTTGGCCTCCAACCGGTCGAGCATCGCCGTCAGCGTCGACTTCGCGAGCTTGGTTCTTTCTCCCAATTCCTGGATGGATATGCCGTCCTGTCGCCACAGCGCGAAGAGGATGCGTCCCTGGGGCGGGTTTATTTCGTCCAGGTCGTGCTCCTTAAGCTTGCGCGCCAGAATTCGACCCGCGAGCTGGTGGATCTGCGCGATGAGGTAGCCGGCCTCGCGCCGCGGCCCGGGCGTCATTTCCCCTCCGGCAGCTCGAGCGCGGTGACGCTTAGGCCGGCGTAGTACTTGGCGAGGGCGGGCCGCAGCCGCAAGACCGTGTAATCCGGGTCGTCGAGGCCCTGCGGATAGTATTTCTTCGACTCCTCGTACCACAACGCCTCTTTGACCGCCCGGTCGTCGACGATCTCGACGGTTCCCCGCAGCATTAGGCCGCGGTACTCCTTCGGGTCGCAGTAGTACGCGCACGCCTTGGGGTTGGCACGGACGTGCGCCACCTTCGGCGAGGAGGTGTTAGTGCTGAAGTACGCCACGAACTCCTCGCGCGCGGGTGCCATAAACGCCTCAAGCTCGGGCCATTGCTCGAGGTTGTGGAGGTTGAACATCGCGCGCGTGTGAGGGTAGCCCTCCGCGTCAACGGTGGTGAGATAGGCCGGCGCCGCCGCCTCCAGCAGCTCGAGCATTTCGTCTTTCGAATGTTTCCGCGTCATTGCTGTGCCTCCTAAGTTATAGTTTTATATAGGATAGTACTATATAGAACTAATGTCAAGAAAAAAAGCCCCGGGCGCGAGTCGGGGCGTAACGCCTTACGCCCCCTACGCGGCCAGGTCCGCGCTCCCGTGCTAAGCTCGAGAAATGGTTCCACCAACGGACGAGGGGGCGCCGGTTAACGGGCGTATCCGCTTGACGCCGCGCGTAGCTTGATTCATAATAAATGCGCAACGGCGTCGTCCCAGCGGCAACCGGGAATTAAGAAATGACGTTAACGTAAGAGAGGAGGAGTCAGATGGAGAAGTTCGCGATGTTTATAAAAGAACGCGGAAGGATTTTGGCGCCCGCCGTTTTGGGCTTGGCTGTTATTTGTTTCGCGTTGCCGTTCGTCGACGTATCTTGCGCGGGAACCAAGGTGGGGACCGTCTCCGGCTTCGACTTGGTCACGGGTTCTTCCGTCGGAGAGGAAGAGATCAACCCCAATTGGTGGGTCGTGGCGGCGTTCGTTTGCGCGGCGCTTGGGGTCGTTTTTACGATTTTCCGGCGTCGGATACTTTCGATATTGACGGCCGTAACGAGCGTCGTAGGCGTCGTGTGCCTTCTGATATTCCGCGGCGACGTCAACAGTAAATTGGCGGCGTTCACGAAGGAAGCGGCGAAGGAGAGCGATATCGGCGGCGCGGTTGCCGGTATGTTTACCGTCGACTATCGGTACGGTTACTGGCTCGTATTCATCCTTTTATTGATAGGCGCGGCGGTAAGGCTCTTTTGGGACTTCGGCAAAGAGTATAAGCCGTTAAAAGCCGATACGCCGGAACAGGGCCCGGGATAACGGTACGCCCGGCGAGTCGGCGTGCCTTGTGATGGGGGCTCGGCGCTTGCAAGCTGCGTCTTCGGTATTTTAGTCCTCTGCGGCGCGGCGCCCCCACGGCTGTACGCTCGAGAGGGAAGAGCCGTGTGCGTTTCGCCTTGACCGCGGGATACCTTTTTCGCATATGTACGGTAGGAGGTAATACTATGGAGAGCGACAAACCTAAATTCCATTACGTGGCGACGCGCAAAGAGGGCGAGGAGTTGATCGCGCATGCCGAGAAGTTTTGGGTATCCAACTGCGGCTGCCGCGAGAAAGGGCCGGGTTGCCAACGGTCGCGCCTCGACTTATGCCTTTTCTTCGACCCCCAGATGGGCGGGACCGGCTCGGATTTCCACGGGGTCGACAGGGAGTTCGTGGCGGGCCTCGTGAAGGAGGCGGAGGACAAGCACCTCATCGTCCGGCCTTTCCGGTACGACGAGGACCGTACGCGGACGCAGGGGATATGTTTCTGCTGCGACGACTGCTGCTACTACTGCCGGGGGGAAGAGGAACAGGCGGACTGCGACAAGGGAAAGTTTATCGCGCGCACCGATGGAGAGGCTTGCGCAAGCTGCGGCACATGCGTTGACGTGTGTTACTTCGGCGCCCGGGCGCTCGCGAGCGACGAGCTCGCCTTCGAAGACGAGAAGTGCTACGGTTGCGGCCTGTGCGCTGACGTCTGCACGGAAGATTGTATCCGAATGGTTGAGCGGCTATAGTGGGTCAGCCGTACGGCCCACCTCGCTGGGCCGCGTGAAGGCGTTGTTTAGGTAGCGCCTTAGCGGACAATTATAAGGGGACCCGCCCGCCGCGTTTTTTGAATCGTTTTGGCGGGGCGCACTTTTCGGTTTCGCTTATTTCGTAATTGACAAAGTCGCCGCGCTATTCGATAATGACTCGGAAAGGGAAGGTATGCGTAACCGGGCGCGTTAATCGATAGCGGAAGGCATGCCCGGGTCGCTTTTAACTAAGGGGAGAATATTAAAACGCCGCTCGCCGTTATCGTCGTGCGCGGCGTCGAAGAATACCCGCGTTGGCCTTAGCGCCGGCGCGGGTGTTTTCATCCCAAGTTCTAAACTTTTTAATTAAGGACGAAAGGAGAGGGACATGACGAAGTTGACTTCCTGCGTGGCGGGCGTTTTTGCCCTCGCCGCCGCAGCGGCTTGGGCCTCGCCGCCCAAATGGGGATACGAGGGCCAGTGGGGCACTAAGGCCACGGGGAACGGCCAGTTCGACAGTCCCGCCGGCGTCGCCGTCACCAGCAATGGCAGTGTTTACGTAGTCGACGCTCATAACTGCCGGGTCCAGTACTTTACCGCAACCGGGTTGTTCCGAGGCAAGTGGGGCTCGTTCGGGACGGGTAACGGGCGGTTCGACTTACCGTGGGGCGTAGCTAAAGCTCCTAACGGCCATATCTTCGTGGTAGATTGTGAGAATTACCGCGTCCAATACTTTACGCCCGCTGGCTCGTTCCTCGGTAAATGGGGTTCGTGCGGGCGGGGCAAAGGCCAATTCATATCGCCGTGTTACGTCGACTTTTCGCCGAGCGGCAGCCGTGTCTACGTCACAGACACGTTTAACGAAAACGTCCAGTACTTCCGCTGGTCCGGGCCCGCCGTCGCGCCCACCTCGCTGGGCCGGGTGAAGGCGTTGTTCCGGTAGGGGGGCCCGCGCGTCGCCCCTACCGACCAAACGAATAGGGGCCAGCTTTAGGGTAGGTAGTTTTTTTATTTTAATAATAGGAATTTTTGTGTTATATTTTAATTAAAGGGTTAGTAGCCCGAGGAGGTTTGGGTAAATGAAAAAGTTCACGATAACGACGGCCGCGGCGCTCGCGCTGGCGGCCGCGGGGGGTGCGGTTACGCAATATTACGTCGACGAAAGGTTCGAGGGGACTTGGCCTCCGGCCGGTTGGCGCCGCGTCACGGGCTCCTGGGGGCAGGAGAGCAGGGGCCCCTGGGGTAAATACGCTTTGGGCCTCTGCATGACGACGGCGCAGAAGCCGATCTATACCACGCTCGAGAGTTGCCCGTTCACCGTCCCCGCGAAAAGCACGGTCTACTGGCACTTTTGCCACCGCGAGGAGACCATGGGCGGTGTCGGTTCGGCGGGCGCCGAGTTCTACCTTCGCTACGACGGCTCGAGCGAAAACATCGTCAAGGTGCCGTTGGTCTGGGGCAGGTGGAAGCACGCGTACGGCTCGGCGCAGGTGGCCGAGGCGAAGCCGCTACGCGCCGGGTTCTCGGGTTGGGTCTGGGCGTGGCCGGGCCATTCTGCCTACGTCATATTATCGCTCGACAACGTCCAATTCACCGACGAGTCGTTGGTCGCCGTCACCCCGAGCTCGCTGGGGCGTATACGGGCGATGTTCCGGTAGGACGGCCTGGAATCGCCCCGCGGCGCCGGTTGTTACCAACCGGCGCAAATGTTTTTCCAGATAGGAGGTACGACGTTGGCTCGAGGGGAATTCTTCCCGGAAATAATAACCGACTTGCCGCGGGCCGACGTCCCGCTCGAGGGCGTGCGCGCGTTCCTGTTCCAGGGCGAGGATAAACAGCTAGTCTTCATGACGTTCCCCGACGACGTCGACGTGCCCGAGCACGCGCACGCGGCGCAGTGGGGCGCGGTCCTATACGGCGAAATAGAATTGACCATAGGCGGCGAGGCGGCCGTTTATCGAAAAGGGGATACGTACTTCATCCCCGCCGGCGCCCCGCACAGCGCGCGCATCAAGGCCGGCTCGAGCGTCCAGGACCTCTTTGGCCAGGCGGACCGGTATCGGCCGAGGCGGGGGTGACTGGCAGACGCTTGGGCGACTAACGGTTTAAGCCCCTTATCGTAGGCGCCGACCTTGAGGTCGGCACGTCCTTATTTGTAGCTGTCAAGGTTTTTATGTTATATTTACGCGCAGAGGGCGGTAGCTCGAGGAGGTAAAGGAAAATGAGGAAACTCGCGATAATTGCGGCCGCGGCGCTTGGCGCGCTGGCGGCTCTTTGCGCTTGGGGCGCGGTGGGCACCGTCTTAAGCTCGTTCCCGTGGCCCGGCGCGCGCGACGCCTACAGCGTCGCAAGCCCCAATACGCTGCGAGCTTATACCGCGAGCGGCTCGCTCGTTAACTCCGTAAGTCTCGCCGGCTTAGCCGACGCCGGAGACGCGGACCATAGCGTTCTAGGCGGGGCTTACATCGCCGTTTTAGACGGTAAGAATCTATTGCGGGATTACGTCATATCCACCGGCTCCCTCGCAAGGTCGGTCGCGGTCGCCGACTGCGTCGGTTATGCCTATATCCCTGGGGGCGCCTATATGTACGTCGCGGCCCGGGCGTACGTCTACCGCTATAAAACGGGCGGGAGCTTGGTGAGCTCCTTTAGAATTCTCGGCCCTTATATCGGCGGCATAGCGGCGGCGGACGCCTTCAACGGCCAGAGTGGGGAATACATCATCGTCGCGGTGTGGGCTTACGATTCGGACGTGGGAATGGTGTATACGGGGGCCGGCTCGGCCGTTGCGACCTTTACTATTCCAGGTTCGACTTACGGTTGCGTCTGCGGGCCGGGATACCCGGCCTCTTACGGGACTACCTTTTGGTGCAATTCGGATTTGGGCGCCGGCAAACGGGTGGCCTATCAGTTGGACCTCGGCAACGGGACGGCCGTCGCGCCCGTCTCGCTGGGCCGCGTGAGGGCGTTGTTTAGATAATTTCGGCGTTTTTATTAAACGGAGGACGATCGATGAAACGGGTATTAATCTTGGGCGCGTTCGCGGCGCTTATTCTCGTCGGCGCGTGCGAGGATACGCCCACAGAACCGCCCACTCCGAAAGGGCCTACTTTTTTGGGCGCGTGGGGTTCGCAGGGTTCCGGCAACGGCCAATTCGGAAACGCCGTCGACGTAGCCGTTGCGGCCAACGGTAACGTCTACGTAATCGAAAATAGCGTGTTCCCCGTACCCGGCGCCAACGACCGCGTCCAATACTTCACCTCGAGCGGGTCCTTTCTCGGCAAGTGGGGCTCGTACGGAACGGGCCGAGGTGAGTTCGACGCGGCTATGGGCATAGCGGTCGCCCCCAACGGCAACGCCTACGTCGCCGACAACGAACGAGTCCAATACTTTTCCGCGACGGGTTCTTACCTCGGCGAGTGGTACGACGGATTTTTAGCGCCTTCGGGGGTAGCCGTCGCGCCTAACGGTAATGTTTACGTTTCCGATATAGTTAAAGGGAGGATAAGTTACTTCACTCCTACGGGGTCCTTACTGGGCTCGTGGTATACCGGCCATCGCGAACCGGCCGCCGTATCTGTATGCTCAGATGGTAACGTATACGTAACCGATTGGGCTTATTACCGCGTTCGATACTCCACGCCTAAGGGTAAGTACCTCGGCTTATGGGGTTCGTACGGCAACGGCGACGGCCAGTTTTATTGCCCTTCAGGGATAGGCATTGCGCCCGACGGGACCGTCTACGTCGCCGACTCCGAGCTTGACCGCATCCAGTACTTCACGGCCCAGGGTTCGTTCATCGGTAAATTCGGCGCCCGCGGCAGCGGCGGCGGTCAATTCTATTTCCCTTCCGGTTTGGCCGTTGCCCCGAGCGGTAACCTTTACGTCGCGGACGCGTTAAACCACCGGATACAATACTTCGCGCCGGAGTAATTACCCGGCCCCGTGCTCGTGTGAGAATAGTTTATTTAACCAGGAGGTCAAGCCTTGCCCCGAGAAGAATTCTTCCCGGAAATAATAACCGATCTGCCGCAGGCCGATGTTCCCCTGGCCGGCGTGCGCGCGTACCTGTTCCAG
>JABAOF010032238.1_pt1 | contig 13014 bp, 14 predicted proteins | sample 7062171 | NCBI WGS metagenome assembly JABAOF01 (sample SAMN14538628, study PRJNA623070) | marine sediment metagenome | biome: marine biome [ENVO:00000428]; feature: marine pelagic biome [ENVO:01000023]; material: deep marine sediment [ENVO:00002113] | place: India: Gulf of Khambhat ...
AACCCTTATTTGTATTCCAGCTCGCTGCAAACTGGGCAGGAGCTTATCATTCCTTCCATGGATGAACTGTTACCGCTCCCTGTGGTTCAGGGAAAACGGATCGTCCTCAGCATCAGCGAGCAGCGATTATGGACTTATGAGAATGGTGAGTTGTTAAGCGAGCACATCATCAGCACGGGGATCGATCGGTCGCCCACGCAGCCGGGCATCTTCCAGGTCCAGACGCACGAACTCGAGGCTTATGCCTCCATTTGGGACCTGACCATGCCTCATTTCCTGGGCATTTATGAGTCATGGCCGGGATTCATGAATGGTATACATGGGCTTCCCCTGCTATCCAACGGCACGAGGTTGTGGAAGGAGATACTCGGGCGACCAGCCTCCTACGGCTGTATCATCCTGGATCTCCCGGATGCTGAATGGCTTTACGGTTGGGCGGAGGAAGGCGTTGTAGTTGAGATTCAGGAGTGACCAGGACAGCCAATTAATAGACTATTCATTAGTATTGAATCAAAAAAGGCGCTCATCGGGGCGCCTTTTGTGCTTGGTGCCGAGGACCAGAATCGAACTGGTGACACCTTGATTTTCAGTCACGGGTTCTGCCCCTCGTGAGCTCGAGGGTCATAGGGTTTTACTCACTATATAACCACCTATACATCTTGTCAAACCACTTTACTTTGATAAGTACCAAAAGTATGATATTGAAAACTACCCCTGCCGCCCGACCCCCTCGGGTGTTGGGGGTGGTCTCTTTAATCTTAATCTTTATCGATAAGTTGCTACAGCTTATTTATTGAATAGAATTGATTGTGCCCTTAAGAGGTCACCAAGGAGAACAGGATGAGCGAGGAGTATCTTTATCGTAAGGGAAGTGTCGCAATAACCCCAACACGTGCGGTTTTAGGCTCAAAGACTTATGCATTAGCAAACATTACATCTGTTGAAATAGGTAAGAGGCCACCCAATAATGCAATTCCAGCAGGGGGCATTATGATTGGGATTGTGATGTTATTTTTTGGCTTATTAGCAGGATCTGGTGGAAGTATTGGATATGTTGTAGCTGGCATGGGAATAGTGCTAATTGGTTTGTCTATTTTCGGGATTACAAAAAACAAGCCGAAGTATCTGGTTCGTATTGGAAGTGCATCTGGTGAGAAGGACGTGCTTGAATCCACCAATGAGGCGAGGATCAGGGAAATTGTAAATGCAATAAATGATGCAATTGTTCAGAGGGGGTAAATCAGAGATAAGCTTGATGTCTTTAGAGCGTATAACCGTATGCTGTGGACGATCAATAGAAACACTACCAATTCAACCAGCCAAACACTAAATATTTGGTTAAGGGAATGTGGGTTTTATTACAGTTATCGTCATGAAAGCAAAATCTAACACACCACCGCTCATTAAGATATTCAATCTCTAACCATTCATTGGTAAGCGGAAGAGAACTTCCTAGATAACATTCGCAACGTTGACTCATTCTTCTCATGAGAAGGAGTAGACAATGACAGCAGATGAATGGAAAGTCTTAATTACATTAATAATTGGTATAGTCACTATTCTTGGTTGGGCATATACTGCTTGGACTCAAAGAGAATTAAAACTCGATATTGACGCTATTAATCGAACTTATGAATTAAAGGATCGGGAATTACAGAAATATAGAGATAGAGCAGTAAAGATCTTTGAGTTTACAGCTTTAGGGAATGAAATAATTATTAAGTATGACAAAATACTCTATCTGTTATATAAATCCGAGCCCGATATGGCATCAAATGTCTTGGCCGTAAGAGATGAAATTGAACAACTGCGAGACGAATTCTTCATATGTTGGCAGCACGGTGATGTTGTTTGGTTTTTCAACAAATACTTATTCGGTCAAGAAGGATATGAGGCATATGAAGACTATACTATCCTTTATCAAAATGTTAATTTGGCAACTATTACAAAGACCATTGAGCGTTTAGATAAAGCAAACCAGGATGAAATTGAAGACCTTATCAAAGAACTAAAACTAATTCGTGATTGGTTACAGAATCTAATAAATAAAACCACAGAAATTTACTTATTGAAAGAAGAGGAGTTTTCACAGGCATAAGCTCACATGCTGCCCGGCCAGTTTACCCACGATAAAACGGTTTGGTATATCCCTCAAAGAAGTTATCATTCTTTCAACCCTGAATTGTCACAAGTTGACCTAAATGCTAACCACGCTTGTTTCAAGACTTGAGCATCTCCTTTGAAATATTTTAATTCTAGGCTACATCAGGTGTTCTCTAGTTACTCCTATCTTCATACCGTAGTTGACTGGCCAAATTTAGAATTAGTCTTAAAATTAAGATCTATGTAGGCAGGATCGTAGTGTCGACTCAAATTTGCAATTCTTGTATAAAAAAAGTTCCTCCAGCCATAAGCATCTCAATCCTCACAACCTCACACGCAAGAGTCACTGGAAAAACTGAATAGGCTATATACCACTCGATAACTACGAGGGCAGCGAGTAATTGGATATTTCAAACAGTTACTATGATCCGCTTATGCGTTATGCATTCTGTAATTGACGAAAGAGAGGAGAATAAATGAGTTGGAAAAGTACAATGCGTACGATTGATCGGATGGCACGTCAAGCTGAGAGGGACGCAAGAAGGAGGCAAAGGGAGCTCGAAAGACAACAAAAAGAACTTGCGAAGATGCTTGAACAAGAGCGAGCTCGCCATGAAGTAGCGATATACGAAAACCAAATTGAAATTTTGTTATCTATTCATAAAGAGTGCTTATCCCCAATAAAGTGGGAGCAGATTCGTGATTCAAGCCCACCATCGATACCAACTGAAACTCACATTCATGAAATCGAAGCACAAAAACGTCTTGACGAGTTTTCTCCCAGTTTCATTGACAAACTGTTGAAAAGAGACGAGAAGAAAAGAGAGGAATTACGCCAAGCACTTAGAGAAGCAAATGAAAAGGATAGCAAGGAATTTCAAAACGCCATGATTGCCTACGAGCAAGAATATTCTGAGTGGGAGGATTTGCAAAGACTGTCAATAAGAATCCTTAATGGTGATTCAGAGGCATATATTGAAGCGGTAAATGAAATCAACCCATTTGTGGAAATTAGCGAATTGGGCTCAGAAATTAATTTTAATATTACGAACCCACTTCTTGGGATTGCTTCAGTAGCTATACACGGAGAGGACGTAATTCCAAATGAAGTCAAGACTATCTTAAAAAGTGGGAAACTGTCAGTAAAGGATATGACCAAGACAGAATATTATGGGCTGTATCAGGATTATGTGATTGGAAGTGCTCTTCGGATTGCACGAGAGATTTTTGCTCTAATTCCTGTGAAAGCTGTGATAGTCCACGCCATGGGAGAGGTACTTAATACTCAAACAGGTCATCTTGAGATGCAACCCATACTCTCGGTGGCGATACCAAGAGATTCGATGGAGAGGTTAAATTTCGAATACTTAGATCCCTCAGATGCTATGAACAACTTTGTACACAGGATGACATTCAGGAAAACAAAGGGGTTCTTACCTGTAGAGGCAATTAGACCTGAAGAATTGGATATTGTGTAAGGAGGGAAATAAAGAGCCACATTTTTCACCACAATGTGATGAATACTACCAAAATTGGTACTAGCAACATTACTTTACTAAGCCGAAAGAAGTTTCATCACAATAAGTTATTCATCAAAGTTATTTCACCGAACCAAAAAGGAGAAATGAAGATGAATAAACACAATCAGATTTTCTATCTTGTATTAGCAGTTCTATTTCTTGTAACTCTTTCTTGTGGGGAAAGTAACGAAGGCACAGTCATTACTCCACCGGTAGAAGAACAAGAAGCTGCAACAGCGGTTTCAGATGTGGTGACCGAAGAACCTGCTCAAGAAGAGCCCCAACCTGCATTTGAAATATTTGAAGTTGGTGATTTGATAGAAGTCAAGGATCACACAATTCAGCTTACTAGTGTTGAGTATCAAGGAACTGTACTGGTTGCCAACTTTATTATTGAGAACTATGGAGACTCAGATATTAATATAAGTTCCTTGTTGTCATTTTCTGCAAAAAAGGAGGATGGAACAAAGCTCGAAGCAGAGATTTTTGATTGTGGCACATCAAGCTTAGACGGTTCGGTACTCCCTGGCGATAGACTCAGAGGAGATATTTGTTGGTCAGGAGCTAGTCCAGAAGATGGAATTAAGATTTACTACGAAGCAAGTTTATTTGGAGAGGGAGCAGTTGTCTGGAATGCAACCGAAGGTGTTTCTGAATCCTTGAGTTTATCTGATATGGAGCTCAAAGTTGATGTCTTTGGGGTAGGCGATGTAATCCAAGTGGAAGATCATACAATCGTTCTGAATAGCATAGAATTTCGAGGAAATATCTTACAGGCAAATTTCACTCTCGAGAATCAGGGATCATCAGATATAGCTGTCAGTTCAATGCTGTCGTTTTCTGCAAAAAAATATGATGGTTCGAAACTAGAGCAGGAGATTTTCGATTGCGGGAGCTCTCTTGATGGGAGCGTCATTCCTGGTGACAAACTTAGGGGTGATATCTGCTGGTCTGGAGCTAGTCCAGAAGATGGAATTAAGATTTACTACGAAGCTGAATTACTTGGAGAAGGGGCAGTTGTCTGGATTGTGGAATAACTCATCGTCTAAGTCTGATCTCGGAAATAAATAAAACTCACTTGAGATATGGATCATCATGTAGTTAAACTTTCTTGATAAGTGAAAATTGGGGAGTGATTTCAACTAATGAAGTGAATGATACGTAATCACTCCCCTTATCAAAAAGCTGACCACAATCAAATAGTATAAATTAACCGCTTCCATCCAGAGCAAATGCATATAAAGATAAAAGGGGGGTCGGCTAGAAGTAAGCAACGATTACAGGAATACCCACAACATAGTTGAAATCCTACGTAGTCATAGCCGTTTCAAGTTCCAATATTCACTTGTCTTTATTGGCTACTGGAAAAAATTAAAAAAAACATAGAGAATAAACCACTCTATTCACAATTAAGTGTCTATTCTACTTTCTAGTGCACCAATATGAAGATCGAAAGTTTTGAGAAAACCGAGTCCATGGTATTTCAATAATCAGAGGGAACAATTCATCATGTTTTCTAAAGCATATGAGATAGCAAGTAATTTTACTCGCCCCCTAATCATATCAACACGTCTACACTCAGGGGAAGTTCACTGTTCAATCGGAGCTTTTGTGATTATCAATAACGAAGGATGGATAGTTACGGCCGCACATCTGATGCAACCAATTCTATTACACCAACAATATTTAAAGGAGGTCTCAGATTACAATTCGCAAGTGAAGAGTGTTGAATCTGACCCAAAGTTAAACCATAAACAAAGGAAGCGTAAATTATCAAGACTAAAACATAATCCTAAATGGTTAACAAATTTTTCCTATTGGTGGGGTGCCGATGGTATCAGAGTCGACAACATTGAGGTCCTTCCAGATGGAGATATCGCTGTCGGCAAATTAGATCCTTTTATTCCTGATATGGTTTCAGTTTATCCTGTCATTAAAGACCCCCAAAACCTTCTAATTGGTACAAGTCTATGTAAACTTGGATATCCATTTCATAATGCTGCCTCTTCATTTGACGAAAAAACCGGAAACTTCAAACTTGCTGAAGGGACTCTCCCAGTACCAAGATTTCCGATTGAAGGTATCTACACTCGGAATCTTCTTACTGGGACCTCTTCCGATGGTAAATATGAACTCAAATTCATAGAAACCTCTTCACCCGGACTTCGTGGACAAAGCGGTGGGGCAGTATTTGATATAAATGGTACAGTTTGGGGAATTCAGAGCAGAACGAACCATCTCCAGTTGGGTTTTAGTCCAAAAGTTAAGAGGGACGGAAAGGAGATTGAAGAAAACCAATTTCTTAATGTTGGTATAGCTGTTCACCCAGAGGTGCTATATCAATTCTTATCTGAAAACAATATTTCATTTGAATTGTCGGATTATTAGGATTGACAATGTAGCTTATGGTTTAGATGATTACGTTTCAAGCATCAATGGTACCCAATCTCGAGCCCAAAATAAGAAATATGTACAATCTTTAGGATAAACTTGTAATAGGGGAAGTGCCTACCAAGTTGCGTGGGATCACTCCCCCTATTTATCAAACTAACGGGGTAGCTTACCTTGCTGGTACATCTTCGTAACGTACCTGGTATGTCGTTCAAGCTCAGGACTGAATACACCCTCAGGTTTTTTAGAGCCTAATGCCCTATGCCGATTATCCGCAATCCTGCCGATAACCTTTAGGTTTTCATAGTAACTACTGACCTGATTACGACTATCCGACCAGGCTTTTAGGTCCTCTATGTTCGAGGGTATATCCTCCTCAATCTCGGTGAGCTCCCGTTGAACCCTCTTGAGCTCAACCTTGAGTTGCTGGATGAAATCCGATAGCTCCTCGTATGTCATGTTGTCCAAGTTCTGTATCCTTTCTAACCACGTGTTCTAAAGTGGTTTATGGCGTAAAATTGTTTGAGGCTTTCCAACCTCGCCTTTACTTCTGTCCTCTCATCGTGCCACTCCTCAAATCCCTCCCAACCCTTGGGCGGGTTTTCGTTGAGCTCACGCAGTCGGGCCCTTAGATTCTTTCGTTGGGTTACAATCTCCCTAACGAACTCCTGACTATTCAATGTCAGCCTCCTTTATGTGTTGTATTAGGTGTTCTAGCCTCTCCTCGATCGAAGCCTCTGGTGCCAGTGTGTAGGCGAGCTCGTACCACTCAGCGGCTTGCTCGTCAGCCTCGAGCTCCTCGGGGTCTTGACGGTGCTTCTCATAGTGAGCAGCGGTTACAAGTATCCCCTCAGCCGGGAGTTCATGGATATTCGAGGGGGGTATAGTATCCCAGTGTTTCAGGACGTGAACGCACTCATGGAGGAAAGTCCATAACATGCGCTCGGGGTCCCCGGGTCTTACCTCGATATACCCTATGTCCTCGTCCCTGTAAAAGCTCCCAGGTAATCCCTTTATCCTGGGGGTCCTTAGATATACAGCCACCGTTCGACCGGTCAGGGTGTGAGCTGCTCGACCCCAGGGTTGAGCTCCCTTCAGGGCTTTAAGTATTGCAGTTGTCACCCTTTCGGTTATATGTTCGACCACTTTAGGAGAAGGAATGTGGTTTACCTCCTCCCGTGTCGGGATCAGTTCTACCGGTTTCTGTCTCCCGTAGGAGCAATATTTACGGTTATACCGCTCGAGCCCCTCACGTAAGACCTTGGGCCATAAAGCGGGTATAGGGTATGGTCCGTCCATTAGTCCTCCCATTCCGGGTCATCCGGCCACCTGACCACGATATGGTCCGGATCCGGGGGAGGATTAGGGTCCTCCTCGCTGTAAATAACCTCTCCAGTCTCCCGGTGTCTCCACTTGTTGGTAGATCTAACTGGTAGGTCGTTTTCATCCCGGGTAACTACTCGCTCCCACTCGTCATACACTATCGTAATCATGAGCGGTTCGTTTTCCTCCGCTCGTTTCCGTACCTCCCGCTTGAGGGTCCTTATACTCTCCTTTATCCCCATTATTCCTCCGTTAGCCCTAGTGCCTCTCGGAGCTCTGTAATTTCCTGTGCTAAGTCGCTGGTTTCTTGCCACTGAGGGCCAAACCGCAACAATAGCCGGAGGGCTCCTAACCTCACGCTATCCCTAGGCGAGTGTAGGAGGTCCTCGAGGACCTCTACGGCCTCCATAGCAAGGCGAGCCATTTGACCGGCTACCTGGGCGACCATAGCTGTTCTTATCCCTCTGACCTCACGGCAGAATGCGGGGTCCTTTAGATAACGAAACACAGTCCTTTCAGAGTAGCCCGATAGCCTAGCGGCCTCCCTTTTAGTCATCCCTGAGGCCAGGGCCATTATTAGGGTCTGTCTGTTCCTCCTCACGGGTAATTTTTGCACGTCATTCTCAGTCATCTCATGCCACTCCTTGGGTCTCACCTCCTGTCTGTATCGGTTTCGGCTACGTCCTGACCCGCCTACAACCTCCTTGAAAAGTGGTCCTTTACGGGCCCCAAACGCTACAATTCGTTAACTAAACGCTCCAGGATTGAACCTAAGCGATTCTTATGGGCTATTAGGTCTAACGTTTTTAGATTCCTCAGGGAGTGAAAATCCCCGTTTAGAGGTCTCCTCGTTGAGCTTATAACCCCCTCGAGGGGCCCCAGGTTTCAGCTAGGGCCCATCCTCGGAGGTTTGACCATGAATGGTCCAAGCTCACTCTCGCAAGGTTTAACGTAATTAAGCGAAAACCGGCCCTAAATGTCCGGCTCGGGGTGCGCTCCCGGTATAGGGGACCGGACCTAGCTCCTCGATCCTCGAGGGGCTACGTCCGAGCTCCACTAACCGGGTTAGTCCTGATATCCTGTTTATGTTATTCGGCCCAGTCGTGAATATAAGGCACTCCAGGGTCGTACCACTCGTCTTTAGCTGGCTCGAGCTCCCACCGTCCCCAGGTTTCTATAACCTGGTTGGGTGTAGGGGCCTCTCCTTTCTTACCCCTCCAGTCGGTCTTGTACCACCACCCGCCGGGGCCGTAGTGCTCACTTACGAGCTCAGGGGTTGCGCTCATACCGAGGAGCTCCTTAGCTGGTTTGCCTAATCTCCCCCAATTACTTTGAGCTCCCAGGTTGTACCCTACCACCTCAGCAAGTGCCTTTATCAGGTCTTTAGTGGTTGGGTTATCACCGTTAGGTGATACCCTGTTATCTTGTATGTTATCTGGTATGTTAGGAGGCCACTCCTGACACCTCGGAGGTGACACCGGTGACACTTCAGAGGTGACACTGGTGATACTACGGTCACCCATGACCTCTATATTGTCCTTTTTAGCAACTGTCCCGGGGGACTGATAAACCACGTAATAGGTCTTATTCGGGTTACCGCTCCATTCGGGGTCAACGTCCCGTAGGTAGCCCTTGCTAATCCAGCCGTGCTCGAGTAGCTCCTTTACGGATCGCTTAACCGTACGCTCACTCACCCCCAGGTCCTCGGCTAGCCTCTTAATGCCAGGGAAACAAGTCCCGGTTTCAGCGTTAACGTAGGTGCATAGATTAGCGTAGAGGAGCCGGGTTGTAGTGGTGAGCCTCTTATCCCTCACCGCCTCGGTCCAAACAACCCCGTACTTGGGGCCTCGGTAATATAGCTCGTCTTGTTCTGTCATTTGGGTATTCTCCAGGGTTAGATTTTCCTCTCCCCGTTCCCCCGTAGTGGGTGGCGGTACCGGAAAACCGCCACCCTGGGGACCTGGAGAAAGGAGTGTTAGAGCTCTCACGAGCTCTGCTCAGTGGTCAAGTGCCTGTAGATGGAGGAGCTTCCCTAGTTGCAATCCACCACTGAGGAGACACCGTGAGTACCTACCATCCTCTATCTATAAAGACGGGGTAGTTTTCAAAAAAGTACACCCCTATTCTCTAGGGGTGGCTGATTTGTCCCATGTTCTTATTTAACAAGACGGGGAAGTTTTACGGAAAGTACACGTTTACTAATTGATAATTCCACCTTTTTATTATATTGTCTCACCATGCTTGATAATCAGCCTCTGCGCTGTAGACACTGTGGGGCTATGGCCAGCCTGAACGTGATCCGGTGCCGTGGTTGTGGTCGTGAAAAGCTGGACCGTGATCCGGTAGTGTCAGCTCATCGGCTGTACGAGAGCTTAATACATGGCACCTGGCCCTTTCGCAGCATCAAGCGTGGGAGGCTTTGGTCTGATACCAGGCCTAAGCCTAAGACATGGGAGTCTGTACCTGAGAGCTCCCTACCTCTCGGAATGCCTCTACCCTGGATTAACATAGACGGGGGACAGGACTGGCAAACAAAGAATCTTGACAATCGAAAATCCCCACACACTTGTCGGTCTTGCGGTTACCACTTTCACGAAAATCCGGCCGGCTTCGCTCTCAGTTCCTGTCCTTGGTGTAAGCCAACCCTCTGTCCCCTCTGTGGTGTGAGGGGGATAGCTAAACGCTTCGCATTTTGCCAACTCTGCTCTCGCAAAGTTGGCGTCAATGACTTTCGCTACCTAAGCAAAGTACAGATGAGGGGGATAGTCAGTGGTGAACTCACGTCCTGGGAGTTTGAACCAGACCTACTCCCTGAATTCAAGACCTACCTAGAGATTGTAGATGGCAAGGAGCACCTCCGAAAAGTAGCCGATGAGCACAATCAATCCCCTAAACCTGAAGAGCGCCTCAATATCAATAAGCCCTACCCACTGGTCCGTCTCACTCACCATGACTTCTACTTTCTCACACGAGACCCCTACCCCGACCCTGTGGATAACAGACGCTTCGCTGAAGCAAACCTAGCAAGGAGCCTATCCCTCGGTCGGAGGCGATACAAGGTGTTTCACTTACCCCAAGCCGCCCGGTACTACAAGTACCAGGAGATCAACTTTGACCAAACTTGGGATGAGAGTGATACTACGCTTTATTTGGCTGAACACGTCAGCACTACCCCTGACACTAGGAGACCAGTTGAGGATTACGTGGTACAAAAAGACACTGTAGCCTACATTGTAAACACGGTGAAGCCCCACATCACGGAGGCTGAGCGGGAGCTCCTAAACGGGTACTTAGCTACCGGCTCTTGGAGGGAGGCTGGTCAAGCTCGCTTGGTGTCAAAACAGGCCGCTAGTAACATGGTGAGGCGCATGAGAGAACGCCTGGCCAAGAACAACATTACACCTGAAAACTTCACATAAAAAGCCCTCAGGTTCACCCAAGGGCTTCAGTTACCGATCGACATCCTACGCCTATTTAACCAGGACCTACCGTTAGCTCTGAGGCCAAAAATATCGGTACCTCCCGATCCTGAACCCAGCAAATCTTCTCAAGTTCTTAAGCTTGAATTCCTTGATAAACCCATCAATTCTTGATTAATGGTTTATTCGACTATTAGCCATCTATCGACTGGCCCGTAAAGCTCATGAGCACGTTTAAGGTCGTCCTCGACCAAGACAACGTACTTACGGGTCTGTTCAAGAGTGGCGTGCCCCATGAGCTCTTGAAGGTGTACGGGATTGACACCAGCTCGAAGGCTCAATGTTGCAAAGGTACGCCTTAGGATATGCGGGGTAACTTTCACTCCCGTACAACTAGATAAGCGCCTTAGAATCTGTCTCAGTCCAGTGGAAGTAAGCCTGGAGCCGTAAACACTTTGTATAAGTGGTTCATTGGAGGAGTGGTTTACTTGACTTCGGTACCGAGTAAGTACCTCCCGAGTCCTTTGACCGATCACCACTGTTCGGTCTTTCCGACCTTTACCACCCTTTACTTCAACTAAACCGGTCTCCAAGTCCACGTCCCCCCAGTTGACATTAACGGTTTCAGCACGTCTCAGACCACTATCTACCATGAGAAGGATTAGCGCTTTATCCCTCAGGGATTTACACCCCCTCAATAGTAACTCGACCTCTCCGGTTGATAACACAGGTTGCTTACGTTTAGCTACTTTAGGCATAGGTACCTTTAACTTCTCGGGGTGATAACCATTCTGGTGAGCCCATAAGAGCCATACCCTCGCCCCCCTTGCATGAGCGTGAACGGTACTGTCTTTCACTCCTCTATCCCTGACATGGTTCAAGTACTCTTGTATAAGCATAAGGGTTACCTGGTCTACCTTCTTTACCCTCCGGTCAATCAGCCACCTGGCAAACTTCCCGGTCGTGTTCTGGTAGAACTCCAGGGTTGCAGGGGTGCACATAATAGCCTCCCGTGACCGCATAAAGCTGTCGAGGGCTTCTGATACTGTCATACGCTTTCGGAATAGTGGTAATGTGGTCATAGTGTGAGCTCCTTTCAATCCCCCAGGAGCTCACGGGTTGCTGGTGCCGAGGACCAGAATCGAACTGGGGACACCTTGATTTTCAGTCAAGTGCTCTACCAACTGAGCTACCTCGGCAGGCAGCGTGATTGTAACTGTGGGTGGGGGAGACGTCAAGTTTGGAATGGAAGCGATTAGCTTTTAGCGAGTAGCGGTGGATTGAAAGCTATCAGCGGTCAGCAATCAGCTTTCAGCTTTTTGTAGATAGATACTTATTTTGCATCATTCATCGTCGAATTATTATTACTAATTTTAATATCCATCGCTGGCCGTAGGGTGGGTTTCCAAACCCGCCGTTCTGTTTTTTGAGGATGACAAGGAATGGAGGATTTTGGAATCCGCAAGCTCTGCTTGGGTTGAAGCTATCAGCGATCAGCTTTCAGCTTTTCTTTTTGGTCGCGGGGCTCCACGCCACAAATGGAACATGCCACTGCAGAATTTTGGGATGAGGATTGAACTGTGATCGCAGTGATCCATCCATGTAACGCTCCCAGTTGTCGCGGGTTCCGCCTGCGCCTAACGGCAAACCGATGGACTCCGAAGAAGAATCCCCTCTCCCCCAGGAATAAAGGGGGAGAGGGGTTGGGGTGAGGGGGTAAATTGCGATTAACAACTCATCCACTCGTTTGAATACGGTTACGAACTATGCTAATGTAAAGAGCTCGCACAGTTCTCCCTCTCCCGTGAAAATGAAAGGATTTCATATGGAGCTTGCTCAACTCTGATGAAAAGAATTCTGTTCGCTTCACGCTTAGACATTGAAGGAGATGAAAACAATGAAAAAATACCTACTACTCTCTATTGGAATTCTGCTGGCTCTCGCAATTACATTGCCAGCAGCTGCAGCTTCTCAAGCTTTGGATGTGACAATCGAAGCGGAGATGTCATTTCCAGCATTCCCAGCAACAGGTTCTTTCATCGCCTATGGACCAGCCGTAGATGCAGGTCTTATTTGTAATGAAGGGACAGTCGAACAATTATCCCACAGATCGTTGGTAGGCACCCCCCAGGGGACCAGCTTCCAGGTTGTCCATCAGTTCAGGTGCGAGTCGCTTGGTACATTCGACGTATGGTTGCAAGTGCGGATTGACGATAGGGGGGACAACTTCCACTGGAGAATCATAGACGGAACCGGTG
>JABAOF010011360.1_pt1 | contig 13006 bp, 14 predicted proteins | sample 7062171 | NCBI WGS metagenome assembly JABAOF01 (sample SAMN14538628, study PRJNA623070) | marine sediment metagenome | biome: marine biome [ENVO:00000428]; feature: marine pelagic biome [ENVO:01000023]; material: deep marine sediment [ENVO:00002113] | place: India: Gulf of Khambhat ...
CTTGACCGCTGAGGAACTCACCGTCCAAATGCGGGATGGCTTCCGCTGGGAATTCCGGGTCAAGATCGCCAATCCGAGCGATATGGGGGTGAGCTTGGACCGGTTGCGTCTCACGGTCCAAAACCTGTGGGGGAGGAGTTGGCCTGGGGATCAACCCTTGAAACTCAAGATAGAGAGGGGGGGCGAGGCAGAGGTTTCGGTCCACGCGCGCCTCGCCTCGTCAGATCCCAATGATCTCGCGAGCCTCACAGGTGTCCAGACTTTGACTTTCTTGGGTCGGCGGGACGATGGCAAATCCATGAGCATCACCGTCCGCGTTCCCCTCAACTAGTAAACGATCACCGGCGACCGTTAACCGCTGGGGAGCCCACAGCTGTAAAAGCGATCACCGTACACCGATGACCGTCTTGATTCGGTTATCTGTCATCGGGGGTCGGTCATCGGTTTTTAGCTTTTGGTGCGTACTTGGACCGCGGCAAGATCCTCCAGCAGAGTGATAACGGCCGAGTGGTCCAGAGAGCCCCGGCCTTTGACCCGGAGGGCCGAGAAGAGTTCTTGGACGACGGCGGTGGTCGGCAGCGGGACCTGTAAGGCTCGGGACGCCTCTGTGATAAGGCCCAGGTCCTTGTAGTGCAGGTCCACCTTGAATCCCGGTTGGAAATTTCCCTTGACGATCTGGGGGCCCTTCATATCCAAGCACCGGCTCCCCGCCANNGATCAGGGGGCTTTTCATATCCAAGCATCGACTCCCCGCCATGCCGCCACTGAGCGCTTGGATGAGACGTTCAGGGTCAAGGCCGGCCTTGGCCCCGAGCGTCAAGGCCTCCCCGATGGCGACGAGGTTTATGGCCACGATCACCTGATTGGCGAGCTTCGTAAACCCGCCCGCTCCGGCCGACCCCATGTGAGTGATCGTCTTTCCCATGGCCTGGAAGATGGGCTGGACTGCCTCGAAGACCTCCTGATCTCCGCCGACCATGATAGAAAGGATCCCCTCGATGGCCCCCTTCTCCCCCCCGCTGACCGGCGCGTCGAGCGCCTTGACGCCTTTCCTCTTCGCCGCCTCGTAAATCTTCTGAGAAACCAGGGGAGAGATCGTGCTCATGTCAACCAGGATCATGCCGGATTTGGCCCCCTCCAGGACGCCATTCGCCCCAAGAACAACCTCCTCCACATCAGGTGAGTTTGGAAGCATCGTGATGAGAACCTCAGAGGTTTGAGCGACCTCCTTGGGTGACGAGCCTGGAGTAGCGCCATCACGTTTCAGCTCGTCCATCGGTGGTCTGGAGCGGTTATAAACGGTTAGGGCATACCCTGCCTTCAGGAGATTCCGGGCCATGGGCTTTCCCATGATTCCGAGTCCGATAAAACCAATCTGTTGCGCCATGACATCCCCCCGGCTCACCGTTCGCAGTTCACGGTGCATGGTTCAGGGTTCATAGTTCAAGGTCCAGTTCTTCGGGCTCGTTCACGGTTCACCCATGACGGTTCAGCGTTCGTAGTCGAGGGTTCAGGGTCAAGACTTCAAGTACCCCGTTTTCGCCATGAACAATGGACTATGAACCATGAACGCTCAGCCAGGTCGTCGGTTAACGGTGGACGCTTAACGGGTCCTGCCGAGGACCTCGGGATTAACCAGATTGGGCGGCCGGTTCCCGGTTACCCCTGCCACACAATTTTCTGCGGCCATCATAGACATCTTGAGCCGTGTATCAACGGATGCGCTTGCCGCGTGGGGGGCGGTGATGACGTTCCTCAGGTTCGTCAGGCCCGGGGCCGGCTTTGGCTCTTTCTCGTACACATCGAGACCCGCCGCCGCAATCCACCGCTCCTTTAAGGCCCTGACCAGCGCCTTCTCGTCCACCACTGGACCTCGAGCGGCATTAATCAGGATGGCGGTCCTCTTCATTAACTTGAGTTCGGAGGCGGAAATGTAGTGGGTGGTTTCCGGGAAGAGGGGGACGTGCAGGGTGACGATGTCCGACTCCTTCAAGAGGGTCTTCTTATCGACAAACGTCGCCCCAAGCTCTTGTTCGACGACCGGATTGGCCCTCTGGACATCCGTATAGAGAATTCGCATATCAAAGCCCCGGGCCCGCTTAGCCACTCCCTTGCCGATGCGACCCAGGCCGCAGATTCCTAAGGTTTTATGGTGGACGTCGTGACCCAGAAACTGCATGACGCCCCAATACTTCCACTTGCCGGACCGGAAATATTTGTCGGCGTCTACGAGCCCCCGCGCGGTGGCGAGGATGAGGCACCAGGTAAAATCGGCGGTCGTGTCGTCCAGGACCCCTGGAGTATTAGTGACCATCACCCCCCGCTTCGTCGCAGCGGTGACGTCGATGTTGTTGTAGCCTACGGCCACGTTGCTGACGACCTTTAAATGGGGGTTTTTGGCCATGACCTTGTCGTCGATGATGTCGGTCAGAAGGCAAACGAGTCCGTCTTTGCCCCGGAGCTTTTTGAGAAGCTGAGGAGGGGGAAAGGGAACATCTCGCTGATTCGATTCGACCTGACAATGTTTACTCACCAGTTCGACGGCTTCGGGAAAAATCTGTCGCGTGACCAGCACCTTCGGTTTCACGGGCTTTCCTCCTTTTTCGGATGGTAAAAAACGATTTCGAGAACAAAGTCGGCCACAATCTAAGTGCTGACCTGGCTCTTGTCAAGGAGTTTGAGGTGCATCCTGCCGCCTTCCCCATTGACAGGTATGAGGGGGGATGGTAGAACCGGGCCGCGTGGCGGAGAAGTTTTCTCTGCACAACAGGAGGGCAACATGGGACCGGAAATTGGAGCGAGCTACACCGTCGAGCGGCGGGTCGGGCCGGAACATTCTGCCGACAAACATGGAAATCCCGGGGTCGATGTCTTTACCACCCCCGTTCTTTGCGAATGGAGCGAGGAGGCGGCGGTTTTTGCGGTGACCAAACAGCTTGACCCGGGGATGATCACCGTCGGGACGCGCATCGATTTGAAACATCTCGCCGCAACGCCCATTGGGATGATGGTGAAGGTGACGGCCACCCTCAAAGAGATCGATGGACGGAAACTGGTCTTTTTCATCGAGGGCTATGACGAGAAAGAAAAGATCAGCGAGTGCACTCATGAACGCTTCATTGTCAACGAGGAACGCTTCTTTGAGAAGATCGCCGCGAAGGCGGAAGGGTAGCGAGGAGCTCGCGTCTATGCGTCGGGCCCACGGCACGGATCGGCAAGCCAAGCGGTGAGGATAAATTTTCGTTTGTGGAAAGATGGTCACCATCGACGGCTCTTACGGGGAGGGAGGAGGGCAGATTCTCCGGACTGCCCTGGCCTTGAGTGCGGTGCTCGACCGGCCGGTGCTGGTCGAAAAAATCCGGGCTGGACGGAAGAATCCGGGACTTCAGGCGCAACACCTGGCGGGCGTCAGAGCGTTAGCCGAGATCGCCACGGCTGAGGTTGAAGGCGCGACGGTCGGATCGATCTCCCTCCGGTTCGCTCCTAGGCGCATAGCTCACGGCGAGTACCAGTGGGACGTGGGCACGGCCGGGGCCATCTCGTTAGTCCTGCAGACGATCCTCGTTCCTCTCGCCCTTGCGTCATCTCGTTCTCGCATCTCCATCGCAGGCGGGAGCCACGTCCCCTGGAGCCCGCCCTTTCCTTATCTCGAGCAGGTTCTTCTTCCTATCCTTGAAGGCATGGGGCTTCGGGCGTCGCTTACCCTGAGGCGGTGGGGATTCTACCCGAAGGGGGGAGGTCTCGTGGAGGGAACAATCGATCCCTCTGTCCTGCACGCCTTGACGCTGACCGAGCGGGGGCCCCTTGGAGAAGTCGTGGGCCTCTCGGCGGCGGCGGGGCTTCCTTTGAGCGTGGCTGAGCGACAACGGGACCGCACCCTTGCACGCCTCAAGCGAGTCGGTGTTCCCAGTCAGATTGAACTTACGTCGGTGGAAGCACGAAACCCCGGGACGGTCGTCTTTTTGCTGGCGAGGTGTGAAGGAGGACGGGCGGGCTTTAGCAGCCTGGGGGAGAGGGGGAAGCCGGCCGAGCGGGTGGCAGATGAGGCCTGCGATCAGCTCTTTGCCTATCTTGAAAGGCCAGGGGTAGCTGATCCTTATCTGGCCGACCAGCTCTTACTCCCGATGGTGCTTGCCTCAGGATCTTCATCGCTTACCACAACGAAAGTGACCGAGCACCTGCTCAGCAATCGATGGGTAGTGGAGCATTTTCTTCCCGGCCGTGTGCAGGTCGAGGGGAGTGTGGGAGAGCCAGGTCTCGTGACTGTCGAGGGAACCGGTAGGCCTGGTTCATAGTTCATGGAAAAAACAAATCGTAGTGCTGCTTTGGGGCGTCAAACCCGGAACTGTGGACCCTGAACCCTAGCATGCTTTGGTCTTCGGTTGTCCGACTTGGACGGGCATGTTGAGGGGTACGTTCAATTAAATTTCTTGACTATGACCTCGTTCGAGCAAGTGGTAGTGCCTTCCTCACAGACCTGGTACGTGTAGGTTCCCTTCCCGCGCTTATTAATATGATCCGTGTACGAGCCGTCGTTGGCACTTGTTTCGATCTGAGAGCCGTTGCGGTAGATATCGACGTTGATCGCCGTGGAACCATTCCAACTCAGTTTTGCCTTTTGGCGACCCTTTACTTTGTACCCGATGGCAGAGAGCGTGATGGAACCGCCAGGCTCGGGCTCCGGTGCCGGCTCAGCAACGGGTACCGGCTCGGGTTCCGTCACCGGAACAGGCTCGGGCTCGACCACTTCGGGAATGGTCGTACTGACCTCGTTGGAGAAGGCGCTCTCGTTCCCAAAGATGTCGTAGGCGGTGACGGCGGCGTAGTAGGTTTGCCCATCTGACAAATCGGAAACCGTATAGCTGGTGACATGACCGACGTCGATCGTCTGAGAATACATTCGAGACGAGTTTCCGACATGGACTTTGTACCCGGATAGGTCCGCTTCGTTATTCGGGTCCCACGCGAGCGACACCGACCCTGCTGTTGCCGCGACCGGATGAAGCCCGAAGAGCAGTCCTGCCACGATCAAGCCGCCGAGCGTTTTTTGCCGTGGTCGCCTCAACCTCATGATGATTTCCTCCCTAAAAGGGGTGACATCGTTGCAAGAGGAAGGTGCGACAAGTGTGCCAGGAACGCAGGAGTACGGTGAGATGTGATGGCAAGCTTTTGAATTATTTCAGGTTGATTGAGCCGTAGTTTCTTCAAGGAACCGCGATACGGCTATTCAGGGGGGGCAAATATCTGTCATCATGGCGCTACCTCATTCTGGACTGGACAGTTTGTCACGGAGGGGAAGTTCCCTCCGTTTGAGCCGTGGGTGGTGGATCGGCCGAAGTGACATCACGCCCGGGACTAGGTCCGAGTCGGAGCCGCGTTGGCGCTTGACACCGATTGCAGGGAGCGGGATACTGAAGACCCCTTCAGGAGATGCAGGGATGGAACCGGGGTCATCCCCAGTCTACTACAGATACCATCCAATGCGCGCCAAAAAGCCCGACGCCTTGTGCAGGGCAGTGCGACTTGGGAGGGGGTCTTATTCTTGACAATCCTCTGACCGGGGGGTGGGGTGAGACCTCGGAGGCGGGTTGTTAATTCCGGGGCTCCTCCAACAAAACTCTTCACTGCCAACACGGGAACGGATCGAGCAATATCTTAGCGCACCTTTTGGTGCCTGTCCCCTTTTCGCTGGAAGTGTCTCTTTTTAGAGAGCATTGTGGTCGGAGTACTTACGAAAACTACCACGGCACGGGCGGAGCCAGCGGAAGTGGGGCGTAACAGCGCGTATGGAGCACCGGCGCGAACGCCGCGCCAAGCCCGAAGGCGGGCAAGGCGGCCGGGGCGGAGGGGCGCCCGGTCGCCACCCACGGGGAAAGAATTCCTTGAGTCTTTGGAGGGGATAGATCTCCCATTTCGACCGTCGTCAGCGGAACGCCCTGGCAAACGTGAGGGCCAATTTGGACAGCGTACCGATCCCACCAAGAATGAGGAGGGAATGAAGATGACGAGCAAGAAAATGGTCCTATTTTTTCCCCTGGTAATTTTGTCAGCTTTGATTGTCGCCTCGCCACTTTTCGCCGCTCAGAAGGAGGTCAAGATCGGGGTAATTCTCCCACTGTCTGGCGGTCTTGCTCCCATCGGGAAGAGCTTGAAGGAAGGAGCGGAACTCGCCGCCGATATCGTGAACAAGAAGCACCCCAAGCTCGATATCCTGATCGCGAAGTGGGAAGGCATCCCCAGCTTGGGCGGTGCCAAGATCAAGCTGGTTTTTGCCGACTCCAGGGGGGACCCGGGATGGGCAGCCGACCAGGCAAAGAGGCTCATTCAGGACGAGAAGGTGATCGGCCTTTTGGGCGCCTATCAGAGCTCCGTCACCAAGACGGCCTCTGTGGAAGCCGAACGGGCGGGGATCCCTTTCATTAACCCGGACTCAACTTCTCCGGCCCTCAGTAAGAGGGGTTTCAAGTGGTTCTGGAGAGTGACTCCACATGAAACCTGGTTCACCGCTGATCTCTTTGACTTCCTGGATGGCTTGGTCCAGGGAAAGGCGCGTGGCGTCAAGGCTGTCCCCAAAGAGAAGATCAACATGCTGGCGGTGGCCGCGGAGAACACCGAATGGGGCTCTGCGGCGCTCGCGGAGATCCAGAAGTTCGCTAGTGATCGGGGATACCGGGTTGTCGAGTCGTTCAAGTATCCGCATAAGGCCGCAGACTTGACCAGCGAGACGCGAAGACTGATCACCTCGAAGGCTTCTGTCTATCTCTTTGCCCCTTACATCGCGGACGCGATCCTTTTCGTGAGGACGATGAAGGAGATGCGTGCCGCGCCGATCCTGATTTGGGGGCAGGATGCCGGGTTCATCGAAGCGGACTTTTACAAGACACTGGGAGCGGATGTGAACGGGATCCTGACCCGTGACCTGTTCTCGCCCGAGCTGGGCAAGGTGAAGCCGGTCGCCGGGCAACTGAACAAGATGTACCGGGACCGGACAGGTTTTGACTTTTCCGGGAGTTCTGCGAGAGACTTCGTGGGTGTCCAGGTGTGGGCCCATGTCTTGGACAACGCCCGGTCCACCGCCCCGGAGGCGATCAGGAAAGCGCTGAACGAACTGTACATCCCGCCGGAGCAGCTGGTCATGCCCTGGAAGGGTGTGAAGTTTGGCTCTCCGTTCCCGGGTGACACCCAGCAGAATATGCTCGGAAGCGGGATCATCAATCAGTATCAGGGTTATCCCGGCGGAAAGCTACATATCGTCTATCCGTTTGAGGTTGCCACTGCCGACCTGATCTTCCCGTTCCGGGGCTGGAAGTAAAACGGGTGACGGTGTCGCGGGCAATGGTCGAGCGAGCAGCGCGGGGAGCGGACGCTGGCCGTGTTGCTCGCTCGAACTTTACCTGAGCCATGAAGATGCTCGCATTTCCCCCGCGATCCCCCTTCGCCGCCTCACTCGCAAATGCCAACGATCGCAGAGACGTCTACATTTGTGCCGGTTCGCACCGGAAGCGTTATGGCCCTGGTCAATCCACCTGGTACCGTTCCAACTATTCCTGCGAATTTTCCGTTGCATACGCTGACGACTGCTGGAGGAAGTCCCGCTCATCAAATTCGGCTTGTTAAGTTGGAACGGCACCGGTGAACCCGCAGGGGCGTAACGTTCAATTCCGAGCATCAGGGGGAGCATGGAGCTCGCTATCCATTTGCTGATATTCGGCATCCTGATGGGGTTCATCTTCGCCTTCATCTCGCTGGGCCTCTCTCTGATTTTTGGAGTTATGAACATTGTGAATTTCGCCCACGGTGAGTTCCTGATGGTGGGGATGTATGTGGCGCTATTGTTCTCGTCGTATCTAGCGGTGGATCCGCTGATCTCCTTGCCCGTGGCGGCGGCCATAGGATTTGTGCTGGGCATCCTCAGCTATCGGTTTCTCATTCAGCATATTCTTCGTGGCCCAATGGTGGCACAGCTCTTTGGAACGTTTGGGTTGATGTTATTTCTCCGGTACATGGCGATGTTTATCTTTGGCCCGGATGTGCGCTCCATTTCGGAAGGAATCCTAGTTGGAAGGAGACTGTCGCTTGGCTGGGTGAATCTGGATCTAAGCAAGGTGGTGGCGGCTGGGCTCTGCCTGGTTCTTTTTGCCCTGGTCTACTGGGTCATAACCTGGACAAGATTCGGCCTGGCCTTGAAGGCCACGTCCATTAACGCCGAGGCGGCTCGGTATATGGGGGTGGATACCGAGAAGATGAACGCCCTAGCGTGGGGCATTGGGGGAGCGACGGTCGGAATCGCCGGAGCGCTCATGGCGCATTTCTACTACATCACCCCGACGGTGGGGATGCTGTTCGTGCTGATCGCCTTCGCAACCGTGGCTCTCGGTGGCTTTGGAAGCGTGTCGGGTGCATTCGTGGCCGGTCTGATCATCGGCCTGATCCAGGTCGTGGGGGGGCATTATCTGAGCGAGCTGAAGATCACGTTCGTCTACCTCGCCTACTTCCTGGCTGTGGTGCTCAGACCTCGAGGGCTGTTCGGTTGGTGAGATGGGTCGGCTGGTAAGGGACATGTTTTCATTTGGGGACCGGCGCCGCTTCGAACGGATCGGTCTTGCCGCCTTTGTGGTCATCGTCCTCGCCTTCCCCTGGATTGTCGAACAGGCCTATGCCAGAGCCGTCATGATCAAGTTTCTCCTCTTCGCGCTGTTTGGCTTGGGCTGGAACCTCATTGGTGGCTACGGGGGGCAGGTGGACCTGGGACAGGCGAAGAATGTGGGATTTGGGGCCTATACGACGGCACTGATGATGCTGTGGTGGAAGACGCCGTTTTGGCTCACCCTTCCCATCGGGATGAGCCTTGCGGCGGCGGAGTCCTTTGGCGTCGCCTATGCCATGTTTCGCCTCAAGGGGCATTATTTTGCGATCGCCACTCTCTGCGTGGCCTTGGCCTGGAAGGAGCTGTTCGGTTTTTGGGACTGGACAGGCGGGGCGCGGGGGGTCGAGCTTCCCGTGATACCGGCGGCGGACTTCACGTACATGCAGTTTCCTTCTCCTGTGTACTATCACTACTTTGTGTTCGGGCTTCTGATGATCGAGCTCCTCTACATGAACTGGTTCAGAAAGTCGAAGCTCGGGTACGAGCTCCAAGCTGTGCGGGATAATGAGGAGGCGGCAGCCAGTGTAGGAATCCATGTCACCAGGACAAAGGTCACGGCATATACCATTACGGGGGGCCTTGGGGCGGTCGGTGGCAGTTTTCTGGCGGTCTACTATCTATACATTGACCCGGATCTGGTGATGCCGTTGGATCTCTCGATCTTGATTGCGATGACGGTGATGGTTGGGGGAGCCGGCTCGCTATGGGGGCCGATCATCGGTGCGGCAATCTTGATTCCCCTGGATATGTACCTCGGGGCGTGGCTGGCTCTGGCAGGGGGGCGGTATGGCATCGATTTCATGGTGTACGCCTTCATCATAATGGTTATTGCAGCTCGGGAGCCCAAAGGGATCTGGGGTATCGTGGAACGGATAACGAGACGTCGATGAAAGAGCCCAAACTGTTAGAGGTGACAGGTCTGGTCAAGAAGTTCGGGGGCCTTACGGCGTGCGCCGATATCTCTTTGGGGGTGGAGCGCGGTGGCATTGTGGGGCTCATTGGCCCAAACGGAGCCGGGAAGACGACGCTCTTCAACTGCATTGCGGGGTATTACAAGCCGACCGGCGGAAAGATCTATTTCGAGGGCGAGGATATTACGGGTTGGCCGACGCACCGTGTGGCCAAGATGGGAATCGGGCGGACGTTTCAACTCATGCAGACGATGCCAAACCTGACGGTAGAAGAGAACGTGATGGTTGGAGCGTTCTGCCGGACGAACGATCGGGAGGTGGTCAGGAGGGAGGCCCGGGAGATTTTGGAATTGGTGGATTTGGAGGCGGAGGCACAGGTCTGGCCCGCGGAGCTTCCAGTAGCAGCCCAGAAAAGGATTGAGCTGGCTCGAGCGCTGGCCACGAAGCCGAAGCTGTTGATGCTTGACGAGGTGGCCGCCGGTCTCAACCCGTTGGAGACCAGGGAGATGACTCAAACGTTACAGCGCATAAAACGGGAGAAGGACATGACCCTCTTGCTGACCGAGCATGTCATGGAGTTTGTCATGACGATCTCCGAGCGGATCATAGTCATGGCCGCTGGTAGGAAAATCGCGGAAGGGGTCCCTGAAAACGTGGCGCGGGAAAAAACGGTGATTGAGGCATACCTCGGGGAGAAATATGCTAAAGGTCAATAAGATCAAGGTTGAGTATGGAGGGGTCCCTGCACTCCATGAGGTCAGCTTTGACGTCGGAAAAGGGGAGCTGGTGGCAGTGATCGGCGCCAATGGTGCAGGGAAAACCACAGCGTTGAAAACAGTTGTGGGAGCCGTCCGGCCGGTTTCAGGAAGCATCGAGTTTAACGGGATCGACATCACCGGAAAGAATTGCGCTGAGATCGTCCGGTTAGGGATTACCTATGTGCCTGAAGGCCGGCAAATTTTCGGGCCCTTGACCGTCGAGGAGAACCTGTTTCTGGGGGCCTTTACGACGAGGTCCAAGGAGGAGGTCGAAAAGGGTCTCGAGTACGTCTACGGGCTCTTCCCGACCCTTAAGGAGCGCTACAGACAAAAAGGGGAGACGTTGAGTGGTGGGGAGCAGCAAATGCTGGCCCTCGGCCGAGGGCTCATGAGTCGGCCGAAGCTGCTGATGCTGGATGAACCCTCGCTGGGATTGATGCCAAAACTTGTTTCTGAAGTGTTCAGAGCAATCGCCTTGTTGAAAGAAGAGGGGCAGACTATCCTCCTGGTCGAGCAAAATGTGCAGGAAGCACTGGAGCTGGCGGAACGGGGATACGTGCTGCAGACCGGCCGAACCATCCACTCGGGGCGAGGCAGGGATCTCTTCGAGTCGGCGATCGTCAGGAAAGCCTTCCTGGGTGTGTAGGAACCTGTCGATCCGCGGTCGGGAGCGCGACGAGATCAGGTAGCGGGAGCGGGTCAGGCTTGCCATTTGCTATTTGAGCATCATTCGGGGTGAAGTTCAGCATAAGGCGTTGCAAGCGCATGCCGATCTACTCCTGTGATTGCTTTTCTTTACGGTAGGCGGAAATTGGGCTTGACACCGGGCACAACAAGTCGAAACTCACTGAAAACTGCGAGTCACCGCGGGAGACTCTCTGATGGACCGTGACCTCTTGGCCCGATGGGTGGGTGAAGGCATCGACGCTCTCACAACCCTTGATTTTCGCCACCACGGAGTTATCCGAGCTCTGTACCGGGCAGCCAGGGGGACTGGTGCCCCGTTAAGCATCCTTGCCGCCCAGCTTCTTCGGGATCGGGTGGGTCCGGGAGATGAGGTCATAATATGCGTGGGATTTCCGATTTACCCTCTATTTGTGGGGGAAACGGACGGAATCTGCGGGGCAGTCGTTCTCGCCTCTGTCCTGGGGATCGGTCTACAGGCACGTCCCGTCCTGGTCAGTGAGGAGGCGATCGTCCCCTTCCTGGCGGCCGCCTTGCAAGCGGCTGGGATGAACTATGTGAATGGACTCGGAGCCGGACACGTACCGGCGGGGTCGGCTCGAGTCGTCGGCTGTGCTCCTGGACCTGAGCCCGGCTACGAGTGTTCGGTCCGGCTGCTCAAGCGTCAGCCGAGGCTCGTCATGGCTGTCGAGAAAGCGGGAGTGAATCGGGTGGGGGTCCCGCATTCGTTGGGTGGGTTTAATATCGGGGAGGCTACAGCCTATCTTGAGGAACTTTTCCGGGGTTCGGAGCGGGCAGGCATACCGACAATTGCGGTTGGCGATCAGGGGAACGAATTAGGAATGGGAGCAGTGGCCGAGGCCGCGCTCTCCGAAACGCAATATGGGAGGATGTGTCGGTGTCCTTGCGGCGAGGGACACGTCTCAGGGGTGGCGGCTAACATCACCGTGGTCGGTGGCACTTCCGATTGGGGTGCTTGTGGAGTCGCCGCAGCCCTGGCCTTTCTCCTGGACCGGCAGGATCTGATTCCGGATGCGCACACCATGCGGTCAATCGTTGAGGCTGAAGTCGAGGCCGGGGCAATCGATGCGGCGACACGATCTCAGATTCCACAGATCGATGGGTATGCTTTAGATTTTCAAGTCCGGATTGTTGAGATGCTGAGGGACGCCGTCAGCTATCCCAGTCGCTTTGCCTCGATGGAATCAGAGCGTTTTCAGGCCGGAGTCAAGCGTCTGCAAGAACAGAAGTAGGCAGTGGGATGACACATAAAAAGTCGTTACAAAATAACAGCTTACAGTTAATGATTCATTAAAAGGATTAAGTTTTGATCTCAAGTTAAGCTCTCTCCATCGAACCCTTAACCAATGACCTGGCTGACCGTCCATGGTTCATAGTTCGTGGTGAAATGGTGAAAACGTGGTAGCTAAGCTCCTAACCCTGAACCGTCAACTATGAACGCTGAACCATCATAGAGGAACTCTGAACCATGAACGAACCCACGGTACGCGTTGGCATCTTTTATCATGAAAGCTTCAGCCGTCGCAGCTATCTCACCATTGGCCGCCGGCTCGCCGATTTCCCCGCCGCCCTCGATGAGCTTTTGGAAGAAGACGACCGGTTCCGCCTCTACCGGTGTCCGGAGGTCTCGGACGATCTCATCCTTAAGGTCCACACGGCCGAACTCATCCCGGAAGTCGAGGCAGATCCCCTTTGAAGCACCGCCAGGGCCTCCGTGGGAGGTGTGGTGGCGGCAGCGGAAAAAATATGTGTCGGGGAAGTTGACCGAGCCTTCGCCTTCATCGGAGCGGGGGGGCACCATGCCGGGCGGGACTTCTTCGGCGGTTACTGCTGCTTCAACGATGTGGCGATTGCCATTGCCCAGCTGCGGGAAAGATTTGGGGTTCGACGCTTTGCCATTCTCGATACCGACGCCCACCACGGCGATGGGACACGAGACATTTTTCAAGAGGACCCCGATGTCCTCCACGTCTGCATCTGCGGTA
>JABAOF010027391.1_pt6 | contig 13004 bp, 13 predicted proteins | sample 7062171 | NCBI WGS metagenome assembly JABAOF01 (sample SAMN14538628, study PRJNA623070) | marine sediment metagenome | biome: marine biome [ENVO:00000428]; feature: marine pelagic biome [ENVO:01000023]; material: deep marine sediment [ENVO:00002113] | place: India: Gulf of Khambhat ...
CTCTGGTGCGAACCAGGAACCCGCCGTGCCGACCCCGGTCCACGCCTTCAGGATACTCGCCGGGCGCCAGGCCCCACTTGATTCCGCCCTTCGGTCCGACCACGTCGTGGATGCCCTCACACGCCCCGCCGTCGGCCAAGCCCCACGTCCAGACCAGGACGAGTTGGTCGCCGGACTCGAACTCGATGATGACCGTGCCGGTATCCTGCGCGGTGTTGTCCTGGCGGTTCCAGGTCTGGCCGACGCCCAGGACCTGCTTGGCCGGGCCGAATAGCTGCAGGGCGAAATCGTAGTTGTGCACGGCCCCATCAATGAGCGGCCCGCCCCCGATCTGCTCCTCGCAGAACCAGCGTCTTCCCGGGCGCCACCCCCCGCTGCAGAACCGCCAGATCACCGGCCGGCCAAGCCGACCGGACCGGACAATCTCGCCCATCGTGTTCCATTCGTTGTCGAACCGACGCACATAGCCGACCATTAAGCTGCCCTCGGCTGCAGAGGCAGCGTCCAGAATCTGCCCGCACTGGTCCATCGTTCGCGCGATCGGCTTCTCGCAGAAAACGTGCTTGCCGGCGTTCAGCGCGGCAACCGTCGATTCATGGTGAAAGGCGGTCGGCGTGCAGACCATCACCGCATCCAGCGGATCGTGCTCAAGCAGCCTCTCGAACGAGCCATACACCTGGGCGCCGTTACCGACGTGCTCGACCATGGCCGACGCGGCTGCCCGGTCAACATCATGCACGGCGACAACACCGGCCTGCTTGATCTGCTTAAGGTAATTGACGTGGTGCCGGGCGATCCCGCCGCAGCCGATGATGCCGATATGGACCATTTGCTTCTTCTCCTTACACTACAGCCGGGCGCACGCTGCGCTGAGGCACACGCGCCAGCAAGCGGCGATGCATTCCAGCCTGGCCTTCACGGGGAACGACGCACGTGATGGGCGAATGACGCTACTTCGCGGCGAACGCGGCATCGAAGGCAATCGCCGACGGGGCGAAATCCAGGTCCCGAACAAAGCGGCACGCCTCCGTCGCACCATGCTCGCGGTCCATGCCGGCATCTTCCCATTCCACGGACAATGGTCCGTCGTAGCCGATCTCATTCAGGGCTCGAATGATGGCCTCGAAGTCAATGCTGCCGCGGCCAAGCGAGCGGAAATCCCAGAAGCGCCGCCGGTTGCCGAAGTCCAGATGCCCGCCGAAAACGCCCGCTTCGCACGGCGTCGGTGACCAGAACACGTCCTTCATGTGCGTGTGATATACCCGATCGCTGAAACGCCGGATGAACTCGACGTAGTCAACGCCCTGGTAGCCCAGGTGTGACGGGTCGTAGTTAAACCCAAACCGCCGGTGTCCCCGCAGCGCCTCAATAGCCCTCTCAGCCGACGCCACATCGAAGGCGATCTCGGTGGGATGGACCTCCAGTGCGAAGTACACGTCTTCCTGCTCGAACGCGTTCAGGATCGGCTTGAATCGTTTCGCGAAGTCTTTGTAGCCGTCCGCCACTTGGTCGGGCAGGTTAGGCGGGAAGGAGTATAGAAGCGGCCAGATGCTGCTGCCGGTAAACCCGTTGACCACCACACGCTTCAGCTGCTTCTCGACCGCCGCTGGAGCGGCGTCAAAGAACCTGCGGGCGGCGCGTGCGGTGTTGATCATTTCCTCGGCCGCGCGCTGGCGAACGCCCTCAGGCTGGCCGTCACCCCAGACGTAGTCCGGAAGGATCGACCTGTGCCTCTCGTCGATGTTGTCGCAGACCGCCTGACCGACCAGATGATTGCTCAACGCGTAGCAAGCCATTCCGCTCGCCTGGAGCGTCTGCCATTTCTTCTTGCAGTAATCCTTGTCGGCCAGCGCCTTGTCCACCTCAAAGTGGTCGCCCCAGCAAGCCAACTCGAGGCCGTCGTAGCCGAACTTCTTGGCCTTCTTGCAAAGCTGCACCAGTTTCAGATCAGCCCACTGTCCGGTGAAAAGGGTCACAGGTCGCGCCATAACTCGATCCCTTTCTTGTTGCCGTTGAGTCAACCCGCAGCCACGCTCGACCTTCGGGCGCGGCGTGCCCCGGCGGAGCCGCTACTTCCTCCGCGCCTCCCTGCGAGCGCGCCCTTCCGTGGGTCCGCCCAAATCGGGGTCCGATGCTACCGCGCGCCCGACGCCCTGGCAATCCAGACCTAGTCAGCGCCACCAGGCGAGGACCTGCCAAAGAAAGCCCTCTCTTCTGCCCAGGAGCTACCCCGTTCGAATCGTAGTCATTGCGGCGGCAGGGAATGCAGCACCCCCGGTGCTCGGCCAGAAGATCGGGGCAGAACGCCCCCGGCATCCGGGGACTCTGGCCGGCCAAGCGGGCGCACACATCACAACCGAGAAGAGCTGCCGTGGCGAGAAGGCTGCACGACGGGCCCTCGTGGCAGATCGCCTCAAGCGCGAGATCTCACCGGAATCACACGCTGACGACTCGACTGACCTCGGGAACCTTCTCCTTCAAGTTCCGTTCCACACCCATCGCCAGAGTCATCGACGCCGACGGACACCCAACGCAGGCCCCATGCAGGCGGACAGAAACCACGCCCTCCTCGTCCACATCGACCAGCTCGATGTCGCCACCATCGCCCTGAATCGCCGGGCGAATGCGCTCAATGATCTCCGCGACACGCTGCTTCACGGAAGCCTGCTCCTGACCGGGCTCGGCCATCGGGCACCTCCATTGAGCAAGATGGACGGATTAGTACGTCCTCAGATTATAGGGCCAGCCCCATCGCCCAGCAACCTGCGTGCGACCCGGCTGACCGACAACCTCCAATGCCTCCGGACCGAACTGCCAAGCGCAGTTGTGGGTTCACAGCCTTTCTACGAAGAGCGACTTCTGGCGTAGGATGCGCATGTGCTCTCGGATATGCTCGGCTACCGGGTGCGGGCCTCCGACGCCGATCAGCACCAGCTCGGCATCCGTAACGTCCGTCGATATGATCGCCACATCGCCAACGCTGAAGAGACGGCCGAGTACGCCCTGCCGGACGCGCACATCGTCCACACGGATAAGCTCGGTCTGATCGGTCGTCGTAACCAGTATGCCGCGGCTGATGAAAAGCCGCTGCGAAGTCAACCGATAGCGCCGACCATAGATGCGCCACGCGGTCCGGACCAGAAGGTACAGGCCGGAGCCCAAGACCAGCAAGGCCAGCATCGTCGCGAACCACGGCCCCTGCAACCACGACGCGTAGCCCCTCAGCCACTGCCCAAGCAGTAGGACCGCCAGCGCGACGACAGCCCAGCCCAGCGCCAGGCCAATATAGTGCTTCCAACTCCCTCTGCCCTGCCATAGCAGCTGCTCTTTGTTCGGATCCTCCGGGCCACTCTCAGCTGTACGCACGCCCGCGACGGGCGCCCGGGCCGGGTCATCGGCGTCAGGCGGCAGCTGACCGGATGAGTCTTTCGCTCGTCGGGCTGATTCCATACTCACAGGCTTACCTGTCCGGCTCAGACACCTGACCATCGTAGCCAAACGGTCTGCTGATTGCACGTTTCGAGCTCCCATCGGGTTTGCTCGTCGGATACGTCCCGCTCCCCAGGCAAGAGCGCTGCCCCCCCGGCCATCCAGCCGCCACGGCCCGCCTCCTCGGCGTCGCAGCGCCGGGCCGAGCCAATGCATCCCCTTTTTCTGGATGATACCCCCTTGACATGATCGAGCTCCTCTGACAATCAATTCCTTGTGTAGCCTGGCGCCGCGAAAGGGTTGACCTCTGCGGCGCCAAGTGGCAGTTTCTGTCCGGTGACGGACGCAATATGCTGGTTTCGAGGTGCCGGACGGCCCGAGGCTCCAAATCATCCGACACAGCATCGCAGAAGTCATTGTCGCTCGGAAGGCACAGACATGAGTCGAGCCGTTACGCGAAACGCACCGGAACGACCCGCGGCGGGAATTGAGCTTGACCAACCGCCGCGACCAACTAGACTCTTTCCCGAATCCCGAATCTGGCGGTGTGAGGAGGGCCGAACTATGGCAATCGGGCAGTTCGAGCCGCGCGACCGGAGTAGCCGGCTGGATTCCTCCGAATCCATCGGCGTCAAGTTCACGGAGACCCTCGCTGAAGGCGAGTTCTTCCAGCTTCTCCTCGAGGACGACGAGGTCGATGACGAAGAGGAGGACGAGGAGGAAGAGGAGGAAGAAGAGGATTTTGACGACGTCGAAGAGGACGAACTAGACGAAGACGAAGAAGAGGAAGAAGACGAGGATATCTATTACGACGAGGACGAGGAGGAGGAATACGACGACGATGAGGATATGTAAGTTGACACCTCGCGTGCGTCGCACCCCCCAGCAGCCAGAGATGACTTGATGAACGACGCTGGGTACTCGAGTTCGGAGCGACGCCGCGGCGACAGGCGTCGCGNNGCGGACCGCCGCAGCGGCCTCGATCGACGCCGCGGGCCGGGCCGCCGCCGCGGCGACGTCCGCCGCGCCGCCGAGGAAGGCGAGATCACCGACGAGCTGCTCGAGTTCGTCATGACCGTCGACGAGTACAAACGCGTCAACAAAAGGCCGTTTCCGACTTGGACGGAGGTCTTCGAGGTCATAAAATATTTAGGTTATCGCAAGGTGGCAGCAAAGGGCGAGCACATCGATTCGCCCGCCCCGGATCAGTGAGTGCTGCACGAACGCGCGGGCCCAGTTCATGCTGGTGCGCCCAATGGTCGATAATGAATGTGGATGAGTGCTGAGAGCCAAGTACTGTTCCTGCTCAAGGTCGCTTTGAACCTTGCCCCGATCGCCGTCTATTTCCTCGTCCTGGGCTTGGTCAATAGCCATGCGCACCCCCGTTTGATCGGGGCCCGCTCAGACTTCCTGGCCCTGACCCTCGTGTTCGTGCCGATCCTTGTCTGGCCGGTGAAGGTGCTGGCCGAGAGCCAGCTTTGGTGGGTTTGGGTCGTCGGCCTGATGGTAGGCGTCGGCGTCTTCTGGAAGATGTTGCCCCCGAGCAGCAGCGGATGGGTCGTCTATAACATCACGGAGTTCCGATGCCGCAAGGTCCTTGAAGCCGTGCTCAGGGGCCTGGGCTGGCCTCACACCTGGCAGGGAAACTCAGTCTGGCTTCCCGATCTCAGGTTGCATGTGGACATGACGAGCTTTGCCCCGCTCAAGAACGTCACGCTTCACATTCGTCCGCGGCAAGGGCTCGCCAGCTGGAACAAGGCTCAGCTCATCGAGCTGCGCGCCGAGCTGGAAAGGGCGCTGAGCTGCCAGGAGATTCTGCCTTCGCTGACCGGTTCCTGCCTGGTCGTGCTGGGGACCGGGCTGATGATTTTGCCTCTCTGGATGATGTCGCGTCACATGAACGCGATCGTTGAAGTCGTTCACCGGCTGCTATTCGCGTAGCCCCACCCGCCCGCGGCCCGGGCGCCGCCTCAGCGGCTGTCACCCGTTCGACGTAGCTTTCGGACCATCCGCATCATCACGTCCAGCCGAACGGCCGCCACACGCGTCGGATCAAGGCAATCCAGCACACGCTGAAAGTACTCTGGCGCCGTCGCGCTCGGGCTCTTGTAAACGAGCAGGAACGTGGGCCTGCGACGGCCGTCAGCGACTTGACGGATCTTCGCTGCCACCTTCGCCGGATCGTCCTTGACGTAGTGCAGCCGGGCATCCGCAAACACCACGGGCGTGCCGTTGCTCAGACGCCGGATGGAGCGTCCGCGACTGGGCAGATGCGTGATGCCCGCCAGGCCGCAAATCTCTGCGTAGATCGCGTATTTCCTCAAGGACGTCTGCCACTTGTGCCAGAAATCAATCACCCGCACGTCCGCCCTGCCGAGATGCGCCCTGGCGTGCTGCGCGAAGCCCGCAACGTCCGGCAACCGATTGACGAACACGTAGCCGGCCCCGCCCACGCCGCCGAAGAAGTAGTCGTTGCCCGTCGCCGTCCGGTAGTAGTAGCGCATCATTGCCGGCGCCTGGCTGACCAGGACAGGGTTCATCCCCCAGTTGACGGGTACCTGCCCCCGCGCAGGATTCTGCCAGCCCCCGCCGAAGAAGAAGCTCGCCACGCGCGGCGCGTCGCCTTCACTAGTCATGAACGCGACGTAATCCTTGGCCTCGATGCGAGCCGGCACCTTCGCCGCAGGCTTTTGCCGAAATGTCCCGCCCGGCGCCGCAACCGCCCTGTGAAACGACAGATTCGACGCCAAGCCGCACATCACGTAATGGTTATGCCGCGTAACGTGGTCGGTGAACGTCCATTCGGGCTCGGCCCACCCATAGACCGCTGCCGGTGGGGTCAGCCGCGACATGATCTGCCCGAACAAACGCGCGTCCCCCGGGTAGCCTGGGATCTTCGCGTCGGGATACTTGTCGGGCTTGGCCGCCGGCGAAAGGTTGAAGACGAACCCCTTGCGACCGACGACGTAGTCGAGCGCGAGCACGATGCCAGGGTCTCGGCCCATGTCGATCCGCCCGTGTGAGTGCCCGGCACTGAAGGCGACGGTCCTGTCGCAGCGAGGTAGCAGATTCTGTATCGCCCAGAGATACGCCTGCCTGTCCGTCTTCCACTGACCCCGCAGATCGTGCTTCACCGCCAGGCGAACGGGCAGCTTTCGGAGCTGCCGCCCGGACACCGGCAGCAGGCGCTCCAGTCCCGCGAGGGTCATGGCCAGGTACCGCGAGGAGTCGAGCCGCTGGTCATACACCGCCAGGCCCCCGAGGACTCGCCGGAAGCGACGCAGCAACGCTTCCAGCGAAGGCACCTCTGTGAACGAGAACCCGTGGTCCCGACGGTAGATCTGCTGCCAGAGCCTGTCGGCCTCGGGCCAATCGATCAACCCCCGCGCGTCCAGGAGCAAACGCGGCCCCTCCTGGTTGACGATCCCCTGCAGCGCCAGAATCGTCGTCAGCCAGTCGTAATCATGGCGCCATCGGCCGACGGGGAAAACCTGTGCGCGCCCGCGCCTGCCGCCATCGCTTTGCGCCTGCCTTGCTCCCGAATGACGCATCGTGCCTGCCCAGCTTTACCCGCTTCGACGGACGGAACCGCTAGCCGATCTCCAGCAAAAGCTTGCGGTAATAGAGGTAGTTCTCCCAGGAGATATCCGGCGGGATGGCATGATCGACCCCGGGAACATATCCGCCCTCGCGGATCAGCGGTTTCTTCTCATCGACCATGGCCTTGATGGCCCGCTTGTTCGAGGCCAGGATGCGCTTGTCCATCCCGCCGCCCATCCGAAGGTCTTTGCCGAACCGCCGACGCAACCTCAGCACGTCCATCCCCGCCGCCACTTCCATCGGGTAGATGAAGTTGATGCCCACTTCCAGCCACGGCTCGATCAGCTCCTCCACGTTCCCGTCGCTGTCGAGCATAATCACGTCGATCCCGTGTTTGTGCAGCACGTCCGTGATCCGTCGGTATCCCGGCATCATGAACTCGCGAACATGCGTCGGCGAGATCAGCGACGCCGTCTTGTACGCCATGTCCTCCCACATCAGCCCGAAGTCGAACTGCACCTGCTCTAACGCCGGCGTGATGACCTGGACGATGAACTCAGCCATGTAGTCCATCATCTCCCGCACCCAACTCGGGTCGTCATAGAGTGTCACGGCGATGTGCTCAACACCCATCCAATTACGCAGCCAACCGAACATGCTGCCCGCGTGAATGCCCAACGGGTAGTCGCGTATCGCGTACTCCTTCTTCATCTGCTCCCAGTAGCGTGGGTATCGCGCCGGACTGTGCGGGCTCAAGCGCTTCTTGAACTCGGCCCAGTCCTTGCGCGTCTGAAGGGGATACTCCAGATACTGCGGCATGGCCGGTGGGGGCGTGTCCTTGCGGATCCGCCTCTTCACGCCGTCCCCGCCACGGAAGATCTGATACTCCGCCGTCTCCTCCAGCACTTCATGCTCAAACCCCGGCAACAACTGGACGTGAACCGGTACCGTCTCGTAGCGGTCGTACCCAGCCAGATCGGCCAGATGCCGATCCTGCGGCATGCCCTCGGCTCGCCATCGTTTCAGCGTCTCCGGATAGGGCCCGAATTCCCACTGGAAGGTTTGGTCTGCTGGCTCATAATGCGTAACGGCGTGATAGCGCTGCCTGCTGTTCATGGTCCACGCATCCTCATATGGTTCTGAAAGCCGATTCCGGCCGCCAATGTAATGACTCACGCTCCAAGGTCCAGTCGTCGGACGCAATATCGCCCCGCCCGACGGCGGACACTGCTATTCCCGGAGATCGTACATGCCGAGCTCAACCCTGGGATTACTGGTGCTGGTCGGGCTGTTGGTCCCCGCGGCAGCTGACCCAAACTGTGCGGATCATGCGATGGAAATGCCCAAACCCAAGTGGATATGGTTCCCGGAATCGGTCGAGCAATCGCAGAACCAAGTCCGTTACTTCCGGCAAGCCTGGTCGCTGCCGTGGGACCCTAGCAATGCCCTGCTTCAGATCACCGCAGATGACGAGTTCGAGCTGAGAATCAACCGCCGAAAGATCGGCGCCAGTAAGCAATGGCGCGACTATCAGACATATGACGTAACCCGCCAGCTCCGCCGAGGCGCAAATACCCTCGCGATCAGGGCTCGCAACGGCGGTGGCCACGCCGGCGTGATCCTGGTAGCCAAGGCCCTCAACGATGCCGGCCAAACCGAGCAACTTGTCACGGACCAGGACTGGCAGGCCTCGCAGGACGGCAAGAGGTGGCAACCAGCCCGCGTGGTCGCGACCTACCCGGACGCGCCATGGGGCCGGTTGCCCGACCCGCCCAGCGCCTACGAGCATGATCCGAACGAGATCGTCCCCGACTCGGGACTGAGGCTGATCTCCGCAATGGCGGGCTTCATGGGCGGGGGGATACCCCACGTCGATGCCTTGCCCAACGTGCATCCTGCCAAGGTGCCACTCTACCGCGAGCTTGGCTTGGCGGCGGTGGCCGAGTACGCCTATTGGTGGTATCTGGAGCCTGAACCGGACNNCTGGAGCCTGAACCCGACCGGTGGGACTGGCGATTCTCAGATCGCGTCCATGATGGTCTGGCCAAGGTGGGCCTCGACCACGCAGTCTATCCGTGGTTTCACGTCGCTCCGCCCTGGTACCAGAAGACCGACCGGTACACGCCCCTGCGCTGCCTGGAGCACGACGAGGAGATCGACCTGTGCATGTCGCTCTGGGATCCGAACGCGACGGCTTGCTGCGATCGGCTGTACGCCGCCTACCGCCGCCACTTCGGCGACCGAATCGGGCCGATCTACGTCGGCATCTACGGCGACTTCGGCGAAGTGATGTTTCCCGTAGCCATCAACCCGTGGTGGCGCCCGAAGTGCAGGCACAATCACATCGACTGGTGGACCGGCGACCGCTTCGCCCGCAAGGACTTCGCCAACTTGTGCCGGCGGAAGTATCGAAACATCGATTCGCTGAACAAGCATTGGGGATCGGCCTTTGCCGACTTCGAGCACATCACCTACCCGAAGGACGAGAAAGCGAGGCGCTGGTGGCTCGACTTCATCGAGTGGCGGTACGACAGCATGAATCGATTCACCGCGGCGACCATCCGAACCATCCGAAAACACTACCCCAAAGCCGAGCTTCAGATCCTCCTCGGGGGCGGCTCGGAGCTGCTTTACTACGGCCAGGACAACTCTGGGCTACCGAAACTCAGCGTTGCCGATGACGTCGTCATCCACTCCACCCACGCGGGCGGCCGCCAGATGTGGTTCATGGCCAAGCGGATCGCGACCGCGGCCAAGCACTACGGACTCAAGTACGTCACCGAGCCGCCCGGCAAGGTACCGAAAGAGCAGGCACTCGAGAGACTGTTCATCGACGCTGCCACTGGGATCACAACCATGTTCGAGTACATGGACAACATCTTCGACAACGCCCCGGAGCTGAGCCGATACCTCGGGCTGCTGCGCGGCGACAAGCCCGTTTGCGAGGCGGCGGTGCTGTTCCCGACGACGTACCATCGCCTCCAACCAATTGCCCGGAAACCCGGACCGCCCGGCGCCCNNAACGGCTGAAAACCGCTTTCGACGAAATCCACGACGTGATCGACCTGGACATTCTCGACGAGCCGCTGATCGCCGACGAGGCGCTCGCAGGATACAAACTCCTGATCCAGTTCGAGGGCGACATCTACGAGAGCGAGACACTCGAAAAGATCCTCTCCTGGGTCCGCGGCGGCGGCGTGCTTCTCATCTGCGGGGAGCGCCCGTGGCAGACTGTCGAGCAGCAACACACCTGGCCCGCAGAACTCTTCGAGCCGAAAGACCCCCTGCCGGAGGTAAGCAAGGCCGCTGTCACGCGCGTCGGCAAGGGCAGTATCGTCGGGCTGAACTACTCTTGGGACGAGCGGCCAGCCATGTACCAGGCGATCTACGCCATCGCCGGCCGCCTCGGCCAATACTCGGACGGCCAGAAAGACCTGTTCCTCGCCGACGGCGAGGCGGACGACGTGTGGACGACAACGTTCGCCGACCGGATCCTGCTCTCGAACGTGTCGCGCGGCAAGAGGGTGTCCAAGGTGCTCCGTTTCAACCATCCACGGATGGGAAAAGGCACGGAGATTCCCGTAACCCTCGCGCCTCAGGAGATGAAAGCCGTCTGGATCGACGGCGAGCCGGAGCGGATCGATATTGTGTGCGGACGGCACCGCTTCTCGCCCTCTCGCTCTGCCGCTGCGCGCGATGTCAGAGCTCGAACGACATGGCCTCTGCTACGGGTGGGGCCGGGCAAGTCGGTTCGGCTGGCAGCCAACGTCTCAGAAGGCGCAACCTACGCCGTCCATGTTCGCATCCTGTCCGACCCGCCGGGCAAGCGCGTAGAGCTGCGCCTGCCCAAGAACGAGGTAATCACTTTGGCTACTCAACCCAAGGATTCCTATCGCATCCCGAAAGTCGGTCAGCTTCGTCTGGCGAAGGGCAGGATCGAGATCACCATCCGGAACCTCAACCGGGCGAGCATTCACGCTGACCGAATTGTGCTAACAACGGATACGGAACTGGCCGGCCACCGGTACGCGATCACCCGACGAGCAGACCTGCTGCCCTTCGGGCTCACCGAATAGAGCACGCCAGGCCGCAGGCCTACGGGCCACTCCCACCAAAGAAGACGCTCACAGGCGGTCACCAACCGCCTCGGGACCTCGCCGAGATTGACTTTCGCGTGTTGCAGCGATACAAGACGCCAGCTTAGCCGAGCGGGCTCATTCCGAGCAGTCGGTCCTGAAAGGCCAGCGTAGCGGCTACGGGGCGATCGCACGCGGCGCTGGCACTGGTCGAACGGCGAGCGGATGTGTGCCTCAGCAGCTTCTCGGGTCGGGTGATGCGATGCGGTGTGGAACAGGCACCAGGGGTGGCGGTCGCGGTCCTTTCCGGGCTGCTCCTATCCGTGGTTGGATTGGCCGGCTCAACGTCCAAGCCAGCGACGGAGTCGCCTCCGCACACAGCGCCTGCAAGTGCTTCGTGCGTAACGCCGGATTGCCACGCTGACCTGCGCCGCTACCAGCGGGTCCACCAGCCCGCAAGCACCGACGCGTGCGACCTCTGCCATCTAGCCTCCGAGAACAGCACCCCCTACGAATCCGGCGAAAAGCATAAGTTCTCCCTAACCGCGCCGGAGGACAAGCTATGCACCATGTGCCACGTGCATCTGGCAGAGCAGTCGTTCGTTCACGACCCGGTGCTCGGCGGCACGTGCGTGATCTGCCACGATCCTCACGCAGCGGACTTCCGCTTACTCCTCCGTGTCTGGCCCGAGCGCGTGTTGTGTCTCCAATGCCACGAAGACACGTACACCAGCGGCAGCCATGTGCATGGCCCCGTCGCGCTGGGGCACTGCAACACGTGCCACGATCCGCATCAGTCATCGCTGCCGTACCTGCTACGAAGTACGGGGGCCGATGCGTGCGGCGAATGTCATCTCGCCAGGCAGCGGCAGATCCGTGGAGCAAGATTCCCCCACCAGCCCGACGCCGAGGCATGCAACCAGTGTCACGATCCACACAACGGCCATCGACGGTATCGCTTGCGCAAAGAGGCCGCCGTGCTTTGCCTGGAGTGCCACGAGCAGACCCAACGCGAGCTGGCGAACGGCCAGTCAGTACACAAACCGATCGAAGAGACCGGCTGTGCCGACTGTCACCTGACACACGGCAGCGATTGCCGGGCGCTGCTGCCCAGCCCCTACTCAGAGCATCTCTACGAGCCGTTCAGCGTCGAGGCCTATCTCCACTGCTTCGATTGCCACGACCCCGCCCTGGTGCTCAAAGACGAGACTGACAATGCTACGGAGTTCCGGAACGGCCCGACGAACCTCCATTTCGTGCACGTCTACGATCCCGAGAACGGGCGAACGTGTAGAACGTGCCACGAGGTCCACGCCAGCGGGCCCCCGAAGCTCGTGGCCGAAACGGTTGCCTACGGCAAATGGCAGCTTCCGGTGAATTACCACAAGACCGAGACCGGCGGCGGGTGCGTTCCCGGCTGTCACAGGGCAAAGACGTACGACCGGCTCACGCCCGTACCAAGCGAGTAGAGTGGCTCTCAGCATGACCGACCGATTTAGAATGTTTGCGGCGGCGATCTGTTGGGCGGCGTGGGCGGCGGGCGCATCCGCCTCCGCACCAGCCGCTCCTGCCAGCCGTAACGTCCTTGTCACGCAGAACGCATCAACGCGCCCCGCCTCTCAGCCGGCGTGGAGAATCGGCCAGCTACTGCCGCTGGCGGGTTTGACGGATATCGACGCCCATCCGGCGCGCCTCGACGAGGAGGTCGGCGACAAGATGCTCATCGTTGCGTGCCTGAAAGCACAGCAGCAGCTTTCCTTAGACGTCCTGGCTGATTTGCGGTCCGAGCGGGCCATGCTGCAGGCCAGGGGAGCCGAGGTGGCCGCCGTCGTAGCCGATGGAACCAACCAGGCAGACTGGTGGGGCGCCGTCCAGGAGCACCACATCGACTTGCCGCTGTTCTTCGACGAGCGCCAAACGCTGGTCAAGGCAGCTGCGCTGAAGGTGCTGCCGGCCACT
>JABAOF010012020.1_pt2 | contig 12999 bp, 13 predicted proteins | sample 7062171 | NCBI WGS metagenome assembly JABAOF01 (sample SAMN14538628, study PRJNA623070) | marine sediment metagenome | biome: marine biome [ENVO:00000428]; feature: marine pelagic biome [ENVO:01000023]; material: deep marine sediment [ENVO:00002113] | place: India: Gulf of Khambhat ...
ATACTAGACGTGCCGCAAAATAAATTTATTTATCATAATTAAAAAATTGATATTTTTTTAATTTTAATTATTTTACTTAAAAATTTATCAAGTATAATTTTCATATGGACATAAGATTATTCTTTGGTTCAAAAAAAAATAAAATAAAATTATCAGAAGAAGAGAGAGAGGAGAGGGCTAAGAAAAAAATAAAAAGAAAAGAATTTTTGAATTTAATAACTAGTTTAGTTGGTGATAATGGAATAATCGATCTTTTAGAATACTCTCATATTATGAATTTTCACAAAAATGGTGGGACACTTGTTGGAATGGGAAGATTTAATCAAATATTTGACAAAATTATGAAAAGTAATAAAATAGATGATGAACTGAAGTTAAAATTAGATAAGACTACCAGATTTGTTTTCTCACATCTTTACAAAATTATAAAAAATAATAATTTGGATAATTATGATTCAATTGATGTGGATTATATCACAAACGAAATAGTAAAAAATAATAAAGATCTAATTGATTTTACAAAAGATCAAAAATTGGCCATTCAAAAAATATGTTATTTCTTATACAATCCAGAAGATTCCATATTTTCTCTATTAGGATTTGCAGGAACTGGAAAAACTACAGTTATTACTAAATTAATCCACTATTTGGTACGAAAAAACTATATTAATTCCATTGTATTTGCTGCCCCAACTAATAAGGCTGTTAATGTTATGAAATCAAAATTTAGAAATGATATAGATGAACTACTGAAAGTTAAATTAGTAGAGGAATTTGATAAAAACATAAGTTTTAGTGAACAATTAGACTTACTAGATGCAAGAGGTGTGAAAATTGATTTTTTGACAATTCATAAACTTCTTAATTATAAAAATGAATATGATGTTGATGGAAATAGAGTATTTGTCAAAGGAGATAAAACATCCCTTGACCGATATGATCTTGTTGTAGTTGATGAATGTTCAATGATTCCAATACAAGTTGTGACACATATTTTTGAAGACATTAGAAATAATAAGAAAAAACAAGTGAAAGATTCTGTTATAAAAAAAATCCCAAAAATTCTATTTGTTGGTGATCCAGCCCAGCTTCCACCTGTAAATGAAAGAATAAGTATTATTTTTGCAAAAAGAGAACAGGATTTTAATCTTGCTAATTTTAAAAAAATGGTTCACCAAGAGGATAATTATTTTGATTCTAATACTGATGAAATAATTAAAAAGAGATTAGATGCTTTAAAAAAAGATATTCTTAATCTTAAATCAATTACTCTGAAACACGTTGTCCGATCTAATAGTAGCAAAGTTGTTGGATTATGTAATGATGTTCGCTCATGGGTATTAGGTTTGGTTAAAGAACCACAAATAGGGGGATTTAAAGGGAAAAAAGTAAAACTCTACAAATATGACAGAGATAAAGGAAGCAAATTAAATTCTGAGTGGTTTTTGAAATGCCTTGAATATTTCAAAGGTAGTACAGGTGAAAAAATGGGCAGTAATATTATTTTAACATGGACAAATAAACAATCAAATAAATACAATAATGAAGTACGAAAATTAATACTAAATAAAAAAAAGTTAAATAAATTCGAAATAGGAGATATACTTATCTTAACGGATTTTTATAATATAGAAGAGACGGGTATAGATTTCAATATTAAAGGAAAACATAAAAAACGTTTTTACACATCAGAACAGATAAGAGTAGTTGATGTTGATGATATAATTAAAGTAAGTCCACCCTTTTCTGAAACGCTTCCTCAAAAACTCAGAAGAATGAAAAATTTTTCTGATATTGAATCAAAATTTGCAAAGACTACTAATTTGATAAACAAGAATACTAATAGAAAATATAAAACATGGAAATTGTATGTAAACAAATTGGCAGATGTTATAAATAGTAATTCAACACAAGAAACTTGGAAAATATATATAATAAAAAAAGAATCGAAAGAACTTCTAGAAAAGGACAAAGAGTATGCTGCGCAACGAATTATTGAATTAAGAAGATATATGAGAGGAGTATATATCGATCAAATAAAAATGATTGATAGGGATGTTATTAAACCACTATGGAGAGAATGGGGAAGAAGATTTGTTGATGCATTTGCAAATGTGGACTATGGAAATTCTGTTACTGTTCATAAATCACAAGGTTCAAGTTTTTACAATGTTTTTGTGGATATTGATGATATTCTTATGAATAAATCAAATAATGATGCAAAAAGATGTGTTTATACTGCAGTGACAAGAACATCGAATGAACTTCATTTATTAATTTGAATTTATTTATTAAAAATATATCCTTCACAAGATATATTTCAAATATTAACTAAGAAGATTGCTTAAATACATAATAGATAATAACAAGAATGATTACTAGCAAAAGCATATTGTGAAGACTACCTCCTCGCCCACCAAAGAATCCTTCATATCTTTCGCCACCTACTGGTGGTGAAAATGGATATGGAAATCCACATCCTAGCGGATGGCGTCCAACTTGAACATTAAGTGGTTTTCTTTGGGGTATTCCATCAACAGTTTAGAAACTATAAAATGGCCTATATGATAAATCTACTATCTGTTTTTCTGGAGTGACACCCGCCCATGTTCTTACTCCTGGATTAAATGGAGGTGATACGTGTTTTAATGCATTTTGATATCCTCTTCCGCTCATATTGATTTTTATATATTATTGACAGAGAATTTATTTCTTATATCAATAAAAAGTTGATTTATTTTTAATTTATGTAACTCTTAATATTTTAGATGAATACAATATTGAGAATATTGAGATAACATTTAATGTCACCTCAACATCTTATCAGACTGATATTTTTTTATTCGGTAGTATTTAGGAATGCAAAGTCAGTCAAAGAGTCAGTCGTTCCACCAGCTAGTTCAGGAACACCAATACTAACTTCTTCTGTATCTTGATTCATAACAACCTGGATTAATAAATAGACAACTAATATAATAATGGCCCATTTGAGGAGTTTATTAAATGATAAACCTCCGAATCCTTCTATAATATCAAATGGACTGCTTTCATAACATCTTTTTACTGCTGTATGATCATCATAGATGCGATCAGCATATAGAGATCTTTGATCCATTGGATGTCTTAAGGTATTTCTTTTTCTATTAATGCAATTATCATGACTTGTACAATTATTCATGTTATTACTTATATAGGAAGTGTATAAAATTTTTTTAGATTTTATAATTTTATTTTAGCAACCATAAAATTGTTAATATTGATATTATAATTAATATTATTTTTATACAAAAATTATTATTCTTTGAAAATGCTTCATATTTTGAAATTCCATCATTCGAGTGAAGTGGATTGTTAATTTTATAATCAAAAATTTTATCCATTCTATTTTCTCTTCTAATTGGATTGTATAATAATCTTAATTCTTCTAATTGCCTGCATTTCTTTGTTGGATTATAAGTAAAAGCTGGTTTATTTGTCCATGATGATATATATGATGGATTTTCAATTGTCTCTTCATAGAAATTACAATCAGCAATTATATCTGTTAGAGTTTTATTGCGAAGTGACATGTTTATATATATATTTATTAAATTAAATTTTCTAATTAAATTTTCTAGGAAATCTGATCATGATACGCTTATAGGCTTCATTTTTGAAGATATCAAATAATTTTATCATATCATAGAATTTATCATTTTCAAGTCTTTTGTAAGTTTCTTCTAATTTTACTATCCCATCCCATTTTTCTGCTTTACTTTTAAATACAGTGTAATTTTCTCTCAGTAGAAAATAAACAATTTGCTTAAAAATAACAGTTATGCTCTTTCTGAAGAAACCAACAAGTAGTAAGAAATTAAAATCAATGCAATCATCCTCATCTTTACACACTTTAAAATTTTCTATAATATCGTTATAGATAGTTATTAAAGTAAAGTTCTGACCCTTATATCTTATGAGATAATTATTAATGGGGTTAATATCTTCTTTTGCTTTTTGGACAACATCAATTATTTCTCTTCTGTCAAGAATGACGAATCTTGTAATAGGATTAGCATACCTGTATGATTTTACTAATTGAGGCGTTTCCAAATTAATTTTCTTATAAATATCCATTAAATAGTGTTTTAGAAAAAGTACATCATAAAAAGCATATTTAATATGATAACTACTTGCTTTATGAATATTCCATGATATATCTTGAACAGGACCCATTGAGTCATGTATTTCAATAAGCTCATTATATTTATTCTCAGTTATGGTACCAAAATATTTGAGTGCATCATATATAGAACATTTTCTATCAAGACCTAAACTTAATCGGACATATTCACATAAGAATCTTGTATCTATCAATTTCTTCGTAAATGACATGATAGTATCTTTATTGTTATCAAACATTACAGTGTACATATATGGAATATCTAAAGAATCTGGCCCATGAAGTATCTTATATATATCTTCATTTGTCATTAAATATTTTATTAAGATTTTATTCATATCAGCATCAAATTCTCCAGGATTAACTAACCAAATAAAACTATTTGTCTTTTCATTTTCGCTAGCATATGTTTCAAAATTTATCTGCATCAATGCGATTATTCTATTATTAAATTCATAGTCTATTCCAACATGGGGTTTATTATTCATTGTCTTTGGATTATCATCATGCATCCTAAATTTACGAGTCCTGGATTCAATATAGTAAACAAATAAGTAGAGTAAGAATAGTTTTATTTTAGTAATATCATCAGCAATTATTAAAGTATATATAATATTTGTTCTTTGGCTAGCAATTTCTTCTTTTTCATATAATACATTGCTTTTGTAGACTTCTATTAATGCAAAGATGCACATTCTGTATGTTGAAAGAAGATTATATAAGGATTCATCTTTTTCCAAATTTATCTTTGATTTATCCAAATTATCCTTTGAAAATTGTGACTTAACATCTATCAATTTTGCCTCTGAAATATCTTTTATAGAAAATCCATATTCTTTAACTAACTCTTTTATAATTTTAATATTATTAAAAACAAGATCAATTGCTTCTTCATTTTTATTATCTTGAATATTACTTATAAATTTTATAATTAGTGTTTTTGAATCCATTAATTCAAATATACTATTACATTATAAAATAAACAATAAATGTGTATAAATGGTTTAAAATATTTATATATATAAATAAAATGAGCAGAGTTAACAGATATAGAGAGAGCCTAAATCGATTCATTAAAGATAGAAGTTGTATTTTTGATAAAGATGCAATGCCAAATATCAATTTGGAATCCCTTATATATAATAAATTAACAGAAAGTGATTTACTGTTATCTATTTTGCTACTTACTATTATGAACAATCAGAATAAGAAAAATAGTAAAACAATCCAAGGATACTATGCTGCAACATCTATAGAAATACTACAAATTCTTTTAAATATTTTGGAAAATAAAGAAGACTTTATTAAAAATTATGGGGAGGAAAAGTTCCATACTATGGTGGAATATTTGATAATATGCTCAAATAAGTCTCTATGCCAAAATTTAGAAACAGTAAAAGATAATTATGATGGAAATATTGCAACAAATATTATAATTAATGCAATGAATACATATAATGATACTGTTTCATTCAGTAATCTACTTAATTTTAAAAAACTAGATTTAACTAATAAAAAACCAAGTAGTGATGTTAAACGGTGGTATATTAAAGATGATAAAAGTTTGGATAAAAATTTTGATAAAATAAAAGTAATTGAGAAAAGTTCATTCAAAAAGTATTTAGAAACCAAAATTGGCAGTTTGAGCGAAATGGCATTTGTTGTTGGATGGCTTATTGGTTGTGGTGATCAAAAACAGATTAAAAGAATAAAAAGAGCAGCAAAATCATTTTCATATCTTTACAAATTATCCAAAGATTTCGAAAACATTGAAGACGATATAAAAAATAATAAAAGTGGAGTATCTACTAATTTTGTTGTTAATTATGGTTTGCAAAATTCTTATGAACTATTTATGGAAAATAAACAAAAATTCATTGAAGATGTGATGTTATTAGACATTTATACCAGCACAATCAAAGAAGTAATAAATTATATAGAAAATAAAGTTGATACAGTTATTGATGAAACATCTCCAGATTTAAAGTCAAATTATAGTAATATACAATCGATTGGAACTTTTGTTTAAATAAATGCTTTTTTAAATTTTTTAATTGCATTTTCTCTTGCTTTTTCATAATCAATAATTGGTTTGGGATATTTTATATTCTCATACTCTTCATCATCGCAATACTCATCCCAGTTATGAATATGATTAGGATCAACATTTTTTAGTTCAGGAATCCATTTTTTAATATATTTTGCATCTGGATCGTATTTTTGAGATTGTGACCATGGATTAAAAATTCTAAAATATGGTTGTGAATCTGCACCACTACCTGCACTCCACTCCCAATTTCCTAAATTTACAGAAACATCAATATCAATCAATTTATTAGAAAAATATTTTTCTCCCTCTTCCCAATGCCACATTAATAATTTTGTAAGAAAAGATGCAACTATTAACCTTCCTCGGTTATGCATAAAACCCGTTTCATTTAATTCTCGCATAGCCGCATCAACAATTGGAAATCCAGTTTTCCCATCGCACCAAGCTTTGAAATATTTTTTTTGTTTTTCTGATGCATTTATTTTTCGAATCCATGGGACTTTACCATATTTTTTCTTAAAGTTTCTATTTTTACCCGTAATCATATCTGGATAGTAGTACATAAGATTGTAGTAAAAATCTCTCCAGTATAGCTGTTTGATAAGATCATTTTTCATTCCTAATTTGCTTCTGAATTTTTCATAAACTTCTCGGATAGAAATGCATCCAAATTTTATATATGCAGATAGTCTAGTCGTTTCAATTGATAAAATATTTCTTTGAATATTATATTTTTTAAATTTATCTACTCTATTCAGCCTTTTAAGAGCTAATTTTCTGCCACCATTTACTACTAAGTTGGAATTATACTTGTAAAATTGCTTTTTATTACCCCTAAATTCCCCAACTATCCTAGTTTTTCCTGAATAGTAATTTGAATAATTATTTTTAATGCTTTTCCTAACTGTTATTTTATTTGCTTTATTAAAATATGGAGTAAATTTAGAATAAACAGAACCGTCAAGAGTTAAAATAGATCCCACATTATTTAAAAGTACATCTTCAAATGACAAAAAATCAATATCATAAGATTGGCATACTATTTTAATTTCATTATCTCTTTTTGCCGAATATGGAGTATAATCCATATTTAAAAATAGAGCATCCGGTTTTATTTTTTGTATTATTTTTTTAACAACATCTTTTGGTTTCCCATAAAAATAGAAAAGTCTTGATTTTTTATTTCTTAAATCATTATCCAGATCATCCAATGATTCCATCATAAATTGAACACAATTGTTTGATTTATACGGATTTCTTACCAATTGTTCAGGAGTGAAAATAAAAATTGGCACTACTTTATTCGAAAGTTTTAATGCTTCTATAAGTCCAATATTATCTGCCAATCTTAAATCTCGGCGGAATATAAAGATACTCAAATTATATTTTTTCATATTATTATAATATATAATGGGATTATTAAATATTACTGTATCCACAACAATAGCTATTCTATATAATCTATTAGTTCACCATCTAACAAGTATGACATTTAGAGATATGCCATATGAAGAAAAAATAAATAAAAGTATTACATTCATTCTAGTTGCTGGTATATTAGGTGTAGTAATGTCAAAAATGCTTTTTAAACCAAAAAAGAAAGATAAGAAAAATGGCAAACCATCTGTGGTAAGTAATGGACTATGGTTAGGTGGACTGCTTTTAATTGTAACATCTATATTTGTTAATTGGCAGACAATGTCAGACGATATCAAACTTATTATGGTTGCAGCAACACTATTTGGTTTGATATATTATTCTAAAAAAACCCTCGAAGATGATTCTGAGGAAGATGGAAAAGACGAAGAGAAAGATGATTTGGAAGATCTTGATTAAATAAAATTGATATTTAAATTTTATTTACATAAATTATTCAAAATATATGCAATTAATAATGGAAAAACCTTTTTATGGGGTCTACTACTATAAACAATCATTTGTTGGAGCAAATGTTAAACTAGTTGGATATTATAAAACCATTGATGAGGCCATAAAAAGATTAGCAGAATTTATACCAGTATTTAAACGGGGTATTAATAATACTGTACATGGAAATGGAAGAGTTGGTTGGGTTAATCAGTATACTTTTGGCGATTTTGATTCAGAGTATAATGCAAGCCAACCTCATAATCCTATCGACATATACTATATCAATTTATGTTTGTAATAATTATAGAGCTTCTTGTATTCTAAGTATTTTATTTTATAATATCCACCTTTTGATGTTCTATCCAAATTAATTACAATTATTATATTACTTTTTCCTTCTCGGTATTCGCCTTTTCGTTCCTTGGTATCTGGTTGTAATTTGATTTTTCTTAAATTAGCAATAAATACTTTATCTTTCTCGAAATTACGATCATGTTTTAATATTTCAAGATGGCATTTATTCAAAAATATTTTCCCTCTACAATTTATTTCTTCGCTTGACATTGGATTTTTCCAAAAATTATCTACTGCTTCATCTATACTTGGGTAAAAAGCGCTTTTCTCTGCAAAATTATAATACTCTTTAGGTATGATTTCTTTAACATATGGAGCTGGTGATACATACATTAGATGCTCTAAGCAGTTAAAATATTCCGGTCTATCTACTTTGTATTTTCTAAGCCGTTTACTTATTGAGCTAATAAAATCTTTTTTATGCATATTATCCTTGAAAAAATAGTATATCTGTGTAAATAGTGGTGCATATTCAAAAGGATAGAACCATACATCGGCGATCCTTCTATTTTTTTCTTCATCAAAATCATTAAAATAAAACTCGAATACCCAAACTAACCCATCTATATACTCTTGAACTAAATTTTTCATCTTACTGTTTTTTACATTTATATCATCAATATCAAAAAATCTTTTGTAGTATTTTTTCACACTGTTGGAAATCTTCTCTGTTTTCCACACATATGTGTTTGGATCAACACTAACATAACCGAGGTTTAAAGCATAAGCATTTAGTTTCTTTTGGTATTCATCTAACATATTATCAAATTTATAAATTTCTTCATCATATGATGTTATTTTAATTTTCGGATCCAAATAGTCTAATGATTTTTCTAATTTTTGTCTATGAAAATCACTTCTCAAGCTATTTAAATATCTTCTAAAATAAATCGCAACTTTTGGTATTTTATTATTTCTCACAAAATATTCAATATATGCTTCTAAAAATTCTCTATTGTTCATCTTTTCAGTAATACCAAGTCTTGTCAGTCTATTTAATTTGGAAATAAATTCTTCATTTTCTTCTTTCAACCATTTATCTAAAAATTTACTATAATCATTCTTTTTGACATTTCTTAATTCTGAATTTAATAATCGCAATTTAAATAAAAAATCGCTTAATTTTTGAGTGAAATTTGTTTGGTCAGCATCCATTATCTTTTTCAATTTATTGTAATTTCTATAGTGGGATGACATATACATTTTTTGTAGATTGCCACCTTCATCGATTTGTAATTCTTTAATGATCTTAAACAGAGTATTTTGATCTATTACCTTTCTCTTAGTTTCATAATTGTAATCTACCAGATAGTTAAATCCATCAGCATCCCTATTTGTTTTTAGTATTTCAATATATTTATCTATTATTCTATCAAAATCTTGCCTTACATTGAAAGATTCTACCTTTGGGACAAAATCATTACCAAAAATGGTAAGAAGGAATACAATATCATTCATGGTTGAATCCTTATCTGGTATTCCTTTAGTACCCATTTTGCTGACTGCATACGAAAATAGATTTTCTGAAAGGGTGTCTATATCAATTACGTCATAGTTACCTTTTTGCTGATTATGTCTTAACATCGTAAGTTTAGTAACTCTTCTATCATCTTCTGGAGTAAGTTTAGTATTAAGGAGTAAACATAGAAGAATAACATCTGAATCCGGACTATAAACAACATATGAGCCTCTTTTTTGTGGAGAATTTCTTATAAAATCAACTATTTTTTTTTCTCCTTCACCTGGTTCATATGGTCCAGAAAAAATGTATTTCTTTATATTTTTGCATAATTTCTCGATAGATTTTTTAAATTCGTCGGAAATGAGAGAATTATTAAGGAGATGCATGAATTCTGTCCCTGGAGTTATTCTTATTGTACTCCATTTTATCTTATTTGATTCAAATTGGAATCGTTCTTTTTGTTTTTTCAATTCTGCCTTATATTTTTCATAAATTTTATTTTTGACTTTTTCAATAAATATCCCCATATACCTTCTTTTTTTCTGTTCTATCATCTTCGACTTAGATGGAGCACCATCTACTGCAATGTAAAACAACTTCAGTTTATTAGGATCTACATAGTTTGCTAATATACTAATTACATATTCTAGAACCTTTTCAATAATCAAATTATCTAATCTACTATGGTCAAAATATTTATTTAATTTTTCTGGTTCTAAAACTTCTGCATCTATATGGTACTCTTTTATAATTTCATTACATCTCTTATCTTTTTTAAATTTTTTACTAATAATCTTAAAAAGTAGATAGTTAAGATCTGTGATTATTTTATGAGACACAATATAAACAATTGAATTAAAATCGACATATAAATATTCCGCATCAAGTCTTTTCTCAAGAATCTTTGTAAAACTTGTACGAAGGTTTGTTATATTATTTTCCTGTACTGAACTGAAAAACCGTTCAATTCCCATCTATATATAACATATAGAGATTAGTATATAGAATAATAAAATGGAGCTATCAAAATATAAAAAAATATCATCAAAGCTCGAAAATATCCATAAACATCACTATTTTATTTTTTTGCCTTCAAAAAAAAATAAAAAAATTATCAAAATAAAAGATGGTATAATTACTTACAAAATAAGTTTAGAATCTTTGAGATGTCAATGTATGATTAGTACAAATAATTTATGCGATCATATACTATTTTTATTGAGCAATAAATATAAACTATCGGATTTTGTAATTGCTTATTTAGATATTCCTACAATAAGAGAAGAATTCATAGTAAGATTATTGAATGGAAATCCTAATTTGGCCAAAGTGATGAAAATGGTTGTCGAATCTGTACTTAATGATTTAGAATGTGGTATATGCACAGAATCCCTCTCTGTTAATAAACATGGTTATAATTTATACCAATGTACCAAATGCAATAACTATGTTCATTGTAGTTGCATGCAAAAATGGATAAAATATAGAAAGAAGAAGTATGATGTTAAAAATGGATGCATATATTGTAAAAACAAAAATTTGATTTAATTAATTTATATATAAATTTTATTAATTTATACATATCAACTTTAATGGATAAAGAAACAAGTTGCAACTATTGCCAAAAGTCCCTTATTGTTCCATACAGTTGGGTTGATAGACTACTAAAAAAATATTTGGCAAAATATGATAAAAATAATTATGATGCTAAAACTCTTGATATTATAAAAATGTTTGTAAAAATGTGTCCCATCATTAAATCATATATTTATCATGAATACAGTGATCTTTTCCAATGTTTAGATCTTAGCTTTTTCGTTAGAATGGATCATGAAGCCAAATATTTTCTAAGAACAGCATATCTGCATGATAGAAGTGGAGCAATGGAATCAACAGGTATTATTTGTGATTTTTGTGGATTTTCTTCATGTGATTTTCATCTGTTCTATGGTGGATTTATATTTGGAAAATGTATTGAAAAAGATTGTGATAACAGATTTAGCATTTGTGGTTGGTGCCAAGAAAAAGTAGAAGCATCACTAATTAATAGATGTATGATTTGTTATGTAACTAATATCAAAAAACATACAAAAAGTAAACAAATAGATAAAAATTACATAATAAATAATACGAATTTTTGAATTATTTATTCTACCCACGATTTAATCAATCTTATCTGATCACATCTGCCAAGAGATGTATCACACGGGGTTTCAAGTATCATTGGCATACTTTTTTCATAACATATTTTTACAAATTTTTTCAACCCCTTACTATTTATGAAACCTTTCGTAATATCAGCATGTCTATCCTTTCTACAATCAAGAGGGCATTTACTATCATTTAAGTGGATACAAGCTATATTATCCCATGATAGATTACATTCAACCAAATCACAAAAAATATCAACATATTCTTTATTCCCTAAATCATATCCTGCGGAGAAAACATGGCAGGTATCAATGCAAAATTTAATCCTTTTTCTTTCTTTATTAGTAAATCGTCGGTAAAGTTTTCCTAATTCGATGATGTCTGTACAAATTTCTGTTCCTTGACCAGCACCAGTTTCAAATATAATAGTACTATCATTAGGTGTATTCTTTAATGTTTCTTGAACTCCCTTTACAAAATTACTGATGGCATCTTCTTCATCCATATCTAATGATTTTCCCATATGGACAATCACCCCAATAGCTCCTAATTTGGAACTTTCTTTTAGATCTTCTTCCAATAGCCTAATTGCTGATTTGTGTTTGAAACTATTGCAAGGATTACAAAAGTTTAACATATAACTAGCATGAATTACTATTTTAATACTATATTTATCGAGTTCATTTTTCAATTCCAATAATTCACTATCTGAATGTCGTTTGTTCTTGTATTGATGCGGACTAGCTAAAAATATTTGGTAAAAATTGGCCCCTATTTTATTTGCATATTTTGCCGAAGAAACGAAACCCCATTTTGTATTAATGTTGCTCCCAATATATAATTTTTTATTTTTATCCATTTTTGAATATATATTTATAATTTATTTATTTTTAAGTAACTAAATCAGATTTTATTTACATTTTTGTTGTAATTTATATTGTAATTGATAATAAT
>JABAOF010006390.1_pt1 | contig 12998 bp, 12 predicted proteins | sample 7062171 | NCBI WGS metagenome assembly JABAOF01 (sample SAMN14538628, study PRJNA623070) | marine sediment metagenome | biome: marine biome [ENVO:00000428]; feature: marine pelagic biome [ENVO:01000023]; material: deep marine sediment [ENVO:00002113] | place: India: Gulf of Khambhat ...
CATCCATATCTTTTCCATCTTCTCAACCATACAGCCGCCCTCCTCGGACCCTCATCACCCGGGGCCTCGATGTACACAATTTCCGAAATTCTCTGACCATGCTAAAGGATCCCTTTGACTCCCTTGAACTTCCTTCTGGGATACTTTCCGATCTTCCGAATAAACAGGAAGACCATGAGGAAGAGTATGGCCGTGCCACAGGCAGAGATCCCCACAGAAAAAGCAAAACCCTCATAGAACCGGTCGTCCTTGAGGAAATGATCCATAGCAAAATAGATTCCATTGAAGATACCAAGCACGGTGGCCATCGAAACTCCAAGGGTTACGAAAAACCAGATAGCCAGGCTCTTCAGATAATCCGACCAGCGCCGATAGGGTTCCTGCCTTTTCACGGTCACCGTCCCGACTGGTACGTATCGGTACCAAGGCCCCCTTTGGGAAACAACCCAATTTAATACCCACACATTGAAAAATCAATAGCGGCCAACTCCGACCGCCGACCCATGTTCAGAATTCGCGGAGAAAACGGGGGAAGCTTCCAGACAGATCGTCTCCGCTTTTGAAAATCCCGTTTTCCTTCGGAGTAAAGATACGGTAATATTCCACCGGTGACCGTTCGAGGGGATCAGGGAACAGGGATTAGCAGAAATGAGCTGGAGGAAATCCTCCCAGGAGTTCCACGAAAATGAATATCTGATTACTAAGCCCTGACCTCTGATAGCTGAGCTTTTCAACACAGGCGGCCAATGCCATGAGAAAACCGTTGAAACACGGGTTCCCCAGGGTAAGGGATTCGTCACCACCGGATCTCCTCGTCACAGGCGGAGAAATCCTCAATGTCTATACGGGCGAAATTCTGCCGGGCGACATCGTCATCAGCGGCCCATTGATTCGCTACGTAGGTCCCCCAACGGCAGATTCAAGACGGGCGAGGCGCGTGATTCAGGCAAAAGGATCCTATGTAATTCCAGGCTTTTTTGATCCCCACGCCCATACCGATGTCCTTTTCAACCCAGCTTCTTTCTCGAATCAGACGATCTTGACCGGAACGACGAGTGTCTTCTCGGATTCCCACGATCTGGCGACCTCCCTGGGGCCCTCTGGTTTCAAGAAAATCCTGAAGGACTTCGACAAATACCCTGTCAAGTTCTTTTCCGGGATTCCCGCCACCTCGCCCCCCTTCCCGGGGCTCGAAGGGACTGAAATCTACAAAATGGCTCATTTCAAAGACCTCGTTAAGGACCCGGTGGTCTTCGGGGTGAGCGAGGTCTCCTCCTGGATTCGCCTACTCGACAGCAACGAGGATCTAATTGCCAGAATCGAGCTAACCCGAAGGCTGGGTAAACGCGTCGAAGGTCATACCCTGGGAGCCTCCTTTGAGAAGCTCAACCGGTTGGCCTATCAGGGAATCACCTCATGCCACGAAGCGCTGAGCCCGGAAGACGTGATCAAACGCCTCCGAGTGGGCCTCTTCGTCATGCTGCGACATGGTTCTATCCGGAGCGATCTCAGGCACCTCGCCATGGTGTTCAAGCAAAGGCCCTTTCTCAGTCTGAATCGAATCATGTTGACTCCGGATACGATGCTGCCCCGCGACATCATAACCAAGGGGTATATGGACCACCTCGTTCGGGAGGCTATCCGCTATGGAATCGATCCTATTCCAGCCATCAGAATGGCGACCCTGAACCCGGCGAGCTACTTTGGCCTCGACCACCTCCTCGGGGGAATCGCTCCAGGCAGACTCGCCGACCTTCTCTTGGTCAGAGACCTCACCAACCCAACCCCCCATCTGGTCATCGAGCGGGGGCGTGCCGTTGCAAGAGATGGGGCGCTCACGATCCCCCCGGCTCCTGCCCCAACCATCGGCACCGAAGGGAGGCCCTTCCGAATCAAAACCGTTCCCAAGAAGTGGCTCGAAATCCACACTTCGAAAAGAGGCACAATTCGAGTTCCTGCCATCCACATCCTGGACAAGACCGTCACGGGGAAAAAAGAGGTCACCATGCCCATCCGGGAGGGATTGATTCATCCCGACCACGAGCAGGATGTCCTCTTGATATGCCTGATTCAAAGGGACGGAAAGAGGATCGGCAGGGGGTTCCTTTCGGGATTCGGTCTCAGAGGAGGGGCAGCCTCGAGTCTTTGCCACGATATCCACAACCTCATGGTTATCGGCCATGATTTTGAGGACATGCGCCTCGCCGCTGACGAAGTCCTCCGGATGGGAGGGGGCATTGCGCTCGTGAAGGACAGGAAACTCCTTCGGGCCCTTCCCCTCCCCATTGGCGGGATCATGTCACCCGTACCCATAGCAGATCTCGCTCGAGAGGTAGGGGCGCTGGAGAGAGTCTTTCGAAGGATGGGAAGCCATTTGGAAGACCCATTTCTCACGATGAGTTTTCTGTCGTTCACGTCGATTCTAGATCTGAGGATTACGGTCTCTGGCGTTTACAGTGTCAAGGAGGGTAAAGTTGTTTTTTGAGCTTCCTGCGCACTGCTTTGTGCTTTGCCTGGTGTAAATTGAGACTCCCCAAGAGGTTGAGAAGGAAGCTCTAGGCACCATTCAAGATTCTCTCGGCAACAGGCCTTGGCAAATCCAACCTTTCTCGTCTCTCACAGAGGATACGGAGCCTCGGAGAAAACCTGCTCGGGATTGGTGAGAGGCCAATCCAGAGCAAAGCATTTGCCCCAGTTTTCCTCTCAAAAACTGGGGCAGCTGTCTCATGCATGAGGCTTCTCGCTCTGCTAACTCAGCGGGCTTGAGCGAACCCGAGGGCCTGCCCTGAGCAGAGTCGAAGGGGATCGGGCGATAGAATGAGTTAACTCATGTAAGACTGATTCCAAAGGGCCAGCTCTAGAATTGTTGAAAAAACCTCTGAGCCACGAAAAGCGATCTTTCTAGAGACATCTTCCCGGCTCGCACGACGTGATAGGCTAAGGGAGTCCCCCGAAGGAGGAGGCGGATCATGATGAAAACGAGGATCACCGAGTTACTCGGTATCGAGTACCCTATCCTGGGAGGAACGATGATGCACCTCTCTGATGCCACCTGGTCAGCGGCCATATCCGAGGCAGGTGCCCTGGGCATCATGGCCTCTGCCATGTTCCCCACCAAGGAGTCTTTTCGCCAAGAAATCCGCAAGGCCCGGCAATTGACCAAAAAGCCCATTGCCGTGAATCTGAACATGTTTCCCGCTATGCAGCCAATCGACAATAACGAGTACATCGACGTCATCCTCGACGAGGGAATCGGGATCGTTGAGACCTCAGGCCACAAGGCTCCAGAAGAGTTCATCGATCGCCTCAAAAAGAATGAAGTCAAGATCATGCACAAGTGTGTCGGTGTGCGTTATGCCAGGAAGGCAGAGAGTCTGGGCGTCGACGCCGTGACCGTCGTCGGTTATGAAAACGGTGGGGCCACTGGGATGCTCGACATTACAACCCTCTGCCTCGTGCCTCGCGTTGTGGATGCCCTGACCGTTCCGGTCATCGGAGGGGGTGGCGTCGCCGATGGACGGGGCCTCTTGGCGGTCTTATCTCTCGGAGCAGAAGGCGTTATCATGGGAACACGCCTTCTGGCGACCAAGGAATGTTCCATCCATGAGAATCTGAAAAAAAGCCTCCTTATGGCAACCGAACTCGATACGACCTTGGTCCTCCGGAGCATTCAGAATACCCATCGGGTGTGGAATAACTCGGCTGCCTCCAGGGTCCAAGAGATGGAGTCGAGGGGAGCCTCCCTCGACGAGCTTTTCACCATCATCAAAGGGGAGAATATGCAAAAGGTATTCAGGGAGGGGGATCTCGATGCCGGGCTCGTTCCCTGTGGTCAAGGTGTCGGCCTGACACAAGAGATCAAGTCAGTCAGGGAGGTGATCTCAGATATTCTCCAGGAAGCAGAGGAAGCCAAAGCCCGATTACAGAGGATCTTGTAGACATTCAGCGGTTCGGTCACCGAAAAATGATCGCAACCGTACCGCCACAGTTTTCAGGGATCAGAGATCGGCTGTCAGGCATTCCTCTCTCCGCACGACTATCGCCGTTTGGCCACCCTTCCGACTTCAACTATCTGACCCAAGGCCGGAAGGCACTGAATCACGGAATTCATCTCTGCTGATTTCCTACAACCGGTCCCCGAAGACTGTTGCTATCTATTTGGCAATGAGCCTCAGCTGATCCGGAGGTAAGTAGGACTTCAGTTCGCCCGGCTCACCCTGCGCCAAGTCGATATCGATCCGGCAAACCCCGCCCATCTCAAAATGAATGGAGACCTTGGAGCCTTCACTGAGTAAATCCGAGGCAATCTCTGCCAGCGAAGGAAGATGACCGGCCAAAAGCACCCGGCCTTTCTCCTCATAAGCCTTGAGAAAGGCGATGGCATCCGGGGCAGGACCAGTTGGCTGCAGCGTCTCTGTGACTTTTATCTCCTCCACGGGATAATCCAAGGTCTTGGCCACAATCTCGGCCGTCTGACGGGCCCGCTTCTTGGGACTCGTGACAATGAGGTCAAAGCCAACCCCCATCGTCTTGAGGGCTTGGGCACTTGCCGCGATTTGATTCTCCCCCTCCGGGCTCAAGCTACGCTCGGGGTCGGCCTCTTTCGAAAAGGATTGGCCGTGTTGCATCAGATAGATCTCCATGACCATGCCCTCCAGTCTCTAAAACTTATGGGATTCGGAGCATGAAAACCGACGGGCGCAAATCAAACAACGACCACAAACCTGATTCGATCACCCCCCGGCCATTATAACAAAAACGCAAGGGGGTGGAAATGCGGATTCTCGGGCGCGGATCTTTTGTGACTTTGACCAACGCTTCGACCTTAATGGTAAACTTGAGGAATCGAGTGGACTTCCCCGACGGACGCAAAATCTCCCGATAAGAGATACCTCTGGCTCAAGCGCGGGATCCTCGCCCAGGGAGTTCTGCTGGTTTTGGCCCACTTCGGATGGGGGCGACTTTCGACTGTATCCACGCCTGAGGTCGGAAGAGGGTTAAGGTGACTAAGGTTCAGGCAAATGAAAACCAGAAAGCCTATCGGCGGGAAGAATATATCTCACGCATCAACCGCGTCATCGACTACATTGAGATCAACATTGATAAAGACCTTTCTCTCGAAATCCTTGCTGAAATTGCCCACTTCTCTCGATTCCATTTTCATCGAATCTTCCGTGCCATGATGGGTGAAACCCTCAACCAGTTTATTCAGAGGGTGCGGGTTGAAAAAGCAGCCGGCCAGCTCATCGCCAATCCGAAGAAATCAATCACCGAAATTGCTTTTGATTGTGGATTCTCAGGATCAGCCACATTTGCGAGGGCGTTCAGAGAGACTTTTCATATGAGCGCGACCCAATGGCGATCACAGGGACACCCTCGAAGTCGCAAAATCCGCAGAAGGAACGACAAGATAAGTCAAACGCTTAGCAAGATGCAAGAAGACTTGGACGTGTCCTCCGATTACGCTATCGATGGTGAAACCCAAAACCAGGTGTGGAGGGTTCGAATGAAAGGAGAGAATCAGATCCAAGTCGAGGTCAGAGATATGCCGGCATTCCATGTGGCCTATGTCCGCCACATCGGCCCCTACAAGGGAAAAAGCGAGCTTTTTGAGAGACTCTTTGAGAAACTCATGAAATGGGCGGGATCAAGAGGCCTCCTGCGCTTTCCGGAGACGAAAGTTTTGGCAGTGTATCATGATGATCCAGAAATCACCCAAGAGGACAAGCTCAGAGTCAGCGCCTGTGTCACCATTCCAGAAGATACGCCCGTTGAAGGCGAAGTCGGAAAGATGGCGATTCCAGGTGGGAAGTTCGCCGTCGCGAGATTTGAAATGACCAGTGAAGAATTCGAGGACACCTGGAACATGGTCATAGGGGGCCGGATGCCTGAGAGTGGATACCAACCCGACGACCGCCTCTGTTATGAGATTTACCTCAACAATCACAGGGAACACCCTGAGAAGAAGCACATTGTCGACATTTGTATGCCCATAAGACCCCTGTAAGCCAAACGCTACCAGAGACCGGACAAAATCCCTGGTCTTTTCCATGAACTCTGAAAGATGTCCGGTATACACCTCTGGTTCGGCATGCAGAACCTCTCTGTGAGAATAAGAGGGAGAGAGATGTCTGTTACGATAAAGTGGTTTCCACGCTCCTGGATCCAGATCAAAACAGGAGGCAAAACGATCTATATCGACCCAGCCTACTTGAGGACCTTCTTCACGAACTACCCCAAGAAAATCGAATTTACAAGATGGCCGGATCCGATCGATGGATTGCCTGAAGAATTAGAAAAGGCAGATCTCATCCTCGTGACCCATGATCATAAAGATCATGCCAAGGATGTGACCGTGAACAGACTCTGGGGCGCTGATACGCTCTTACTGGCTCCGAAGCGGTGTGCGAAGAAACTCGGCCAGGAGGTCAGAGTGATTGAACCAGGGGAAGAAATGACCTCTGGGAATATCAAAATAAAGGCCGTGGAAGCCTACAATACCAAACATGGAAGCTCTACGAGAAAGATCCATCATAAGGGGTATGGTGTGGGCTACCTCGTGACGATCGAAGGGAAAACGATTTACCATGCCGGAGACACAGATTTCGTTCCGGAGATGAGAGCATTGGGAGACGTCCATGTCGCTTTGCTCCCGATCGGCGGAACCTTTACCATGGATATTCAAGAGGCTGTTGAGGCCGCAATCGCAATCAAACCCAGGACCGTTATTCCCATCCATCACCTAAAAGCCGACCCTCAAAGATTCAAGGATGGAATAGAGGCAAGATCAGATATCGAGGTGATCCCCCTGGAAATCGGCGAAGTATTTCGCTTAGAATGAAAGATGGCGATGATCCTGAGTTTTTGAAGAAAGTCCATTGATGAAGAAAGCTGACATCTGCTGGCCTCTCTTGGCCTTCCTATTCTGGACATTCCTTGGGTGCCATCGAGCTATTGTGTCCGAGGAGATCAGTCCGGCCGAGATCCCTTCACGGGAGTACGACGTCACAGTCCATCAGAGCTACCCAAACTACTATGCCGTACTCTTCGACATTCCCGACGATGAGAAGGAAATCGTCGTCATTCGGACAGCTTTTACGCGATCCATCGGAAAGGACCGCCCAGACAGGTACATCGAGCAGTTTCAGAACCACATCGGGTCCTACAAAACCTCAAGAGTCTCTGACAAAAACGGCATACTGAGGGGATACATCCTTTCGTCCAACCTGATTGATCACACGGTCATGGATGACCCCAGGAGAGATAGGCTCGTCATACGAATTTTGGACCCTGCCCTGCGAGGTTGTGACCCCCTATAAGCATCCATCTCCTCACCTTTCACCTCCACCTCTCCCCGCCGACCCGAACTTCGTCCTCTTTTCGACAAGAAGACCTTTGGCACCCAACGACGCTCGGTGGGCAGTCATCTCGGCCTAAGGAGATATTCGGTCACGATTTCTTACTTCATTTCAAGGCGCTAGCTTGATCCAGCTGGAGAGACAACAAAGCGTTCAAGATTTTCTATGCCCGAGTCGATAAGGACAGAGGAAGGAGGATAGTGCTCCGTGAGGAAGAAGCCCAATGCAGGTTAACCAGAAAGACCGCATCATCACAGCCAAGATTGTCTATTACGGGACAGCTTTAGGCGGAAAGACCACCAATCTAGAAGCCATCCATCGATTCACCGATCCGGAACAGAGGAGTACGCTCCTCTCTTTGAAGACCGAGGGTGATCGGACCCTATTTTTCGATCTCCTGCCTTTTGATCTCGGCAGTCTCATGGGCTTCCGTTTCGGTTTCAAACTCTATACGGTTCCGGGACAGATCAAGTATACCGCCACCCGAAGAAAGGTCCTCGAAGGTGCCGACGGAGTTGTTTTTGTGGCTGATTCTCAGCGGTCTCGAGAAGAAGAAAACAAGAAGAGTTTTGGAGACCTCAAAACCAATCTCAAGGCCAACCGCATCGACCCTGACCGGGTTCCTCTGGTCCTCCAGTTCAACAAGCAGGACCTCCGTGACCTCGTGACCGTTAATGAGCTGAACGCGGACTTAAATGCCCGGAAGGTTCCGGCATTCAGTGCCGTCGCCATTCGGGGCAAAGGCGTTCTGGAGACCTTGGCCGCAATTCTCAAGGAGACCATCAAGGCGGCAATCGCCGCAAATGTCAACCAGTTCAGCCGTCTGGAAGATGACGAGCTCGATAAGACCGTGGAGAAGATCTTTTCTCCCTATTTTAAAAGAGCCAGCCAGCTGTCTGGCGAAGTAAGACCCGTACCCAGCCGGTACAAAGAAGTTCGCCTCTCCAGTAGAGACCTGGATACATCGGGTCGCGCCGATGGCCCAATCCGGGGCGATTTGGTCCTGGACCCGATCGACCTCCTGAGTCGCTCTGTCGAGTCCAGTCTGGTCATCGCCGAGAATGGATCAGAGGCAGCAAAGACGGTCCAGAGAATTGGAAAAATGCGAAAAGACCTCGCCGTTTTGGGAGAGTTGAGCACCAAGGCCAGCGACGATTCGGATTTCGATCAGGTGTTGACCAAAGCGTTAGAATTCGCCATCGAATCCACAGGCGTGGATTGTGGATCCCTACTCCTCATCAATAATGAATCAAAAAACATGGGAGAAAAAATCCTCAAGGGGCTCAAACGCGATCCCCTTAACGCGATCGAAATCAAGGGCGTGGGGAGCTTGGCTTACCAACTCACCCAGAGAAAAGAAGCGATCCTGACCAACAACGTCCAGGATCGCCTCTTCTACTCCAACCCGTCTGCGGAAATGGAGGGGGTTTACGGATTAGCCAGCTACCCGCTCGTCGCCAGGAATTTCCCCCTCGGATTGATCAACCTCTATGCCACCCGGCCCGGCAAAGTATTTGGCCAAGACGAGGAGCTTTTTCTGGGCATCCTATCCCATGTTCTCGGGCTCTACCTCCTCAATTCATTTTATGCGCTAAAGCTTAACGCCGTCTCTGCCAACAAATAGTTCCAAAAAAGTACCAGAGATCCATTGTCAGACGTAGGACGGCGGGACAGTGCCCCTCCAAATCCTGCGGGTTACAGGAAGGGAAAGATAGATCCAAATACCTCGCACTGACGGCAGATCTGCATCTTCTTTTGCCAGTTTGCCTGCACCTCACCATGACAGATGGTGCCGTTAATAAACCAGCAGAGATGACCAGCCCGAAGTTCCCATGCCGGACAATTTCGTCTCTCCTCCATGGGACACTCGCGTATCGCCCAACAGGGGGTAATCCTCTTATTGCCGGACCGTTTGAGGGCGAGAAGAAACAACACTTGTCTCTCGATGTGGGGGGAGATGTTCCGCCACCCCTGCTCAAAACTCTGGATGGCTTTAGAGGAAACACCGAGTAACTGGGCCATTTGGTTCTGAGTTTTTCCCAGCTGGCTTCGAATTTGGGAGAACTCCTTTACGTCCATCTCATACCCCCGAATGTTTTCTTCCATGATACCACAATGTAACTATATGTAAATCCTTTGCGCTTCGACCCATACTTTTCGGCCCCTCAATGAAAGTAACAAAAAAGCTCAGCCAGACTTCTGTGCAGATATAGATTCGATCTGCTTTCCCTCCTTCAGTCCATAAATTAGAGGCAAATTATGGCAGACACCGTAAGTACAAACAAAATGTCCGATTTTTCCTCTGGCTGGCGCTAACCAATATGCCATGGAGGACTCAATCCCGAGCGAAAGGGGGACGTTCCTTAATTTTTCAGTTTCTGTAATTTGGCGGTCAGTCAGTTCGATGTGAGCATGGCCCCGTTTTCTCGAAAGCTTCAGCTATCACCGGTCGCGGTCTCTTTATCGGTCGAGCGGGGTGGAAAATTAGCGAGACAAATAGAATTCTCGCTGATTGAAGAAGAAAACCAAAGAACGTCCTCTTTTTCGTCCCCTCCTATATTGCAATCTCCACCTCCAGGGGTCTAGAATACGAGGTATCTGTCTTTTGACATCGGATCGAACATGTTCCCCTATTATTTTCTGCGATTTAGTGGGCCGGTGCTTCTAATTCTTGTCGGGATAAAAATCCTCTCCGGTTATTCCCTGGTGGGAAGCATCGAAGAGATCGCCTGGCTTTCGAGTCTCCATGAAAATCGGATGCTTGATTTGTCTCTCCTTTTTGTCTTCATCTTCCATGCCCTCTATGGAGTTCGGCTGTTCTTGATCGATCTCGGGATGACACAAGAAAGGTTCTTATTCTGGGCGGCCACAGCAATGGGCCTGGTCCTGTTTGGATTCTCCTACCTGTACTTCTATTAAGGGTTAGCTGAAGAATTCACCAGGGAGACAGGGTCCCCTGTGGTCGGAGATTTGATGGAAATTCTCTCTCATGACATTCTGGTCGTTGGCGGGGGATTGGCGGGCTTGAGGGCAGCTGTCGAGGCCAAGAGGGCTGGCCGGGACGTTGCGGTTCTCTCAAAGGTTCACCCCCTTCGGTCTCACTCCGTGGCGGCTCAGGGAGGGATCAACGCCGCCCTGGGAAACGCCCCGACTCCTGTGAAAGACACATGGGAGGATCATGCCTTTGACACCATCAAAGGAAGTGATTATCTAGCAGACCAGGATGCTGTCGAGGTCATGTGCCGGGAGGCAACAGAACGAGTCATCGAGATGGAGCATTGGGGAGCCCTGTTCTCTCGAACCGAGGACGGGAGGATTGCCCAAAGACCTTTTGGAGGAGCGGATTTCCCGAGGACTTGCTATGCAGCCGACCGGACGGGGCATAACCTCTTGCATGTCCTCTACGAGCAGCTCACGGGCCTTGAAATCCCTGTTTATGAGGAGTGGCATGCCCTCTCTCTTGTCGTCCACGATGGGAGATGCATCGGGATCCTCGGTTACGACCTCTTCGAAGGACGGATCGTGCCTATTCAAGCCAAGGCTGTTCTTCTGGCAACAGGAGGCTGCGGTCGGATCTATCTCCAGTCGACGAATGCATTGATCAATACCGGCAGTGGGTGCAATCTCGCCTATCAGGCCGGTGTTCCCCTTGAGGACATGGAATTTGTTCAGTTTCATCCCACCAGCCTATACGGGACAAACATCCTCATCACCGAGGGTGCTCGGGGAGAGGGAGGTTTTTTGATCAACGCGAAAGGTGAACGCTTTTTGGAACGGTACGTCCCGACTCTGATGGAACTCGGCCCCAGGGACATGATTGCCAGGGGAATCCAGACGGAGATCAACGAGGGCCGTGGTTTTGAAGGGGGATATGTTCACCTCGACCTTCGACATTTGGGAAAAGAGAAGATCATGGAGCGCCTTCCCGGTATTCGCCAGATCGCCATGGACTTTGCGAGCGTTGATCCTATCTCAGAACCTATCCCCGTTCAGCCTGCCCAACATTACACGATGGGAGGTGTCGCTACAAACGTCGATGGAGAGACATCGCTTCCCGGGCTCTTGGCTGCCGGGGAGTGCGCATGTGTGAGTGTTCATGGCGCGAACCGGCTGGGTGGAAACTCCCTGCTGGAGGCTGTCGTCTTCGGCACTCGGGCGGGCAGAAGAGCGGCTCATACCGTCGAAAAGGAGAAACACCGTTTCGAACAAAGGGTGTTCCAGGATCATTTGAAAACCTTTGAATCGAGGCTCGCAGAAATCGCCGAAAGAAAAAGTGAGGAACCCTGTGCCAGCGTGAGGGATGAGATGAGGGTGTTGATGAGTTCCCATGTGGGGCTGTTCCGAATAGAATCGAACCTTCTGGTCGCAAGGGAAAGGATTAGAGAATACAAGAAACGACTAAAAAATGTCGGCGTTGCGCAGCGAGGACTCCCCCTCAATCATGAGCTGGTCCGATATCTGGACTTCGAAGGAATGCTTCATCTGGCAGAGATGATCGTAGAAGGGGCCCTGGCTCGAAAAGAGAGCCGGGGCTCCCACTTTCGGCTGGACTACCCGGATCGGTATGATGACCGCTGGCTCCGTCATACGATGGCCTGTAAGACTCCGGATGGGTTCAGGCTTGAATACAAAGATGTGACGATCACTGCTCATCCTCCAAAGGAGAGGACGTATTAGATGGAAAGTATCCTCACTCTGAAAGTCCAACGGTTCGATCCGCAGCGAGATCCCCCTCGATGGGCGGAAACGTTCCAGATTCAGCGCTGGGGGAAAATGAATCTCCTGGAGGCACTGCTCCGGATTCAGGAAGAGATCGATGGGAGCCTTTGCTTTCGCTATTCCTGCCGGGGCGCGGTGTGTGGATCCTGTGCCATGCGGGTCAATGGGCAGGTCGTCTTGGCCTGCCGGACTCCGGTCAAAAACCTACTGGGGAGAAGGGTCCTTATCGAACCCCTGCCGAACTTTCCGGTCATCCGAGACCTCATCGTGGACATGTCCACTTTTTTCAAGCGCTATCGAGAAATCCAACCCTACCTTCACAGCGGGCACGTTGAATCTTCCTCAGAGAACCGAATGAGCGAAGATGAACGCAAGACGATCGACCCATACATCAACTGCATCCTCTGTGGCATCTGCTATGGAGTTTGTCCGGCTTTTGGAAGGGATCCACGATTCTTTGGGCCCGCCGTACTGGCCAAGGCCTATCGTTTTCTTGCCGATCCTCGAGACAAGAGGGGTAAAGACTTCCTCGAGGCCGTCGATTCTCAGAGGGGCGTGTGGGGATGCAATACGGTTTTTCAATGCGTGAGGATTTGCCCCAAGGAAGTCCCGCCTACGCTCGGGATCGTGAAAATGAGAAGAAAGCTCTTCGGACACCGGGTCGCCTCTTTCTTTCCTCGCCTGTCGTCCCTTGTTTCTCGGCTCTTCTGAGCGTGGTGATTAGGATTAATCTCCACCCATGGGGGAACAATGTTGCAAATTGGGAAGGGTTGGCCTTCGTGGCTTGCGACAGAGCCGCAACTGCATGAATTTTCTCTTCTGACAGATCAAGGAAACAAAAATGCCAGCATGCTTTGCTGGCACTTCACCGATTGGGCTCTCGATCTCATCAATGCCTGAGGTCGGACTCGAACCGACACG
>JABAOF010005158.1_pt5 | contig 12980 bp, 10 predicted proteins | sample 7062171 | NCBI WGS metagenome assembly JABAOF01 (sample SAMN14538628, study PRJNA623070) | marine sediment metagenome | biome: marine biome [ENVO:00000428]; feature: marine pelagic biome [ENVO:01000023]; material: deep marine sediment [ENVO:00002113] | place: India: Gulf of Khambhat ...
CATATGGACCACGTTTCGCCCGGGAACCTCGAGCTGTGGAAATGTCAACCTTACTCGGCTGAAGTGATCAATGGAAACATCTTTGGAAGAGGAGCTGTTGACATGAAAGCTTCCCTTGCAGCTATGACGTTTGCGGCAAAAGAAGCCTCAAGCAAAGAGCACGAAGGAACGCTGGTACTTTGTTTCGTTGTCCACGAGGAAACTGTAGAGGGAACCGCCATACGGCACATTATCGAGAGGGAAATCAGAGAAGCACCAGATTTGGTCGTGCTTGGAGAGGCCACAAACCTGGATTTGGGTATAGGACATAGGGGGAGGGCGGTAATAAACGTTGAATTGAGCGGAAGAACAGCGCACGCGAGCATGCCCGAACTCGGTTTAAACGCTCTTCATGCGGCTTCCAAAATGATCAGCCATGTTGAAGAAGAATTGAACCCCAGCCTTCCCTTTCACCAAAAACTAGGAAAAGCCACGATAGCTACGATTAGTTTGGGCGCCTCACCGAAAGTTGGCCCCCAAATACCTGATAGGTCAAAGATTCTTTTTGATCGACGAATGATCCTTGAGGAAACTGAAAATGAAATCCTTAGACCAATTAAGGAGAAAGTTGACAAATTAGTAGGGGAAGGAACAGTCTTAGATGGAACCACGCGTATTTTTGAAGAGGACATGAAATGCTGGACTGGAAGAAAACTGAGGACGAAGGATTTCTTTCCCGCATGGCTTATTAAGGAAACGGGGATCGTTCAAAAGGCACTTAAAAGCCTCTGGAAAAGAGGGTTCCACGCCAACACCCACGTTTGGAAGTTTAGCACAGACGGCGTTTATACTTATGGTTTGAGAGGAATCCCAACGGTTGGAATTGGACCCGGAGACGAGGCTTTGGCTCACCAGCCAAATGAGCATGTATACGTGAGGGACGTGGAAAAGGCCGTACAAGCATACGTTGCGATAGTTGAAAGTTTAATCTCTTGAATCGTGCATGCATGCGTAGAATATGAGGTTATCGCGTTGTTTGAGACGTGAACAGCGTGAATCTTGATCGTTGAGTAAGCAAGATTGAAATACGATATACAAGTTTTTATTCTAAAAGTGGTTTGCGGATGTCGGGGGATCTTAAGGGCAGGGACCTCATCACGACGCAGGAGTGGAGCAGGGAGGAGTTAGATAGAATCATAAAGCTGGCTGCGGAGCTGAAGGAGAAGCAGAAGAGGGGAATTCCCCATAAATTGCTTGAGGGGAAAACCCTCTACATGGTTTTCTATAATCCATCTCTGAGGACAAGGAACAGCTTCCAGATCGGAATCTTTCAACTGGGTGGGCAGGGGATATACCTTGCCCCAACGGCCATGTATAGACCAGCTCTTGCAGGAAATGAGATTCCCTACGTGACGGAGAGAATATCCGATGTGACCAGAGTGCTGAGTAGATATGGCCATGCCATATCGATCAGAATCTATGGAGAATCGGTAAACTGGATCTATGGAAAGGGAAACCAGATTGTAAGAGAGTTCGCAAAGTGGGCTGACATTCCGGTAATAAACATGGAATGCGACATGTTCCACCCATGCCAAGCTATGGCAGACGTACTCACAATAAAAGAGAAGTTAGGTACTCTCGAGGGAAAGAAAGTGGTCGTAAGCTGGACCTATTCTGGTGGTGTAAAGCCCGTCGCGGTTCCACAGAGCTGTGTTCTGAATTTCACGAGGTTCGGAGCCGACGTGATTCTGGCTCATCCTAAGGGTCTGGAGCTTGATTCTGAGATCATGAAATGGACGAAGAAGAACGCTGACGAGAGTGGAGGAAGCTTTAGGATGAGCTACAGCATGAACGAAGCCTTCGAAGCGGCAGACGTAGTCTATCCGAAGTCTTGGGGAGCCCTCAAGTTCATGTCCCCAAATGTTCCTAAAGTTGACGAAAAGGGAATGCTGGAATTGATGAATAAGCACAAGGACTGGATCACCACAACCGAAAAGCTTGATCTCTGCGCGAAAGACGTGATCTATATGCATTGCCTGCCGGCAGACAGAGGCATGGAGGTGACGGACGAGGTCATCGACGGACCGCACTCCCTGGTGTTCGACGAGGCGGAGAACAGACTCCACGCCCAGAAGGCAATTATGGCCCTCACAATGGGGGGACAATAGAATGGCCATCAAGTGGGATAAAAACAAAGAGGCTTTAGACAGCTTGTTCCAAAGCATTGGTGGGACTCCTCTTGTTAAGCTGAGGAAAATTCTGGAAGCCGAAGGCATAGATACCGACATTCTGGTGAAGTTGGAATACGTTAATCCCACGGGGAGCTTGAAAGATAGAATATATTTTGAGATGATAACAAAGGCGATTGAAGCTGGCGATTTAAAACCAGGAATGGAGATCATTGAAGCTTCGACAGGAAACGCGGGCATTGCCTGCACATTTGTAGGTGAGATTTTAGGTTATAAGGCTACGATAGTGATACCCGCTGGAATGAGCCGGGAGAGGATGAAAATCATCCGTGCCTATGGAGGAAACATAATTTTCACGCCGGGTGCCGAGAGTGATGTTGATCTGTGTCTGAAAAAGATAAATGAGTTGAAGAAGAAGAACCCAGGGAAATATTGGTGGCCGGATCAATATAGCAATCCTAACAACCCGATGGCCCACTACAAATCAACTGGTCCTGAGATTTGGAAGCAAGCTAAAGGGAAAGTGGATTGTTTTGTGGCGTCACAGGGTACCGGCGGGACGTTGACTGGCGTTGGCAGATTCTTGAGAGAAAAGAATCCTAATATAGCCCTCTACGCGGTTGAGCCATCGGAAGCGCCGATGTTGTCGAAGCGAGAGTGGGGCTCTCATAAGGTTGAGGGCATTGGAGACGGTTTTGTGCCCTTCAACCTAGATTTAAGTCTCCTTAGGGGGATTGTAACCACCACCTCAGAGGAAGCAATTAACATGGCAAAGAGATTGGTTTTGGAAGAGGGGATCTTTTGCGGAATTTCTTCAGGTTGCAACCTGGCTGCGGTAGTGAAAGTTGCTAAGCATCATCCAGAGTTTAAGACAATAGTGACGATGATTAACGATACTGGACAGAGATATCTCTCCACCGAACTCTGTGAAGAGATAAAAGCGGTGGATATTCCAGAACGTAAACACCCTCTGGATGAACACACCATCCGTGAATTGGACAAATTTCAAGCCAGCTGGGAGATCATAGAGTAAAAGGTCCCGGATAAAGGGAACTTCCATGCCAACATGGCCGTCCTTTCTCTGGCTATTGCTAGGGAATTGAGGCTCTTGGACCTCCGCCAAACGCACGCATCTTCCAACAATCTTCTTATAGGATAGCGCGTTTAACGAAGGATTACATCCATAGTTTTTCGAGTTCTTCGGTGCTGGGTTTGATTGTAGATACTTCTTTAAATGTTTTCATTACTGCTTCAGGATCCTTCAATCCACTTCCAGTGATCAATACTACTACAGTTTCATCTTTCCCTACAACGCCTTCGTCAAGAAGTCTAATTAATCCGGCGAGTGAAGCTACTCCAGAAGGCTCGGCAAATATGCCTTCGGTAGAAGCGAGAAGCTTCTGAGCCTCAAGTATTTCTTCATCAGAAATCGCTTCAGCGGTTCCTCCGCTCCTTAAAGCAACCAAAGCAGCATCCCCGTCCCATGGAAGAACATCGGCTAGCCCCCCAGCAATAGTATGAGGGCGCTTCCACGGCTCAATTTCAAATGGTCTTTTTCCCTCTTTAAAAGCCCTTACGAGGGGGGCGCAGCCAGTCGATTGTATTGCAGCCAATTTTGGCATAGAATCAATAAAGCCAATCTTATAAAAGTCTGCGAATCCTTTCCAAACTCCAGTCAAAAGACTGGCTGAGCCCGCTGGAATGATAATCCAGCCTGGTGAATTCCAATTTGACTGCTCGATGATTTCGTAGGACATCGTCTTAGGCCCCTCAACTTGGTACGGGTTGAAGGGGCCAAAACTGGGGCAGGGATACCATCCATATTTTTCAACGACCATACGTAACATTTGAACAGTCGGATCCTTACCTTCTTCAATTGCTCTTACCTTTATAACGTCAGCTCCGTAGAGGCGAATTTGAGCGATTTTGGCAAAAGATGCAAACTCCAAAACGAAGGCGAAACATTTCAATCCAGCCTTTGCTGAATAAGCAGCTAACGATGCCGCAGCGTTTCCGCTGGAGGCTGTCGCCACAGTTTTAGCGCCGAATTCGAGAGCCTTAGACACACCAACCGTCATTGAACGATCCTTAAATGAGCCTGTTGGATTTCTCGTTTCGTCCTTCAAATAAAGGTTTCTTAAACCTATTTCTCTAGCAAGATTACTTGCTTTCAGTAGCGGGGTTCCGCCCTCACCCAGGGTAACGATGTACCTCTTGCTCTTAACAGGAAGAAACTCGCGATATTTCCATACGCTTGGAGCTCGCTTAATAAGCATTTTCTTGTTCACTCTTACGGCTAGAGCAGAATAATCGTAAAAAATATCGAGGCGTCCATCATCCCTCCTTGGACACATACAGACTTTTTCCTCAGGGGAATATTCATTTCCACAACGAGCACACTTCATTTTCGTAACGAAGGACATTTACATCATCTAATTGGGCTTTACCACTGTCGCATATAAGTGAATTTTCAAAATCAGACCTCTTATATTCAACAGCCTAAAATATGCGCGCGCGTGCACTCAAGCAATCAAGACAATGGTAACGTTCTTACTTTCCCCATAGAGTGTTGGCTAGGATAACAGAGTTTAATCCTAGTTCTTTCGCTCTCTTTGGGTATGATAGCTCCTATAGTTTTGGTCCTGGATCGCGTATTAACGGTGAACTAGCACAATGTGGACCCCCGCCGATCTTTATGAACTCACTCATTTCTACAGTTATAACATCTACACCCTCTTTCTCCAGCTTCTTCTTGGTAATGTCAAAGCCTTCAAGCATTATTATCTTACCTGGATCGAGCGCTAAAACGTTACAAGCGTAGTCTCTTCCCTCTGCAGGGGGAACTTCAATCATGTTAATTTCCTTTTCCTTCAGATATTCCAGGAAGTCAAATGGCACCCCAGGCGGGTAGATCAGGGCAAGTCCGGAATCAACATATGCGAAAACACAGTCTAAGTGGGCGAATCCCCCTGCAGGCCAGTCGACGTTTTCAAGCCATCCAGGTATTGGAACAACTTTAACCTCTTCAACCCCCACCGATTCTAGTACCGTTGAAACCTGATCTATTCCCTCTTGATTCGTTCTTATACTTCTTCCCACGCATACATGAGCTGGATCGAGCCAGACCACGTTTCCGCCCTCAAACGTGCCAAATCCTCGAACCGTATACAAGATAGGGCAACCTAACTCCATGACCCTTTTTGCCCACCAAAACTCGGCACCTCTATCCCAAGCTAGCGACATACGATGAACTATTGCGCCTCCATTAACCACTAAGCCGAAATCCCTAGTTCCCCAGAGGCCTTGGAGCAGGCTGTATGGACCCTTTGCCATAGGAGGAGGATTCATACAATGAACTTCTACTTTTTCATCCTTCAAAATCTCAACGAATCTATCATGTTGCTCCATACCCACACTTACATCTGCCACGCACTTCATGCCATACCATTTTAGATCTTCTTTTGGCGGCGCCATCTCAGGACCGGGTTTCTGCACCATCACCTCCCTAAGTTTCCCAATCTCACTCTGCGCACCCCACTCCTTACCCCAAATATGCTTTAACTCATCATAATAGCCTAGCGGTACCGGGAATGCAGGTCTCGTCTTGTTAATCTCCTTCAAAGCTTCTTCAACCTTATCCATCTCTATTCACCAAATGACATCTAGCATACCTAACATGTTCAATTAAAATATTACTCAAAAAATTCTTGCGCGCCCGTATGGTAGCATATTTCTGACAAGTCAGGTTAATATCGTTTCCTGAGCTTTGGATTGAGTATTTCGTCGAGGGCGTATCCAAGGAGGATGAAAGAGAGAGAGATTAAGGCTATGCATAGGCCTGGTGGAACTATCCACCACCACATTTCGATCCCCGTGGGCACACTCTGGGCATCGTGAAGCATTCTTCCCCATGTCATTACGTAGGGGTCGTAGAGGCCAAGCCAGCTTAGCCATGCTTCTGATGTGATGGCGTATGGAACTGCCATCGCTAATGTGACGTACACTAGATTCATCACGTTCGGCATGATGTGCCTCACTATGATGCGGAACTTGCCGGCTCCAACGGCTTTAGCCGCTTCAATAAAAGGTCTCTCTCGGATGCTGAGTACACTTGATCTTACAACCCTCGCAAATCCTGTCCATCCAATTAAGGTGATTAACAGTATAAGGTTCCATACTGATGGTCTCAAAACCGCCATCAACACGATGTACAACGGTGTATCAGGTAAGACAAGGAGCATGTCTGTGAATCTCATTAAAACATTGTCTACAAACTTGCCCATATAGCCTGCGGTCAACCCGACAATTAGTCCGATAGCTGTGGAGAAGAGAGCCGAGAGCAAGCCGACGATGAGTGATATTCTTGCTCCATACACAAGTTGCGTAAATATGTCTCGTCCATACTGATCGGTTCCAAAGAGTCCGAAGGAATCGCCGAGAACTCGGATGTGAAAATCGTCAATGTAGACTGTGGCTTCAACTTTTTCTCCTCTGGGGCGTTGAGTATCGTTAAACATTATTTCAAGGACGTATCTGTAGTTGCCCGGTTCTGAGAACATCGTTTTTGCTGGATTTATTTTCCATTCACTGCCAAACTTTTGCTCTAACCAAAAGGGATCAGAATTAGAATCTATATAATAAGGATAGGAGGTTACCCATTTCGTTCCGTTGGTTTCAAACGTTTGATTCCACCATTCGAGCCTTCTTTCACCCCCCTCTTTCTCGATGACGACGACTGTTTTAACGGGTATGTCTTCGGATGCTTTTACCAAAATTGCTGCGTCACCTATGAATCGTTTGGGTGGAGCCGTGTGGGGGTAGTTGAACACCTTGGTTAGGTTGGCTGTGACTTCTCCAAAAGGGTTTTGATCCTCCTCTCGATTAAACACTATGGCAACGCTTCCCTGCTCTTCTCCTTTTCCCATGTCTGAGATAAATTGCGGCGTGGATATGCCCTGACCAGCTAGGTTCGTAGTGAATTCGAATTCTTCAATGCAGGTAGCGGTCTTGAAGTGTGGATCCCGCATTGGTTCAACATTCTCGCTCAGTTCCTCCTCTGGGACAAGATATTTATACCACAAAGGTTTAGCGAAGCGGTCTGCCAGTGGGGGATTCGTCGGGTGGGCAGGGAGGCGTACGGGGTCGTAGGGCGTTAATAGAGGGCCAAAGGTGGCTAATACAATGAAGAAGACAAGGATAGATATCCCGAGCATTCCTCTTCTGTTACGTGTAAAGATGCTCATAAAATCCTTCGATCTTTTGATTGCAAATGCAATCTTGGCCTTGCGGGTACTCAACAGTCTCACCCGTACTTCACTCGAGGATCTATGACTCCATAGAGAAGGTCTGCAATGAGGTTGGCTATAATCACGCATATGGCTATTATGTAGAAGATTGCTTGCAGGGCTGGATAGTCAACATTTTCTATTGACTGCCAGATCCACATTCCGAGTCCTGGGTACCTAAAAACTTGTTCTGTTATTATTGCCCCCCCAAGCGTGAAGCCGAACACTATGGCCACTTCTGTTATTATAGGTAGTGCAGCGTTTTTCAACGTGTGTTTAAACAGCACGGTTCTTTCTTTAAGGCCCTTCGCTCTAGCGGTGACCACATAATCTTCGGTAATACACTCCAACATCGTGGCTCTTGTTAAGAGAAGGTAGCTGCCATAAGAGAGGAAGAACAGGGTAGTCCATGGTAGAATAAGATGCAACAGTCGAGTTCCCAAGCTTTCCCAGATGGTCTTAGGAACGAAATATTCGGGTATGGTATAGCCGGACGGAAGCCACTGCAAATTGTAGGCAAAGATTAGTAGAAGCATCATTGCTATCCAAAACACTGGCAGAGAGTATGTTGTTAGGGCGGTTATTACGGCTGCACTGTCATATATTTTGCCTCTTTTTTTAGCAGCTACAGCCCCTAACACAATGCCGACTATTACGGCAAGGGCTTCCGGGGGAATGACTAACACAAGAGTGTTTTGGAGGCGCAAACCTATTTCGTCGCCAATGGGTTTCCTTGAATTATAGGAGTATCCGAACTGCCCAGTTAGCATGTTGACCACATACTTCATGTATCTTTCGGGTAGAGGACGGTCAAGTCCAAATCTTTCTGTTACTGACCTGATAATCTCTTGGTCCTTTAGCTTCAGTTGGCTGGCCATTATACTAACAGGGTCTCCTGGCATCATCATGAATATGATGAAGTTGACCGTGATTACGAAGTACAGGAGGACAAGTGAGTAGATTATTCTTTTCAGGATGTATGTTCGCAGACCCACAGGAGCCACTCTCAATTAAAGATTTTCAGATAAAGAAGATGAGTATTTTAAGCTTTAGCCTTTTCTAGCAGTTCAAGGAGCCTTTGCGGCTTTGGCAAATGTGGGGAAAACTTAAATCATTGGCGCACCCAATTATACAAGCTGAAAGAAGAGGAGAAAGGGAGATTATGAAACTAGAAAAGACAGCTGTGATTCTAGTGTTAATGTTAACGTTGATATCTACGAACTTCATTTGGACTCAAGTGGCTTCACAGGAACCTGTACCGCCAATAGTGCCGCTTCCCTCAGGACCCTTCGAAAAATTTGGACCGAGAATTGACAGGCTTGTCTTCAAGGTTGCTGGCTCTGTTTCGACTGAGGCTTATATGCTGGACAATGGAGACATCGACTTAATGGACTGGGCAGCGCCAGGAGATCGGTGGGACGCGTGGCTTGCAGATCCTGAGATTACAATGGGAGATTACTCGGAACTTTCGATTCTTTACTTTGCTCCTAACCACGCGCGGTGGCCCTTAGGACATGGTGACATGTTACCGCACGGGAAGTCGTGGAGTGATTTTGGTGGCGCAGCTGCCTATCGGGGCAATCATAGACTTGACTATTGGCCGACAGTTCTACAAGGCAACGAGCCAGCAGGAGGAACGGCGGAGACTTACTTTGTTGACTATGACACTCCTTGTCAAAGATGCTTGGATGCAAGACAGTTCAGAAGAGGGTTGTCTCACCTAATGAACAGGGCCGCCATGGTTGCCGGCATAAAGGGCATCATACCGCTTGAAACGTTGATTATGCCAGCGATTTGGGCTAAGTGGAGGAATGATTCCGTACTAGGAATGTATCCGTATGATCTAGACTTGGCTGGGCAGGAGCTTGAACTAGGGGGCTTCAAAGACTACGACGGCGATGGGTGGCTGGAGTACCATCCTGATGTTGCCGTTAGAGATGCATGGTCGCCTGGGGACCCCAAACCGGCTGGCACGGAAGAGTTGCCAAGTTTGCAGTTTTACATAAGGCAAGACGACCCCGACAGGATATACGCAGCTACACTGTTCTACCAAGATATGGCGTTGAAGGGGGTGCCAAACACTCCTCTGATAACAACTAACCTTGAATGCTCCGAGCACGCATGGCAGACGTACGACTACGACTTATACACGGAATATTGGGACTGGGGAACGACTTTGCCCGACCTATATTACGAAGCCTTCCATTCAAGGAAAGACGAATATCCTCGTACGTTTACGGATAACGCTGACCGCTACCACAGCAAGGAATTCGACGCAGTGGCTGACGCTTTCTTGACTGCAACTACCGATCCGGCCGCCGTGGATGCTTGCAAGCAGATGCAGTGGATCTTAGTTAGAGATGCCGTCGTTCTCCCAACATACGACTATGGTGGTTACATGGCGCACAGAACAAAATACGGAACGTGGCCTGGAGAAGACGCATATCAAGGCATGGTGTGGGATGGCATAGATAACCAGCTAGGCCTGGGCTTTGTAGGCCCTGACATGTGGACTTACTACAACGCGCATCCCGAAGGCTATGTAAGGGGCCTAGATGGAAAGTGCACGCTAAGGCAAGGGATGGTGAACGACGTTTCGACCTTTAACATAGCTACCACTTGGTGGTATTATGACCTGCAGGTCCTCGAACAGATCTACGAAGGCCTATTATTGAGTGACCCGTTGAATGGAAGCAGATATGTACCGTGGTTGTGCGATGACTACACGATTGGAACATGGGAACACCCAACAGCAGGAACCTGCACCGCGGTCAACGTGACCCTCATCCCAGGGATTCTCTGGCAAGACGCTACCACGGAGAACCCATGGACTCTAACAGCCGAGGATGTTGGCTTCACCTACGAGTACTATAGAGATACCATGGCTCCAGGCTATTACACCAACGTGAAAGACTTCGATAGCTACGTAATTCATCCCTCAGTTTGGAGTGATAAGCACAATGAATGGCAAGAAGTCGTTGAGCTTCGCTTCAGCATCCAAAGCTGGCTGATAGAAAGCTATCTGGGTACCGTGATAATTCCGAAGCACATATGGGAGGGCAAAGACCCCGCATGGGACCCAGCCACCGAGGACGCTGTGATCGGCACCGGACCCTTCATGTTCTTCAAAGACAATGTTCCGGGAAGAGTTGACCGTGTTGTCGGCCAGTACGTATACCTACAGAGAAACCCCACCTACTTCAGGAAGTTTGTGAGACCCGAGTTCTGGCCTGAGCCAGATGGAGACGGAGAAATTGACACAAATGACTTCAACACCGCCGTATGGCAAGCCGGCTACGGCGACCCGAATTGGTATGATCCCGTATACGGACCCCTAGCCGACGTGAACAAAGACGGTTATTGTGACTCAGAGGATATCACGGAAATCGCAGTCCGCATGGGCCAGACAGGCTACGTACAAGGCTACCCATTGCACTACGCGTGGCCCGGCCCAGACGGAATACTGGGTACCGAAGACGATGTAATATCACTGGAGTGAACAGGAAATGAGAAGAAAAGACACGTTGTTGCTGTGTCTTATTGCAGCGCTCATTATGACCACCCTGGCAGAAACCGGGACATCCGCATCGACAACCAAGGTGTACGTAGACCCCCCTGAGATAGTAGACCGCCCCGGACCAACAATCACCACATTCTCAGTCGGCGTGAACATCACAGATGCCGTTGAGGACGTCTACAGCTGGAGCATTCGATTGAAATTCAACCCCTTCGTTGTAAACGTTGCCGACACACCCATGGACATCCTCATGAGGCTCATGGCACTGTCATGGCTCAGTAGCACATCTGGCCATGCCGCGATTCCATTAATGCCAGTAGTGGAAAACGATCTAGGCTACGTATTCGTTGGTGAGTATCTAGACGCTGACGAACCGAATGGAGCAACCGGCAGCGGAACCCTAATCACCATCAACTTCACTGTCACAGGCGAGGGGATAACCGCCTTAGATTTGAACCCGACGAAACTCAGCACGGTCATAGCTGGCAATAACGTTCCAATAGTTCACGTAGCAGAGAACGGTCTCTTCGACAACAGGCAAACACTGCCGGGTCCGACTGCCGACTTCGTAGCCTCAAAATATTATGCCACTGAGGCGGAGGAGCTGACATTCGACGCTTCTGGCAGCAGCGACCCCGACGGATGGATCGAGAGCATCGAGTGGAACTTCGACGACGGTACGAGTGAGATCTATGTGGAAGGCGAAAACCTAACCATACCCCACAGTACAACCCACGCCTTTGCCATACTTGGAACCTACTCCGTGACCCTAACCGTCACCGACAACGATGGTCAACCCGACACTGCCACACACGACATAATGATCGTGCCGTGGATAGAAGGTGGAAACTTCCCTGACCTAGTGGGTTGGTCGGCAAAACCTGAACAACCCCGCCTGAACGAAAGCCCAGTTAAAAGGGGAATGGACCTCCGCAGCTTGGTAGGAAACCCGCTTGAAGAACCATACGAGGTATACGTCGAGTTCACCTTATACAGCAAAGACGAGGCCAAATGGCTCGGAACACTCACCACCGAAACCGTGACTGTACAAGCCGGAAAAAAGAAAGAACTAAGGGTCTACTTTGACGCGTCCGACCCAACGTGGCGATGCTTCAGCGGCTCCCCCGAGTGGGTTCCATACGGCTATACACACTGGTTCTTCCACAAGTACACTGGATACGCTAGTTGCTATTACAAGAACAAGACCACGGACGAGTTCGAGAAAGGAAACGTCGAAAAATACTTCAGCTTCAACGTAAATCCCAGGTACCACGACATCGGCGTACTCTCTGTAACCACAAACGCTACAGAGGTTCCACAAGGAAGCACCCTAGAAATCACCGTAAACGTTACGAATGTTGGTGACTTGGAGGAAAACGTCGACCTGACCATTATGTGGATCGGTGCCAACGCCACTTCTGGCCCCATTGATGAAACACCGATAACCTTGGCAGCCGGAGAAAACAAAACTGAAACGTTCACTTGGAGCATTCCAGGGGACTTAGATCCAGGTCCCTACCTCATCAAGGCGTCACTACCATGGCTGCCGACCGAAAAACCCGTTGGCGACAACAGCCTTTCCATGCTAGTTAACGTCATAGAATGAGAGCTCAATAAAGCTCAGAAACCGCCCAACTCCCCCCCTTTTTATACCAAACTAAAGAGAGACTTCAAGATGGGTCGTAAAACCAATTTCACCGCAAGAACATTAATTCCTTTCTTGATTATAGTAATAATAGCTGGTTCCTTCAGCTACACAGCCGCATGGTCACCCGACACAAGGTTGACCACGGATGCCAGCGTAGACTGGGACCCCTTCATCACCTCCACAACCGACGGAGAGATATGGATTGTTTGGCGCTCAGACAGAACGGGTAATGATGAAATCCACTACAAAATTTTTGACGGTTCCTCCTGGTCCAACGACACGAGGCTAACCTGGGAACCTCACTCAGATCTTTACCCCTCAGTTATGCAGGCTAATGACGGAAAAATCTGGGTTGTCTGGGC
>JABAOF010017120.1_pt4 | contig 12967 bp, 18 predicted proteins | sample 7062171 | NCBI WGS metagenome assembly JABAOF01 (sample SAMN14538628, study PRJNA623070) | marine sediment metagenome | biome: marine biome [ENVO:00000428]; feature: marine pelagic biome [ENVO:01000023]; material: deep marine sediment [ENVO:00002113] | place: India: Gulf of Khambhat ...
CACGGACCCCCAGACCAAGGGGTTCGTAAACGGGACGTATACCTCCAGTGCTTCGGCGACTCTCCTGACCTTCCTTCAGATGGTCAACCCCGATATGCCCCATAACGACGGTATGGTCAGGCCGGTCAGGATTATTATCCCGGAGGGAACCGTCCTCAACGCTGCCTTTCCCGCCGCAACCACCTACGGGAACCATCTCTGTCCCATCAACGCAGATGCCATCATGAGGGCCTTGGGCCCAATCATACCGGACCGGGTGACGGCTGAGTGGAACGAGCTCTTGTGCAGCCTCACCACGGGTATAGACCCCCGAAACAAAGAGCCCTTTGTGGACATCTGTTTCATGGGGTTGAAGGGGGGATCCGGTGCCATCAAGGGAACGGAAGGCTATGATCACATCGGGATGATCGATGCCTCAGGAGGCGTATTGGATCAGGATTACGAGATGTTCGAACTTCAGACGCCTCATCTCATCTTAAGGCACGAATATCTTCCCGATTCGTGTGGTCCGGGCCAGTGGAGGGGAGGCCTGGGTGTTGTCACCACATTCAAATTGGGGGGGGAGAAGGTGAAGCTTGTGACCTTCGGCGAGGGGGACGTAGAGCCTCCCCTTGGCGCCCAAGGGGGGAAGCCGGGGACCTTGAATATGATCGAACTCCAATACCCCGACGGAAGGGTTTACCGGACTACCACAAAGGATCTGGTCGAAGAGGTCCCGGAGGGAACCATCTACTATCAAGAGGCGGGGGGTGGGGGGGGCTACGGTCCCCCCAAGAAACGCCCCATCGATCTGGTACAGAAGGAGGTGAGAAACGGCATCATCTCAGTCAAGAGTGCGAGGGAGGATTATGGCGTCGTTATCGACCCCGTTACCTTCACGGTGGATACGAAGGCTACAGAGGCCTTACGAAAGGTGAAGGTGGATAAGGCAAAATAGGGGTGCAGGGGGACATTCCTTCATTGGGAGCGGAGGTAGCCATAAAAAATCCCATCCTCGAGGCCTTGGAATACGATGAACAAAGGGGGATCGTTTCCTTTGAGGGCGAGAGATATCTCCTCATTCACCCAGAAACCCTGGTCTAAATTGCTAGCAGACCAAAACATTTTCAAGGGCCGTATATTTGTTCTCGTACTCTTATCACCAATTATTGCGAGCACATTTTGTCTAAACCAATAAAAATGATTTCGTAAGAAGTCGGAATCAGACGGCAAAGAAAAAAGATTCAGATGCAAGGCGCGCAATCCTGGGGAATGAGGCGTACAGAGAAGTACGCTGCAATGACAAAGGATGCAGCGCAACGCAGCCTTTCGGCTTTGCTCAGGACCGTGAGCTTGTCGAATGGCAGATGGACTTTTTACGAAGCCGTCAATAGAGACAACGTAACACGCGGTTGAAGCTGACGGTTGGCTATGCCGCCCGCAGCTTAACCGCACGCAGTCACATTCTAGATTTAGAGAGGGATTCAGTGATGACTTTTATAAGCGCCATTGAGGCACGGTGGAAACAGAAAAATTCTTTGCTATGCGTCGGACTTGATTCCGATCTGAACAAGATTCCCGCACACCTTCGCAAAAAGGATACTCCTCTTTTCAAGTTCAACAAAGCTATTATTGACTCAACTGCGGATCTTGTTTGTGCTTTCAAACCCCAGATCGCTTATTATTCCGCGTCAGGATCAGAAGGTGAGCTTGAAATGACAATCGAGCATATCCATGAGAACTATCCTGAAATACCCGTTATTCTGGATGCGAAGCGTGGAGACATAGGGGCTACCGCAGAGATGTACGCAAGGGAAGCCTTCGAACGTTACAAAGCTGACGCAGTAACAGTCAACCCATACATGGGTTCTGATACATTGGAACCTTTTCTGGAGCGTAGGGAAAAGGGAATCATCGTTTTGTGCCGTACGTCTAATCCCGGCGCCAAGGATATTCAAGATCTGAGCATGAACGGCAAGAGGCTATACCAGATCATTGCGAGTATGGCTGTAGGTAAATGGAATTTCAACAACAATGTTCTTCTCGTTGTCGGAGCGACCTACCCTAAGGAATTGAAGGAGATTCGTTCCATCGTGGGAGATATGCCCTTTCTTGTCCCGGGTATTGGGGCTCAGGGGGGCGATGTCCAAAAGACAGTGACCAATGGCAAGGACAGTAAAGGAACCGGAATGATCATCAATTCCTCCCGCGGTATCATCTATGCGAGTAACGGGAGCGATTTTGCGGAGGCAGCACGGAGTGCCGCCAAACGGCTGCGAGATGAGATCAATCAACATCGTTAAGGAATTTTTCCAGATGATTGAGTTGATACCCTTCGACAAGTCCCACTTCGATCTGTTGATCGAATGGTCACCCACCTCAGAGTTCTTGCTCCAGTGGGCGGGTCCTGGACTCACCTATCCCCTTACCGAAGACCAGCTTCGCCTTCTCCTCCAATCGGCCTGCGGTAATTCTCCGAGCGCTTATCCTTACAGCGCTCGAAGCCGGAGCGATGGGCGAATCATTGGCCACGGTGAACTCGGTTTCGTCGATTGGCGTAATCTCAGTGCTGAGCTTATGCGCATCCTGGTGGGCCCTGCCGATTTGAGGGGAAAGGGGTACGGGGAAGCTCTTGTCCGCGAACTCGTCCGAATCGGCTTCCGCGAACTGGGCCTACACCGCCTCGATTTGAAAGTCTTCGATTTCAACCGCTCCGCCATCCGGTGTTACGAACGGGTAGGGTTCAGGCACGAGGGCACGCTTCGCGAAGCCCGGAAGCAGGGAAACGAGTACTGGAACACGTACATCATGGGCCTCCTTAGCCACGAATGGGAAGGCGCTTAAAAACCCCTGCAGCAGGCCACCTAGGTTGGGACCTGATGTTTGAATATGAAGAGTGAGGGTCATCATGAATAGGAACAATGACATTCTTTTTTCGCCTTTTCAGCTAAGGCATTTTCGCCTCAAAAACCGCATCGGATTAGCTCCCATGACGCGAATGTCATCCCCCGGAGACAGCATCCCACGCCAGGATGTGTTGGACTTTCTCGTGCGACGGGCTAAAAATGGAGCAGCCATTGTCTATACCGAAGCGATTGTCACCGATTATGAAAGCGCCCAAGGGTATCCGGGACAGGCACGGGTGATCATCCAGCGGCAGATTGAAGCTTGGAAGCCCGTGGTACGGGCAATCCAGAAGGAGGGCGCTATTGCCATGATGCAAATGATCCATTGTGGTCGTATGGCTTGGCCTGAGATAAATCCCGCGAGACGGGTTATCGCGCCCAGTCCGGTTACTCCTCGCCAAAAGAACCCACTAACTGATTCACCGTATCCCCTGCCGGACGAGATGAGCCAGTTTGACATCGAGCATGTAATTGTGGGCTTTGCGGAAACTACTAGGGGGGCTATTGAAGCAGGATTTGATGGAGTCGAAGTCCATGGAGCCCATGGCTACCTCATCAACCAGTTCTTATCCTCCTATTCAAATAAGCGTACTGATGCGTACGGCGGGTCTGTTGAAAATCGATATCGTTTTGCCCATGAAGTCATTCAGGCTGCCCGAAAGGTAGTTCCGGAAGACCGCTTGCTGACTTTCAGGATCTCAAATTGGGGCGTTGTGGACATGGATGTCTCTCTCTTTGGCAGCAAAAAGGAGTACCAGGAAATCATCAAGCTCCTATCAGAAGAACCCATCGATGCGATTTCCGTCTCTACATATGACTACAAGGAAAAGGCGCTTGGCACGGATCAAAACATGGCGCAGATAACCCGCCAAGTCACCCACCTGCCAATCATGATTTGCGGAAAGATCTATGATCGTGGCAGCGCCGAAGATGCGTTACGAGACGCGGATATTGTCCTCAGTGCGAAATCGATGCTTTTCAATCCGAATTGGTTGAAGGAAGTCCGTCGGGGGAAGCCCTTGCGGATCTATAGATCGGAGGAAGCACAAGTAGCCTATACGGAAAAACCCCTTCCCTGACATGTCATGCACTGGCACCCAAATTGAACTCAAGGCCAAGAGCTGTCAAACAAGTTCATTTTGAAAGGGATCATCATGCCAATAATCGGGAGTAATGCCAAGCAGATCGGTTACGTTACCGGCAGGGGGGGCATACGGGAGGGGCTTAGGACACTGGTTTTCGTTCACGGTTCGGGGGGGACCCGTCTCCACTGGAACTACCAAAGGCAATTTTTCGAACAGTCCCATAATGTCGTCATAGTAGATCTCCCCGGCCATGGGGAGGCTAGGGGCGAGGGAGAAGGCTCGGTTGGGGCCTATGCAGGACATCTTCTCAATTTACTCCGAGCATTACCAGGGGATGTGTTTTGCCTCTTCGGCCATTCCCTGGGAGGAGCGATCGTCCAGGAATTCACCCTCCTCTATCCACAGTACGTGGAGGCCCTGGTTCTCGTAGGGACGGGCGCGCGGCTGAGGGTTTTGCCCGAGATCCTTGAGGGCATTCAGGAGAGATTTGAAGAAACCGTGAGATTGATCTGCGACTATGCCTTTTCCAAAAAATCTTCCGCAGATCTGATTCAAAAAGGCATCGAGTCCATGCTCAAGACGAGAGCAACCGTCCTATACGGTGATTTTTCTGCTTGCAACCGATTCGATATCATGGACCGAGTGGGAAACATCCGGGCTCCCATCCTTGTGGTTTGCGGCGGTGGCGATTTGCTGACCCCTCCGAAGTATGCTCACTTTTTGGCCGAGAAGATTGCAGGTGCTCAATTGGAAATCATCGACGGTGCGGGTCACATGGTCATGATCGAAAAGCCTCATGAATTCAATAGCAGGGTCAGGGAATTTCTTGAGACCCTGAGTAATATGCACAAATGATGCATTTAACTACGTGGTCAGCTCCAACTGGGAATGACAATCGTGGATAAAAGTTAATATTCACGGACGCCTCCCATTTCACTTTATCATCTTGGCCAGTCGGATGCTTTTGAGGCAATCTATTCTTCCTTGTTTTCTTTAAAAGTTCAACAGATTGGAACTGAAATAGATAAGACCTAACGCGTAAGCTAAGGGCCGCGGCGTTTTTTTGCCGCGTCCCTCTTGAGCGAATTGTTGGGTATTCTTTTAAAAGCCGCCTGAAATTGGCGGCTTCTGGTTTACCCATTGCTTCATATTCTTTGTTATGTCAGCATCAATTCCTTTGGCTCTGGATGAGAAGATGAGTTTAACCACTTTTGCCAAATCTTTTCCGAAGTCCTCGGCGACGAACAAACAAGCATCAGTTGTAACCCCTTTTGAATAGTTCGATAAATGGGAAATACCCTTTGCCTTAGCTTCCTTTTGGTGACAGAGCCTGATTGAATGAAGGCGTCCACCTTGAGCCAGGGATTGTTTGTCAGGAATCAGGGAAAAGCTGTGTACGATGCCACACCTAAACACATGATATAGTTGTTTCGGTAGGTCCATTTCCCCAGAAATAAATCTGAAAGATGCGTATTTAGGGTTTATGGTCTTCAAGTATTTTTGGACGAAGTCCTTGTATGCTTGCTTTCCCCTGTCTTTTCCTGTTACAAGCTTCGAGAGGCAGTCAAGAAATGCTGCTGCACATAGGAATCCCCATGGAGTTCCGTCTTTGAGGATTCGTTGCACTTCTCTTGCACGTGCCTTAAAGTATGTCTCCATTTCTTTTTTTCTCATATTTCATACCCAACGGTCCCGTTCAGCGGCGTGCCGCTTTAGGCGCGTCCGCAGCAACGGATAGTTGGGTGATGAACCGATCGTGCTCAATCAGTGTTGCTTGATTATGCAAGGGTCATGCTGCAAAACGGCGCACCGCGTCTTCGTTCCAATCCACTCCTGTGCCGATGGCGTCGCCGACAATCGCCATGCCCTTCTCGACCCGTAGAGGCTCCGCGAGGATGGGGTTCCACCAGTCCGTATATTCAAGCCAATGCGCCGTCGGAGTGCAGCACAGGAGGCGCGCACTGATCTCTGGCCAAAGGTGGTTCGACACGAGAATACCTTTTGCGTGCGCGAGCGTCGCGGCCCTGAGCCAACCAGTCACTCCGCCAATCTTCATCACGTCGGGCATGACGAAATCGGATGCTTGTGCCTCGATGGCGTGCTGCATGTCCAACGTTCCCCACCAGTTCTCTCCGCACTGGATTGGGGTTCGTGCCTCGCGCGCGACGAGCGCGTGCCCGGCGTAGTCGTGGGCGAGCGTCGGTTCTTCAACCCACGTGAGGCCTTCGTCGTCGAGAACCCGAAGTCGCTCTACGGCCTCTATCGGAGTGAGGCACTGGTTGTAGTCCACCATGATGACCATGTCGTTACCAGTGGCCTTTCGCATGGCCCGCACAACGGCGACGTCCTCTTGCACAGTGGGGTAGCCGATCTTTGCTTTGATGCCCGTGAACCCTTGCGTCGCCCAACGTTCGGCGGCCTTCGCGCAACCTTCCACGCCATCGTACCCGACTGCACCGTAGGAGCGCACGGGCTGCTCCGCTCCGCCCAGCAACCGCACCAGCGGCAAGCTGTGAACGCGGGCCAGCGCATCCCACAGTGCCATGTCTATCGCAGCGAGCGCGATACCGACAAGGCCTTGCGTCCCAAGCAAGCGGAATCGCTTGGCGAGTCTTTGCTCGATATCGGCAGGAGCCAGCACTTCCCCTTTCACCAGGGCCTCAAAATTCTGGATCAACTCAGCAGTCGGCTTGAGCGCCGCGGGCGTGTAGGTGAACACGATGCTGTGCCCGCTGATTCCGGCATCGGTGACAACGTCCGTCAAGACCAGGGGGGACTCGGTAATCACGCCGCTCGCGGTCTGATGGGGTTCCGACAATGGCACGCGGACCGCCCGCACTCTGAAGCCTTGAATCGTCGGCAACGAATCTGTCGCCATATCCTCCTCCTCTTATCAGTACGCCCAACGATCAAGCTCAGCCGCGGACAGCCCGCGAAGCGGGTTGGCCGTCGGCTGCAGCGTCTTGTTCTGTGCTCCTTGCATTCTATTGCTTCTTGGCGACAACTGCAAATTCATTGGCTTTTGAATCGAATGGTGAGCCTGCAACATCTGAATAAAGCCTCTCAATTGTAAACCCGCACTCCGCAAACTCCCCCTCCAGCGCTTCAGGGCTGAAATACTGCAGCCAGTTATAGACGGATCGTGTGCGTGTTGCCTCAACAAGCGTATATTTATCGAGAATAACTTTTTCTTCCTCATACTTGAACGTGTTCAAAAATCCATAGTACTTATTTGGAGACCAGAAACCATCGAGGAGATTGGCTTCATACTTTGCTGTCTCTTCTCGTTGCTCAAAGGCCGTGAGTGAATATACATCCAGCAGAACTGAGCCACCAGATTCCAGAAGAGCGTGGAACTTGCTCAGCATATGCTTTCTTTGGTTAGGACTGAGAGCACAGATATCACACATAATCATCAGGATGAGATGAAAGCGATCATCTGTTTCGAACTCCAGGTAGTTCTGATTTACATAGTGGATGGAGAGCCCCTCCCTGGTAGCAATTTCCTGTGCGTATTGAATCGAACTCTTCGAGAAGTCTATCCCGATCACATCCGCCTGCCTTTGAGCCAATCTCGTCGCATACAATCCTGGGCCGCAGCCGAAGTCGGCAATCTTCGTCACCGCTCCGACGTTGAAGTGGGAGGCTATCCATTCGACTGAGCGGTCGATAAATGCCGCATTACGGGAAGAAACGTCGATTTCCTCGTTTAAGTGAAAAGAGAGCATTTGCTTTGACGTATGCTCATCCGTCCACAGGTCACTTGCCGTATAGAGCTCAAACGGCTTAGGACGGGTGTTTATTTTTTCAAGCTCCTCAAACATTTCTTCTCCAATTTTTTTCCTTACACAGAACGAGGGCGCAGCTGAGCTGCGGGCCGAAGGCCCGTCTGCTCCAGCAGCGTGTTCGCCCGCCGCAGGCGAAGAACACGCTGCGCTCAGATGCGCCCTCGTTCCTCCCGGCCTGCGGTCGGGAGGAACATTATTTTTTAAGCTTATTCCACCAATGTTTAGATTTTATGTAGAAAAGAGTAGTTAGTCAAGTTTTTTTGTGAAAAAACACTTGAAATTGACTCGGCTTTTCGTTATTATGAATAAAAATTAAGTATTATACAGAATCATTAATAATAAAGGATTTGTTATTTTTAAGGCGTTCAAGCAGTTCCTCCTCGATAAAGGTGCCATAAAACCCCAGTATATCCCCTACTACCTCAAATGGGTATCTGAATGTCACGCTTTCTTAGATGTACTTCCCGCCACCCGCATCAACGGTGATCAGAGGAAAGGGTTTTTGACTCACATGTCCAAAAGCCATGAGGACTGGCAGGTGAAGCAGGCGGATACGGCACTGAGGCTCTATGATTACTTTCTGTCTCGCGAAATGAAGGCAACTGCTGAGGGAATGCATGCTGCCGCAGGAGATTGGAAGATGCTCGAGGAAAAGATGCGCGAGAAGCTCAGGCTCCTCCAGAGGGCGTTAAGCACTGAAAAGACCTACCTCACCTGGGTGCGGAGCTTTAGGGCCTTTGTGCATGAAAAAGATCCTTCACACCTTGAGGGACGGGACCTTCAGGATTTTCTCAGTCGCCTTGCTGTGGAAAAAAAGGTTTCCCCTTCCACGCAGAACCAAGCACTCAATGCCGTGGTATTCTTGTACCGTCATATCCTGGAGAAGGATATTGAAAACGAGCTGAGCGCTGTGCGGGCGCGGCAGCGGAGACATCTGCCGGTGGTGCTTAGCGCCAGAGAGGTCCAGACCATTTTTGACTATCTCTCAGGCACTCGCCGACTCATGGCGATGCTCATCTATGGATGTGGCCTCCGGTTGCAGGAGTGTTTGAGGTTGCGGATCAAAGATATCGACCTTGAACAGAACGTAGTCATCATTAGATCTGGTAAGGGGGACAAGGACCGCAGGACCGTGCTCCCTGAGGTCCTGAAAGATGACCTCATCGGGCATACTGCAGAGGTGAGGTCGCTCTATGATCGGGACAGGAAGGAGAATGTGAATGGCGTCTGGCTCCCGGGTGCCCTCGAGAAAAAGTACCCCAATGCGGGAAAGGAGTGGGGCTGGTTCTGGCTCTTTCCCTCAAAATCACTATCTATCGATGCTCGTAACCTCGTTGTGAGGAGGCATCATGTCCATCCGGCATCGCTTCAGAAGGCGTTTAAGGTCGCTCTGGGAAAGACTGGCATAACCAAACACGCCTCATTGCATACCCTGAGGCACAGCTTTGCCACGCACCTGTTGGAGNNAGGACGATTCAAGAGCTGCTGGGACACCAGAATCTTCAAACCACGATGATCTACACCCATGTTGCCAAGAAAAATATTCTGGGTGTAAAAAGCCCTTTGGATGCAATGTGATGTGGAGATCAGAGATAAGGGAGGTTTTAAAAGGTGATAGGGGACATCCGTGAAATTATGACATTCTTCATATTACTTAATGAAGGCTTCTAATAATAAACAGGTAAGGTATCTCAGATTTATCGACAACCGCGGATAAAAGTTAATATTTCACGGACGTTATATATCAATTTTACTCCATTCTTTTGTTATTTCAAAGGAGGATTATAATGAGAAGGAAGAGACGAGTCATAACGGTAATAACCATTCTTCTGATTTTTGCTTTCGTGGCCACAAGCATTTTGCTCGCGGGCGATTATAAGTATGTTGGAAGCAAGAAATCTAATAAATATCATCATCCATCGTGCCGATGGGCGAAAAAGATAAAACCGTATAACTTGGTGACATTTCGATCAGCGAAGGAAGCACAGAAAGCCGGATATGTCCCGTGCAAAGTTTGCAAGCCTCCTTTACAGGATGAATGAAACTTTAGGGTATCTGGGACGTAGTTAAGTGGTTGACTTGTGGTCTATGGCCTGTCCACCCTATGAAGGAGCCTTCCCTAAAACTCCGTTAACTGTCCATGATGAAGAAATTGCTTATGAATGCCCATACCCAAGGAGAGCTTGCTGCCCATATCGTCGAAAAGGCCAAAATATTTGGCGCATCATTGGCCGGACTTGCAGACATTGCTTCAGTCCTAGACTCACCCTCTCATCGGATTCACGGAAATATTCTATGGCCTGGGGACGGCAGGTCGGTGCTTGTAATCGCGTTGCTTCATCCAAGAACTGAAGCTGCACTTGATTGGTGGGATGGAAAAGGGGGAGGATCCCCGGGAAACCGCAGGCTGATGAGTATAGCGGACCGCTTAGCCGACTGGGTAAAAGAAGAGTTCAATATCAAAGCTCAGCTTTTGCCGTACCATTTGGGAAAGGGGGGTATTTTTCTCAAGGATGCAGCAGTGCTGGCGGGATTGGGCGCTGTAGGTGCGAACAACTTATTAGTCACTCGGGAATATGGTCCCCGTGTCCGATTGAGAGCTTTGTGCCTTGATGCGAAATTGGAACCAACTGGACCGATAGATTTTTCACCTTGTAATTCTTGTGATATGGCATGTAAGGAAGCCTGTCCTCAGAGAGCTTTTACTCGAGGTTCTTACGGCAGGGATCTCTGCATGAGACAGATGAGTAGAGATGAAGCACATAGAGTGATTCCTGAAAAGGAGATGGAGGAGGATTCGCCAAGTACATGTGTAAGATATTGCAGGGCTTGTGAGCTGGCATGTCCAGTTGGTCCGGAAAGCTAGAGTCAAAGAAGTTGACCATGAGTTTGTAAAGGTTCCAGACGTTCAGTACATGAATTCATAATCAACAATGTTGTTTTGAGGTGAGCCCTTAGCAAACTGACCGAGAACTCGTACTTACGGAGATGCATGCATCGGGAATCTCTGCCTCGCGCTATCACGGGAGTTGTTGAACGAGCGGAGGAACGGCTATGATTCGAGTTGCTGAGCATATTTATTCCCGGAAGAAATTGTTTGCCTATGGCACATGTGTTGGGTTGCTTGCCGGTATGTTCAACGCTTATTTCCCCCTTATTGATTTCAGCATGAAGGCGTCCTTTTTTGGATGGCTGGCTGCCGCCGTGGTTGCCATTATTTTCCTCCACGAGGGTGTTCACGGTGCTGTTGCTGTTCTCTACGGCCACAGGCCAATCTTCGGAATGAAACCGCCTTACTTTTACACCACGTTCACCGAGAAGGTACCCCGCGGACATTTCATTGTTATCACGCTCGCGCCCCCGGTTGTGCTCAATATCATATTCATTGCACTCTTTGCCAACGGTTTCCTGAAAGTATTCACCTACTTTTGCCTGTTAGTGAACACCATCGGGGCCATGGGAGATCTCTGGATCATTCTCAAGCTTTCAGGGCACGACCGGGGAACACTCATCCAGGACACCAAGAACGGCATTGAGGTGTGGAACAAGGCCCGGGGTTAGGTCTTGAATTAATAATGTATGATAAAATCTGTTTGCTATTTTGCTTATGGTTGTATAGTGAAGCCCAAAATGCCTGGCTAGGGGTCTCCTCTTTCTCCGGAGGAGTTTTCCCCCAAACAAATGCAGCCGACCACTAAACGCGGCTGCCAGGGTGTGGAGAAAAGGGAAAGAGTCAAGATGGAGCCTAAGACCTACCCCTTGTTCATGTCATTTTTTGATAAGGTCATGATCTTTGGCATGCTTGGTATATTCACTGCTGGAGGCCTGTTTTTGCTTTTAGGCTCGCCCGTTATACCTGCTAAGGGCGGTCCACCACCGATGGTTATTGGTATTTTTTGGCTCGGTATGGTGAGTGGGGTTTGGTGTTGGATATTGTCCATTCCGTACAAAATACAAGTTCATGAGACTACCGAAATAGAGTTCATAAGTCGCATGCGGCGCAGGGGAATCAAAGCGATGGAGATCCAATCGATAAAACCAGAACGCTCACAATTCGGATTTCTTGTAATTAGGCATACCGGAGGTAAAATCAAAATCCTCAATCAGTTCGATGGATTTCATGAATTTATTGCCGACGTTAAGCGAAATAACCCGTCGGTTGAACTCCGTGGATGTTGATTGGACCAGAATATGAAAGGCCAGTGGGTTACATTCCAGGATGGCGCCTAATCAATCAATGCAGCAGAGATGGTGACGCTCGTCGCTCATTTTGATCGTTAGAAGGGGGAAAATAGTAATGAAGTTCTTTAAATATCATGCGCTCGGGAACGACTATATTGTCTTGAATCCTACAGATACTGAAGGAGAGTTAACTCCCTCCCAAATCAAGTTGATTTGCCATCGCAACTACGGCGTTGGATCTGACGGTATTCTTTTTGGTCCCCTTGAAACTTCAGAATGTGATTTTGCCTTGCGAATCTTTAATCCTGACGGCAGCGAGGCGGAAAAAAGTGGCNNACGGCGGGAGGAAGGGTACGATGTCAGGTTCACGATGGAGGTAAGGGTGTTACCATTGATATGGGCAGGGTGAGCTTTGACAGCGCCCAAATACCCCTCGAGGGACCGCCTCGGGAAGTTATAAATGAGAGGATACTCGTCGATGGAGAGGAATTGACATTTTGTGCGGCTACCATTGGGAATCCGCACTGCGTAATCCTCCGCGATGAGATCTCTGCAGATGAGGCTCGGCGATGGGGTCCTTTGATTGAAAACGATGCTCGCTTTCCAAACCGAACGAACGTTCAGTTCATGAAGGTGCTGGATCGTGCAAACATCCAGATCGAGATCTGGGAACGCGGGGCAGGATATACGTTAGCTTCGGGCAGCAGTAGTAGTGCAGCAGCAGCGGTTGCCCATCGGTTAGGGTTCTGCGACTCGCACATAGCTGTCCACATGCCAGGAGGCAAAATCGACATCACTGTCTCAAGCGACTTCGCTATCTCAATGACGGGACCAGTTACCAAGATCGCTGAGGGAACCATTTCCACTGAAATGTTCAATGGGTCCCTCTAACCGTTTGCAGCACAATGCTGATTAAGAATGAACCGTGAGTTTGGCTGGAGTTTCCTCAGAAAAAAGCATGTAATTACTGTGACTTGCTAAAAAAGTTGCAAAAATCAGAATGAACAAATGCCAAAGCTCAAAGTTC
>JABAOF010002475.1_pt1 | contig 12963 bp, 14 predicted proteins | sample 7062171 | NCBI WGS metagenome assembly JABAOF01 (sample SAMN14538628, study PRJNA623070) | marine sediment metagenome | biome: marine biome [ENVO:00000428]; feature: marine pelagic biome [ENVO:01000023]; material: deep marine sediment [ENVO:00002113] | place: India: Gulf of Khambhat ...
GTCTTTCTTTCGGTTCTAGCGCTTTATACCTTCGACAATTATTATCAAAGTGGCTTAAGCCTTGCTTATAATGATGCCAGGAGTCATTTGGATATTGGCAGGCGAGTGGTTGAGGGATTAAAACCGGGTCTTGCCCAGTTGGGTTCTGTCTGGCTTCCCCTGCCTCACTTTCTGATGATCCCAACTATCTGGAATGATTTTTTTTGGCATTCAGGATTATCTGGAGCCCTTCAGTCGATGATTTCTTTTGTTGCCGTGGGTTTGCTTATCTATCTTTATTTAAAGAAGCTTGAGGTGGGGATTCTTGGGAGAATTTTTGCCATTGCCGTTTTTATTGCCAATTTGAATATTTTATACCTTACTTCAACAGCAATGACCGAGTTACTACTTCTTGCGACCATGACGGGTGGAGCTTATTACCTAATGGTTTGGCACAAAAACGGCAAAATATTAGACCTAATAAAGAGCGCATTTTGGATCATGATATCAACATTGATTCGCTATGATGGATGGTTTTTATTTTTATTTTCGATGTTGATAATTGCCTTAAGTACTATTAGAGCAAAGGGCTATGAAGAGGTAGAAGGTAAAGTGGTTCTTTTTGCGACCCTTGGCGGTTTCGGAATAATTTTGTGGGTTTTGTGGAACACATTGATTTTCGGCGATCCTTTATACTTCATTTTTGGCCCATTCGCCGCCCATACCCAGCAAACTCAGATTTACCAGGCCGGGGAGCTCTTTACTAAGGGTAATTTATATTTATCGACCAAAGCTTACCTTTATGCGTTTTTTTACAATACTTATACATTGGTGGCAATTTTAGGGTTTGTTGGAGCAATACTTTTTTGGTTAGATAAAGCAGTCAAAAAAGAGGTTAAAATAGCTAGTCTTGCCTTAATTGCTCCACTTATATTTAATATTGCCGCTTTATATTTTGGCCATTCAGTGCTTTTTGTTCAGGGTGTGATGGGTGATACCTGGTTTAATGTCCGCTATGGATTAATGCTTGTACCTTCTGTGGCGATATTTACCGGCTACTTAATAGATAAAGCTAAAAGTTTAAGGTCGGCAATAATTGGGCTTTTTGCCTTTGTTACTTTATTTGCTTTTATCAATCACGACGCTGTTACTATCGACGATGCTCTAATTGGCGCCAGTGGTAAAAATGTAGCCGAGGTGAGTGGTTGGTTAAAAGAAAATGTGACTGCTGAAGAGGGTTTTGTTTTAATATCGGCGGCGTCACATGACGCAATTATATTTTCTTCGGGACTGCCGATGAGCCGATTTATCCACGAAGGAACCGGGGATTATTGGAAACTTGCTACAGGAAATCCACAAATGTGGGCGTCTTGGATTGTGATGAGAACTCATGACTTAAACGATATGACCTTTGACGAGATAAGAAATACTAATTGGGAGAATTTTTATACCCTTGTCGACCATTATCCGTTTGCCGATATATATCAGTTGAAGCCAGAATTTAGAAAGACAGTTCAAACCCAACCCGTGTTGGCAAAGCAAAAGTAAAGCATGAAATTCCATCCATTTTCCCTAATTACCCCAATTTACCTAATTTCCCTAATCTTACTTATTTTTCCAAAGTCAGTTTTAGCTAAGTCATCATACTGGCCGGTTCAGTCAATTGACACGATGAAGTTTTCCCGGGATTTAGCTCGAGAAAAATTAAATGATAAAAGTTTTGAAGAGACGATAAAACTTCAGGTTGAAAAGATTGCCGCAACCGGAGCGACCCATGTTGCCATCGGTACGCCCTATGATGAGGAATTTTTGCCGTTTCTGAGGAAGTGGGTAAAGGCAGCAAGAAAACAGGAGCTTAAGGTTTGGTTTCGGGGAAATTTTTCAGGATGGGAAGGGTGGTTTGGCTACGATCCGATTCTTCCCGAACAACATAAGTTAAATACTCGACAGTTTATTGTCTTAAATCAGGATCTTTTTGAAGACGGAGACATTTTTACCTCCTGTACCGAGTGCGAGAACGGAGGACCAGGAGACCCAAGAGAAACGGGTGATATCGACGGCTTTAGAAAATTTTTGGTTACCGAATATCAGCTAACAAAAAAGGCCTTTGATGAAATCGGAAAAAATGTTTCCTCCAATTACTACTCAGTCAATGGTGATGTAGCGCGCTTGGTGATGGATAAGAAAACTACAGAAAAACTTGATGCAGTAGTCGTAATTGATCATTATGTCGCAGATCCTGAGCAATTAGCGAAGGATCTCAAGGAGATTTCAGAAAGAAGTGGAGGACAAGTTGTCTTGGGAGAATTTGGTGCCCCAATTCCCAACATTCATGGGTATCTGACCGAAAAGCAGCAAGGAGAATGGGTTAGTACTGCTTTAACAGAACTAGCAAAAGTAGAAACTTTGGTAGGCATCAATTATTGGACTAGTTTTGGCGGGACAACTGGTATTTGGAGCATTAATGGGCAAGAAAGAGAAGCGGCTAAGGTACTTTCAGCCTATTATTCACCTGAAAAAGTTAGTGGTAGAGTAGTAAATGAGTTGGGAAGGGGAGTTAAGGGTGCAATGATTACAGTGGGTGCAAAGAGGTTTCATACTGATAAGAATGGCCTTTTTTCTGTACTAATAGTACCATCGCAGGATAAGTTAGTGATTGATGCCAAAAGTTACAATCAGAAAGTAGTCAAAGTTGACGAGCTGAATTTATCAACTGAGATTGTATTAACCAAAAGCCGAGAGAGCATTTTTTTCAAGTTGGCAAAATTAATCTCTAGTCTTTTAAGAAAATGGCGTATACTTTAGCGCTAAGGTACTAAAGCCGGATAGAATTCTTTAAGCCTTGGTTTCTAAGAGATCGGGACGGCGTTTTTTAGTTCTTTCGAGGGATTTTTTCTTGCGCCATTTGGCAATTTCGGCGTGGTTGCCGGAGAGAAGAACTTCGGGAACTTTCCAGCCTTTAAAGTTGGCCGGGCGGGTGTAAGTAGGATAATCGAGTAAGGTTGTAGGTTTTAGGTTGTAGGTTTTAGGAGAAAAGGATTCGTGGGTGGTTGCTTCGGGTTCGAGGACGCCGGGAATAAGGCGGACGATGGCGTCGACGATGACCATAGCTGGAATTTCGCCACCGGTCAAAACATAATCACCGATCGAAATTTCTTCATCAATTAGGTGCTTGCGGATTCTTTCATCAAACCCTTCATAGTGGCCGGAAATAAGTATCAAGTGATTCAGTTTGGATAGACGTTGAGCGGTTTTTTGGTTAAATACTCGCCCCTGAGGACTAAGTAAAACTACTTTTACTCTTTTACTCTCTTGCTCTTTTACTCTAAGGCTTTTCAAAGCCTCAAAAATTGGCTCGACCATCAGAACCATTCCTTTTCCACCTCCAAAAGGTCTGTCATCTACTGTCTTGTGTTTATCCTTCGCCCACTTTCGCAAGCTATGAATCTTTATTTCAACTAAACCCCCATCTTTAGCTTTTTTCAACATACTCGTATCAAACGGCCCCTTAAACATTTCTGGAAAAAGTGTCAGAATATCAATTTTCATAGCTTTATTATACTTTAACATTGAGATAAACTCACTTTATGGTTGAGGTAATTGACAAGATTGAGACCTCAAAATATTCAATTCAAATAAACAGAAGCAAGCTAGAAAAGTTAAAGCAAAAATATCGAATAACTGATTGGAATATACAATTTGATTTTTCATTTAGCTTGCTGCCAAACACCGCGAATTGGAATAATAAAAAGATAATTATCAGACCAATTAACATCTGGTCGTATATTAGATGGCAAGGATCTTTATCTGAAGAACGGATTGCGAGGGTGTTGGCTCATGAAGTAAAGCACGCTCAACAAAAACCGTCAGCTATTCTCCGATTAATAAGACATTTTTACTGGTATGCAATGGGTGAGGTAGAGGCAAGAAGATGGGCGGATGAACACTGGCAAGAATTTATAGATATTGTAAAGATTAATAAAAAATAAAACCTGCTGCATCACACCGATAAATTCGAAGCATGGTGGATAATTCCGAGGCTTCATATATGACAAACACTCTTATCTACCTGCACAGACAGAGATTGCCTCGCGATGACGCTTTGCCAAAAAGACTAAGTACTTACAGATAATTTTTGTATATAATATAAAGCATGAAGAAGGATCGTGGATTTGCAGTTGTAATTTTAATAATAGTAGTTTTATTGGTTTTGGCAGGAGTTGGATTTTACTTTCTTATCTTTCAAAAAAATAAAGTTGGATTAAAACAGGCCACTTTATCACCCTCACCAAGTCCAGCAGTAGCCGAGAAAGCAAATCCTACACCAACAGTAGTAATGACGGTTACTCCTACACCACAAGAACCGGTTGTTGTGTTTGAGGCTGCTGGAAGCTTTAGTCAGTCAGAAAAAGATCTAATAAAACAAAAAGTGATTAATCCATTTATTGATTACAATCAAGATTTAGTAGATCAAGCAAGTATCGTGAGCATAACAATTAGTCATTCTAGTACGCCAGGTTTTCCTTACAGTGTCAGTGCGGTGTTTGCTAATGGTGGAACGAGTGGGTTTTTGGTTAGTGGTTCTGGTGGAGATATTGACTGGTGGTTACCTGATTGCATGGGTCCTTGTCCATTTACTCAAAGCTTCAAAGATAAATACCCTGAAATCGTTAGCCAGCTTGAATGATGAAAACTAAAAAATTTCAGATTGGGTGGGCAATTTGGACACTTATACTCGGCATCTCGCTTCTTTTTTTCCACACCTTTCAGTATGTTAGCTCCTTTACCGAATACTTAAAGGCTTTTGCAGTTTTTGATATGCCATCCAGTTGGTGTCCGACTTTTTTGACCCTTTATGGAACCACTTCATTAATTGCGAACTTACTAAGTAGTATCAGCTCAAAAAAAGTATTTACTTACATTTCAAGATTTGCCGGTTTGGTACTATTGCCGGTAGGTCTTTATGCCACTTATGAATTTACATTCAATTCTATGGGTGAGCCATTACCAATCTATATCTACGCTCAGACAATTCATATATCAGAAATCTTAACCGGTCTGTACAGTATCTACCTTTTACGCCAAAAGTGAATAGGTAGCAAAGCTTGGCAAAGGACCTCCCAAACCCGGTCCATTAGGCACTGACGATTCAGCTATTGTCAGTGGCACAACTCGTGCTATATTAGAATAATGAGGGAAAAAGAAAAAGGAGCAGTGATTTCTATTGTTTTGATTATAGTGCTTTTGATTGGAGCACTTTTAGCTGCTGGATACTTCTTTTTTTTGCGACCAAGGCTGCAGCTTGAAAAAGCCCGTACACCAGACACCAGTCTTCAAACGGAGTCAATTATCCCCAAAGGCAAAATAGTTGAAAGCGGTATGAATGCAGAAATTGAAATTGCACCTTCACTGGACAAAGTCATATCAGGAGATGTCACTATCACTGCAAATGATGTGCCGGAAGAAGCAGGAGTTGTAGGATTTGCGTTAACTGAAAAGATGGAAGACTTGGGAACTGGGGGAATATTCCTAGGTTTTGATAGCAGTCCAAAAGGAGGTTGGACAAAAACCTTTGATACAACCGAATATGACAATGGCAAATATTATATCCATGTCCTTGTTGCAGAGGAAATTGGCTCCGACCCCATAGGTGCAGCTAGCGTTAGAGTGGAAATTAAAAATTGACTTCAACCGACTCACAATTGCAGGCGCAGGGGGCGTCGGTTTGGGTTCTGTAATCAGCAGCTGCAAACATTTGCTCAAAAGCCTCATAAAAATCTTCATCCATGTATTTTAAGGGACATTCTTGTTTTCCATTTATCAAAAGTCCCATATGGACATGATATTCTCCATGAGGAATCTGAACAGCATTGCCTATTTGCTCACCCTTTTTCACTCTATCGCCAACATTAAATTGCAGGTTTGTCAGTCCAGAATAGTCGACACTAAATCCATTGCCTTTAATTTGGATTATTTCTCCCGACCCTTCTTCGCGCCCAACCTGGGTTTGGGTAACTACTCCATCAGCGGCAGAATAGACTTTAGAGTCGGGTTTTAATTCAAAATCAAGCGCACCGTGCATTTGTCCATTTCTAAGCTCGGCACAGAAGGGTACAATTCCCCAGTGTTTGGTGTAGTAATTATCTAGATCGAAAGGAATTGATAGTACTGGAGCATTTGGGTCGGTTACTTTCCCGTATTCCTCATTGGTTAGGCAAACTTCTTTTGGTTCAGCTATCTTTGTCTTTAAATCCCCGAAAAAAGTTGATTCTTTCTTGGGGATACCCTCTGTTGATACTTGTTTCGATTTTTGTAAGAGTAGATAACCGCCTACACCTAGAGCAAAAACTACGATGACCACTATTAACAGCAGATGAGCTACCCCTTTTTGTCGCATAATTCAGTATACCTAAAGCAAGTTTTTTAACTGAAAAGTGCTAGTATTAATTAATACCACCGCCTGAAACGCAAATAAAAAAGCATAACAATAAATAATATTACTTAATATAATTACACATCCCTTCCTTTTAATGCCGAAGACCACCTTATTCACGAGACTAAAATTTAATCCCGGTCAGTTCATGCGGAGGTGAAATTACAACCTGATTACAGCTTTCCCTCGTTGAACAACTACGATACGAATTCCTTCTTCTTTCAAATCTATAATCCCTTTACTGGGGTGAAAATGTCCCATTACAATTGTTTTACATTTATTTTGCTTTGCTAACTTAACTGCTCTTCTTATTTGTTTTTTACTAAGTTTTGTAATGTTTCCTGGAAATAAATTACGCCACCATTTTAAGAGCACCCAGTAAAACTTGCTCTTTCCAGGAGAATAGAATGTGCGGTAAAAATGAGTTCTTTTTGATCCCCATTGAATAATATCCCCATGGGTAAACAGGACATTATCGCGAATAGCAAAAAGTCCTGACCTATTCGTGATTGGTTCAAGGGAATGATTTCCATACAAGATAATACCATTTCCTTTTTTACAATTATCTATTGTTTCCTTTTTTAGTCTAGTGATTTTGTCGAGATCTTTTTTAAGAGCGTTTTTGATATCAAAGTTATCTCCAAGAAAAACTGTATTTTCACTAAAACTAAAGTTTGGTTTTAGAGCGTAGGGATGTCCTATATGATAATCCGAAAAAATTGTGTATTTTTTCATTTCTTATATTCTACTAATAACAAGCTCTTATTTTAAACCCTTCAGAGTGGTAACTAACATCAATTGTGTATAAGTGTTTGGTGTATTATGGAATTAAGAAATATGAGGAGAAATCAGGGAATTGCCCATCTAGCTTTACTAATAATAGTCTTTGTTGCTGGAATCATTGGATTTGGATTTTTGATAATTGGTAAAGGCAATCTTCCAGTACTACAAAAGATTTCTTTGCCAACTAAGACTTCTTCAGATAAATGTGGTAATGAAATTGGTAATGGAGCTGAGATAATTTCAGGACCATTAACTCCAAGCCTACCTCACAACATTGATAATCCTTTTAGATCACTAACTGTTCACCCAACCAATTCAAAAATCTTATATGTTGGTACCGAGGAGAACGGGATATTAAAAAGTAAAGACGGAGGTGTAAGCTGGGAGCGATTACGATATGGAATAAGACATGGTTCATTGGGGATATATCCAGAGATTTATGATATTTCAATTTCGGCATCAAATCCGAATGTTTTGTATGCAGCAACAACTGGTGGTCCTGGTCCTTTGACAAGTGATTATCCTACTTCATCTGCTGGAGTTTATAAAAGTACAGATGCAGGTATGACTTGGCAGCGAAAAAATTGCGGCTTAACAAATGCGGCCATAATGAGTATCTTTGTTAGTCCGGATGATGAAAATAAAGTATTTGCTGGATTAGAAAATGCACATGCCACCTGGAGCGTTGGGGGTAAGAAAGGTGGTTATTACGAGGGAGGGCTTTTTGAATCAGTAAATGGTGGAGATGAGTGGCAAAGGATAGATAAGCCAGTAAAGACTGCTGATAATACTTTTTTACAAATCAAATCAGCTAGTGGTTTGCTTTATACCTTTGGAAGAAATGGAAGATATGGTGATAATCCGGGGAAAAACATTGGTTTTCTAAAAAGTACTGATGAAGGGAAAAACTGGTCTAAATTTTCCGAAGATATCCGAAAAATGGAGATTAGCTATTTTGATGTATCCGCTGATGGAAAAACTATTTATATAGCATCGTCTTCCGATGGTTCGATTATGATCTCAAATGATGGAGGCGATTCTTGGGATGGAAAGAACATGAGAACGGGGGCACTTTATGCAGTTACTGTATCGCCAGGAAATTCTAAAAAGGTTATTTATGGAAAAGGGTCGGATTTATTTTTATCAACCGATGGTTTAAAGACCGAGAAAAAAGTGATCTCTGGGGTAGGTGGAGAGAAACATTTTGCCGATGTAGTTTTTGCTCCAAGTGATTCAAATATAGTCTATGCAATTGCCGTTGGATATGACCTTTACAAAAGCACCGATGGGGGAGAAAATTTTACGAAAGTAATAAATCTTCGTGAAGATGTCTTAAGCAAAATTCCTTAAACACTTTCGTCCTTGTGGACTCATCAGTACAGATACATATCTGTAGAGTGCTTTGGAGGAGAAATCTTACTCAAGGTTTGTGCCGTGAGTCGGCGATTTCCCCTCCGGGTAGTTTGTTCAATTGTTGGTATTAAAGCCGTTTGCTCCACTAACCGCGTCGGTTTCTCTTGTGGTGCACCTCACCTGAAAGGATTTGTGCCCATTAAGAGTGGGTGGAGACCCAGGCTAGGGGGTTGCTAGACGGTGGGCATCACGCGATTCAACAAGGCCCGTTGCTTATACGATGTTTGATGAGTTTGCCACCTCCGATGAGTGGGCGCAAGCGCGCCGGGATCGGGTCGATCAGGTTAGAAACCAAAATATCTAAGCGGATCACTCCGCACAGTACAAGCAATTAGCACCTCCTTTGATGCGAAACTGGGTCGGTTACCCAGTTTTGAAATTTAAAACAGCTTTTTACAGGCAGATTGGGGGCAAGTATATCACACTATAGGCTGGAAAGTCAACCTGGATGGGTAATTTACGTTGTTGTTATTATCAAATATTATCGCTTTTGTTAAAATTAAATGTTAAGGTAATTCTGTGGCAAAAAACAATCATAACAAGAAACATATAAATAATAAAAATACCAAAGAGACTTTTAAACAAAAAGTTTTGAAACGAAAGAAACTAATTATTGTCATCAGCATTGTTGCTATTGTCGGATTTATATTTCTTAGAGTAAGGGCTGCCAAAAAAGATGAGGCTGAAACTACCGAGATTAAGCGGGGAACAGTGACCGAGGAGTTAATTCTTTCTGGTGAGATTCAGGCTGATGAGCATGCAGAACTTCCCTTTCTGTCATCAGGCGAGCTTGACTGGATTGGTATTTCTGAGGGGGAAGAAGTAAAAAGGGGTCAAGTATTAGCTCGTCTTGATACTGCCAATCTTTATGCATCTTATGAGAGTGCAATTTCTGACCTTCGGAGCGCTCAAGCGACATTGGACCGAGTTTATGATGAAGTGAAGGGTCATGAGGAAGATGAGACTTTCGAGCAAAAAGAAGATAGAACTACCGCTGAAGTTGCCAGAGATAAGGCTTACCGAGCACTAACGATTGCTCAAAAAAATCTGGCCAATGCCACCCTTAGAGCTCCCTTTGATGGGATAGTTTCAGCGATTACTAATCCTTTTAGTGGCATTGGTACAATTTACACTCAATCTCAAATCGAAGTTGTCAATCCAGAGACAATTTACTTTGAGGTCAGCGCCGACCAAACTGAGGTGATTGATTTAGCTGTTGGTCAGAAAGCAAGAATTGTCCTTGATTCATTCATTGACCAGGAGTTTGATGGTGAAGTGAAATTTATCAGCTATACACCAATAGCAGGTGAAGTGGGAGCGGTTTATAAAGTGAAAGTCGGTTTTTCGATAGACCAATTTGATGTAAAGAGGTTAAGGATTGGGATGACTGGCGATGCCAAGTTTATCCTATCTGAAAAATCAGATGTCTTATATCTTCCTCCCCAATTTGTTAATTCCAATACTAAGGGTAAGTTTGTTAACCTTCGTCGAAAAAACAACCGAGTTTATATTGACGTCGGGCTAGAGGGGGAAGAAAGGGTTGAGGTGGAGGGTGAAATTAAAGAGGGAGATGAGGTATTTGACTAAATTCGAAATTCGAATATCGAAACTCGAAACAANNAGGATAGCCCGCGATGGTCTTGATTGGCTACACGCGGTTAACGTCCCCCGAGAAGAGTCTGATTTAGCCAAGGTTTTTAGGGAAACGTTAGCGACTAAGTTAAACGGTCTCCCTATCGATGTAACAGACTACCACACACCCGAGGACCTGCGTTCTCTCATCGGGACTCGAAGGGAGCTATGGCCAATCCTCTTGTTTTTGATAATCGCCCTCCTGGCCGGGGAAGTGATCGCTGCGAATCGGCAGTGAGGATGGCAGATGGATTGGATATCACGACGTGAGTTTGTTCGGTTCCTGGTTTGGGGGACGGGAGCCTTGATCGGGTGGCCCGGCTTATCCCGAGGCGCAGAGGTGAACCCGGCTGGACGGTTCATCCTGTCCCAGCTGCGATACCGGGGAGGCGATTGGGACCCCCACCCCCAGTATCTTGATCCCTTTCTGGAGGAGCTGCAAAAACGGACCAGCGTGGACGCCGCCCCGCGGCGCCAAGTCCTAACGCCCCTGGAAAGCACCCTGTTTTTTAATCCCTTTGTCTATGTAATGGGACGGTATGAGTTCGCACCCTTCACCAGCGAGGAAAGGGAGACCTTGGCTCGTTATCTCAAAATGGGAGGCTTCATTCTGGCCGATAACAGCCTGGGACAAATGGGCTACGGCTTCGATCGGAGTTTCCGTGGCGAGATAAAAGGGATCCTTCCGGATTACGAACTGACCCGGCTTCCACCAGACCATGCGGTCTATCGCAGCTTCTATCTGTTGCGGGAAGTTGCCGGCAGGCTCGCGGTACGCCCCTATTTGGAGGGAATCACCGTGGGCAATTGGACCCCGGTCATATACTGTCAGAACGATTTGGCCGGTGCCTGGGCCCAAGACCGGTTGGGCCGCTGGCTCTATCCCGTGATCCCGGGGGGAGACGAACAGCGCTCCCTGGCTTTTAGAACCGGAATCAATATCGTCATCTATGCCTTGACCGGCGATTACAAAAAGGATTTGATCCATCACCCATTCCTGAAGAAGAAGCTCAACCTCTAGGGCCCTATCTCACAAATTCTGCTTCTTCTAATGGCATGATCAAGTACTGCATAAGTTGGTTGATACAGACCACTCGGTAGAGACGGGGAAATCCGAAATTCGAATATCGAAACTCGAAACAAATTTAAAATAATTAAATTCAAACAACAAAAAAGTTTATATATTTGAGTATTTGAATTTGAATATTGTTTAGGATTTCGGATTTCGTGCTTCGGATTTTCCTTAGACATGATTAAACTTCAAAATGCATGTAAATCCTACTTTCTGGGCGAGGAAGAAGTTAGAGCGGTTTGCAACGTTGATCTTGAAATAAAGGAAAAAGAATATGTAAGTATAATCGGTGCTTCGGGAAGTGGAAAGTCTACCTTGATGTATTTAATCGGTCTTTTAGAACACCCAAGCTCGGGTAAAGTGTATTTGAATGGGAAAGACACCTCAAAAATGTCCGATGAACAAGTTTCTCGTCTTCGCAATCAACATGTTGGTTTTGTTTTTCAACAATTTAATCTGATAAACAAGTTCACTGTGTTTGAAAACGTTTTGCTGCCAACCAGATATGTAAAAGCAGGACTTGATTTTAATCCTGAAAAGCGCGTAGAAGAACTTCTTAATAAATTAGGAATAGCCCATCGGAGTATTTTTTTCCCAAATAAAATTTCAGGAGGAGAACAACAACGGGTTGCTATTGCCCGTGCCCTAATGATGAAACCCAAAATTATCTTGGCTGATGAGCCAACTGGTAATTTAGATTCCAAAACGGGGGATGAAATTTTAGACGTTTTAGAAAACCTAAACAAAGAACTTGGGGTGACACTGATAATTGTCACTCACGAAAAACACGTTGCTGATCGGACCAAAAGAAAAATTTATATGCGCGACGGCGAGATTGTAAAGAAGTATTTATGAAAGTACAGAACAGTCTGTTGCATTTAATAAAAACTGCCTTTGTTGACTTTAAGCGAAATAAAGTTCGTACTTTTTTGACTTCTTTGGGGATTATGATTGGAGTTTTGTCGGTGGTAATGTTAATTGCTTTGGGGCTGGGTTTGAAAAATTATTTAAAACAAACTTTTGAAAATTTGGGTTCTAATCTGATTATGATCTTTCCAGGGAGTGGTTTTGGTGGGGAAGGAGGTGGTATTGCCGGAGCCTTTGGAGGATTTTTTGCCGGAATTAAGTTTGACGAAAAGGATGCCTCAAACTTGAGTCGAATTGCCAAAGCGGATTATGTTGTTCCAGTTTTTATGAAAAGCACCGCCATTGAAGCTGGTAGTGAAAAGGAAATTGGTTACGCCATGGGTTCGAATGTTGAGCTTTTTGAAGTTTTAAGTATGGATCTTATTGCCGGAGAATATTTTTCAGATAGCGATATTCAGGCAAGAAGTAAGAAGGCGGTTTTGGGACAAGTCCTGGCGGAAAATTTATTTGGAGATCCCGGGGATGCAGTGGGAAGGTTTCTTCGAATCAGTAATCAAAGATATAAAGTGGTGGGAGTGGTTGAAAAAACAGGAGATTCAGAACAGGATAACTCGGCCATGATTCCTTACAAAACAACTTTTGGTAATCTTAATCCTGATAAAACATTTTTGGCTATCTATCTTGGAGTTGCTGATGAAGATGATGTCTCTGAGGTTAAGCTAGAGGCAGAGGAGATCTTACTAAGACGATATGATGATGACGAGTTTGCGGTTACTGAACAAAC
>JABAOF010000403.1_pt10 | contig 12958 bp, 11 predicted proteins | sample 7062171 | NCBI WGS metagenome assembly JABAOF01 (sample SAMN14538628, study PRJNA623070) | marine sediment metagenome | biome: marine biome [ENVO:00000428]; feature: marine pelagic biome [ENVO:01000023]; material: deep marine sediment [ENVO:00002113] | place: India: Gulf of Khambhat ...
ATATCCCGCATCGACGTATTTTTTCAGAAGGGGACAGGGGCGATACTTGGGGTCTCCTAGGCCTTCCTGGAGGACCCTTAATATGGCCAAGACCGTATCCAGGCCAATAAGGTCTGCCAAAGCCAAAGGACCCATGGGGTGGTTCATCCCTAATTTCATCACGGTATCGATGGCATCGGCATCTCCCACCCCTTCATACAGGGCATAGATGGCCTCGTTAATCATGGGGATGAGGATTCGGTTTGATATGAAGCCGGGGGAATCATTGGCCTCAACGGGGGTTTTCCCGAGCTTTTCTGCAAGGTCTCTCGTCGTCCGAAAGGTTTCCTCTGATGTGCCAAGACCTCTGATGATCTCAACCAGTTCCATGGCCGGGACTGGGTTCATGAAGTGCATTCCAACGACCTTTTCCGGACGTGTTGTGGCCGAGGCGATTTTGGTGATGGAGATGGAGGAGGTGTTGCTGGATAGAATGATGTCCTTGCGACATATGCCATCCAATTCCCCGAATATGCTCAATTTCAATCCTTCATTTTCCGTGGCGGCCTCGATGATGAAATCAGCTCCTCTCATTTTTCCCATGTCCGTGGTACCCTCAATGCTGTCCATGACCTTCTTTTTTTGAGAAGGAAGAATCTTCTCCTTTTGAACCATTCGTTCAAGGGATGTGGAGATGTTGGATTTTCCCCCTTCCACCAATGCCTCACTGATATCGGTCATGATCACATGGAAGTGGGAAGTGGCGGCAACTTGGGCGATGCCGCTTCCCATCTGTCCCGCGCCAACGATTCCGATTGTTTTGATCGCCATCGTAATCTTCTCCTTTTCACCTGCTCTCCGGTGGTCAAAGGGATTAGTCGATACGTTCAAGGATCAGCGAGACCGCTTCGCCTCCTCCCAGTCAAAGGAAATATTCATCAAGTCTCATCGTCCAATTTTGTCCTAATCCTCTCGTGATAGGTCAAGATTTCCGATCTCAATTTCTCCAGATTTCGGAGCCTTTCCTCGATCTTCTCCACGTGACCATCCAACAGTTCCAATAGCCTCGGCAATACCTTCTTATTGGTCCGATGAATCTGGTAAATGTCCTCCAACTCATGCATCTCGGCCAAGGTCAACCCCAGATGCTTGAGCCTTTTGATGAACTTGAGCCTTTGATAATCCTGATCCGTGTAAACCCTTTTCCCCCCCTCCATCCGTCTAATGGAATTGAGAAGGCCTATCTCCTCATAGTATCGAATGGTTCGGGGGCTGACCCCAATCAGGTTTGCTAACCGTCCAATCTTGTAGTAGCGCATACCGTTGTTCCCATGGAGGTAATCACTTAACGTAAACTGGAAACTTTCCCCAAAAAAAGAGATATGTAAACACCGTGACGTTATTAGACATATAATTTACCATAGAACCAATAGTTGCAAAACACTCCTTGAGAAGGGCCGGAAACCCCACACAGGGAAGGGCTGTGATCGGCCACACGCTGTCCTTGCTATGCAATCGTTGAGCGCGGCATGAAGGGCTACTACAGGGAAGGCCATTTGGTTACGTTCATGATCTCATAGCCGGCCTTTTCGAGCTCTTTTACAATATTCTCGTACTCATGGGTTTTGATCCGTATGACTACCATTCTTTTTCCCTCGAAGGTCAGCGTAGGGGAGATAATACTGATGACGTTGAGGTTGTGGTCCTTGAAGATCCTGAGCACGCCGAATAGTTTTCCGGGCTCGTCTTCCAAGAGCAAGGTAATTCGCGTCCCCTTCACGTTGAGTCCTACCACATCAACAAAAAGCTCCAGAATGTCCGTTTCAGTGATAATTCCCACCAATTTGTTTCCATCCACCACGGGAAGCGAACCGATTTTGTTGTCGTGAAGGAGTTGGACCGCCTTTTCTATGATAGTGTCTGGTGTGACGGTGATGAGTTTTTCCGCGGGGGTCATGAATCCTCCCACTTTCAACTTGCCCAGGAGGTAATTGATCTCCTGAGCACTCAGCAGGGTAGCGTCCGATGGCCCAGCCTCCCGGATATCCCCGTCCGTAACAAGCCCGACCAATTTCTCCTTCTTGTCCACCACAGGAAGGTGACGGATACCTTCCTCACGGATGAGTTTTCGGGCTTCGTAGAATGAGGCTTCCGGACTAATGGTTATGGGGCTTCTCTGCATTTTCGATTTGACAAACATCTCAATGTCCTCCCTATTACATGGGGCATCCTAAATAGTTGCGCATAGTGCAAACAATCAAATTCTCAATCCGAGGCACTAAATCCTAAAGTCGCTTCGCTCCAAATCCTGAATGCAATTATCTAAATTCCTAAACGTTTTGGTCAGTTGATCATGAGTGCTTTGTATTTGTTTGGGGTTTAGTACTTCGTGTTTAGTATTTCCCTCTGGGATTTTGGTCATTTGAAATTGTTTAGAGTTCAGAAATGAGGATTGAGAATTTGCCTATATCCTTGCGAATTTACCCCCAATCCCTTCTGTCCTCGATGGTCTTGGCACCCTCTCGGATCGAGCCCTTGGGGATAAATTCGACCTTGCCCCGGAGTTTCAAGGCCTCTCTTATGGCATCCTGAAGATGTCCTTTCAGTTCTTCCCTGTCGATATGTTCGGTCTCCAATTCGATATGAAAGGTCATTTCGTCGCCCCCTTCCCCCCTGGTAATCACAACCTGATAATTTCCTACCTCCGGATATCGACTCATGAGCTGGTCGGTTTGGGAAGGATGGATGAAGACTCCCCTCACTTTGGTCACCTGGTCGACCCGTCCGACGAGCCTGGGAAGCCGGGCAGATGTCCGTCCACATGGACAGGGATCGTCATCGTAGTACGAGAGATCGCCGGTTCCGAACCGAATAAGGCTGTATGCCTTGTTGAAGAGGGTTACGACAACCTCTCCAACTTCACCCGGCCCACACTGTTTTCCCGTTTCGGGGTCTACGATCTCGAGAATGAGATCGTCCGCTATATGCATGCCGCGGTTCTCCATGCACTCGTAGGCAATCGCGCCTACTTCGGCGGTTCCATAACCCTGTCGGGCCACCATGCCGAATCGTTTTTCTATAGCGTTTCGGGTAGTTTCCGTCAGAAGCTCGATGGTCAAAAAGGACACCTCCAGGAAGAGATCCTGCTTTACATCGAGGCCCAACTTTTCGGCATGGTCACCTAAGCTTCGGAGGAAACTCGGCATTCCGACAAAACCAGTGACCTTCAACTGTTGCATGATCTTGACCTGAGCGTCGAGGTTTCCCACTCCCGCGGCAATCACGGTGCAGCCGAGGGAATGGAGGGGTTCCTCCAGCATCCATCCGCCTGGGCTGAGGTGATACGAGAGGGTCACTTGGACGATATCGCCCTTTCTGAATCCCGCAGCATAGAAGGCCGTTTCCCACCTCCAGTAGCGGGATTGCTTCCCCTCGGGAACGAAGATTGGCCCTGGCGTCAGGTAGATCTTCTTCAATCGATTATGGGGGATGGTGAGGAGTCCGCCAAAGGGTGGGTCTTTTTTTTGAAGGGAGATGAGGTTCGCCTTTTCAGTAATGGGGACTTTTTCCAAATGCCTTACACTCTGAATGTCCTCGGGGGTAATCGCTGTCGCCCGAAATGTTTCCCTTACCCTTGGAGAGTGTCGGTAGGCATATGTGGTGATTTCCCGGAGGAGATGATTGTGATACTCCTCCCTCTCTCCGGGAGACATCGTCTCCATGGATTGGTTAAGATACCCCGAGAACCTATTCGGTCTTTTGCGCATCTCCCTGCCCCCTCCCGTATGGAGAACTCTGGAAAAGGAGCGCTTCGCTGCTCAAAATATCCTTTCGACCACTCTGAAGTTCGCTGCACTGCAAACCCAAAACTCGCCCTTCGGGTCAGACATTGGGCTTGCACGCGTTTCGCTTCACTATGAATGGTTTCCGAAAAAATCTTGATTCGCGTTCAGAGTCCTTTCCCCAGTTTCCGAGAAATCTCGTATCGATATCAAGCCCCATAGAACGGGGAGGGTAGCCCAAATTGTACCGATTAATCCCAGGACCTTTTGTCCTCTATCGTCTTGCCCCCCTCCGGGATAGTTCCTTGCGGGATGAATTCCACATCCCCCCTGACTTTCATGACATCCCTTATGGTGCTTTGAAGGTCCTCTTTCAATTTCTCCTTATCGACTTTTTCATCCTTGAGTTCCACTTGAAAGGTCATTACATCCTGATCCCTCTCGCGAGTGACCAAAACCCGATAGGCGGCGATATTGGGGTATCGCCGTGCGACTTCGTCAGCCTGGCCAGGATGGACGAATACCGCTCGGACCTTGGTGAGCTGGTCGGTACGCCCCAGGATCCTCACCAAACGAGGAGAGGTCCGTCCACATGGACAGGGTTCATCAACGAGGTAGGAGAGGTCCCCCGTTCCAAAGCGAATCAAGGGGTACGTCTTATTGAAGGTAGTGGCCACGATCTCCCCCGTCTCCCCCAGTGGGAGCTGCCTGCCCGATTGATGGTCCGCGATTTCGACGATCTTATCATCGGGCAGATGCATCCCGTTCTTTTCCATACACTCGTAACCCAGAGAGCCGATATCCGCTGTCCCGTAGCTCTGGCGAAGGATTATCCCCAACTTATCCTCAAGGGTTTTTCGGAGGGACTCGGGAAGCATCTCCGCGGCCGCGAAGGCAACTTTGAGGTTAAAATCCCTTCTCAGGTCGAGGCCCATTTCCTCGGCTTTTTCGGCGACGGTGAGGAGGAAACTGGGTGTACCGCAAAATCCAGTCGCTCTTAGGTCTTTCAGGATGTTGACCTGCAGTTCGGTGTTTCCCACCCCTGTGGGAACGGTAATGCACCCCAGCATGTTGAGCGAATTATCCACCATATTCATGGCAAAGGGCATCATGTGGTAGTTGAAGGTATTAATGACGATGTCCCCCGGCCTGAACCCCCCCGCGAACAAACCCTGTGCCCAGGCTATCTCATCGTACTCCCTTTCACCGGGCTCATAGATAGGTCCCGGGGAGACATAGATCCGCCTCAGCTCCTCCACGGTGACCCCCACGAAGCCACCAAAGGGAAAATCCCTCTTCTGGAATTCAACCAGATCGGCCTTTTTCGTAATGGGGATCTTCTCCAGGTCCTCAATGGTCTCGATGTCATCGGGCTTCAGGTTCACGGAATCCATTTTCTCCTTGAATGCCCTTGTGTGCTTATAGGCGTATTGGACTATTTCCCGCAGTTTTTCATCGAGGTAGGGCTTTTTCTCGCACCACGGCATGGTCTCCAGATCCTCACGGAAATATCCTGAGGCTCTATCCAATTGGGACATGTAGCTCTCCTTAAGAGTAAGATAATAGATCGTTAAAAAACTGGAAAAGAAAGCTCTGAGTGCGAATTAAAATGTTTTCCCAAACCATTCTCTGTTAAGCGAAACCCGTCGCAAACTCAATGTTTGAACCCGGAGGGCAAGTTTCAGATGTGGAGTGAAAAAGACTACAGAATGATCGAAAACATCTTTTGAGCAGCAAAGATCGACTTTTTCGGAGAACTTCATAAAACCCTGTCAAAGTGCGCAAAGCACCATGAGAAAAATGGAGGAAGGGGAATCGTTCCCCTCCCCCAATTCCCCATGGATGATCGCTCACCCAATAATATCTATCTTCACTTGGGAAACTTGCCGGAGAACTGGACGCGGATCTCCTCCCCCTTCTCGTCCTGGAAGGTGGCCGACCCGTATTTTACCTCTACGGGAAACGTAAAGTCTCCTATTTCAGTCCACCACTTCTTGACCAAGGCACCCTGGGTCGTCCCCATCTCCTGTATCTTGGTAGCCGCGACAGACCCCACCATCAAGTTGACTATCGTTGTAAACGCCTCGTGATTCAAATGGACCCTCAGGTAGTTGGTCTTTTTTCCCGGAACCCACATATCCTCATAGATCTGCGCCATGTGCACATCGAACCCCTCAAAGGCCACGGTAAAGGTCATTTCATCCAGCATGATATCTTTTCTATTGGGGTTCTCAATGGCCAAGATGTAGGCCAGCCCTATGATACTGCTGGTTCCGTATCCTCCTGGCTTCCCCGGTTCCTTCTCGCTCTTGTAGCCAATCTGCGGTTTCACGAAAAAGGGTGTCATGGTTGCAACCTCCACCCGCTCCAATTTGATCACCGGGGCCTTCATTTTCGCGACTGCTGGAGAGGACATCAGGCTAACCAGCAGCAGAAATGACATCGTGATGATTAAGGTTCTCTTGACCATAGTATCCTCCTTTCCTTAAACGGTGAGAGGCCCTATGTGAGCCACCGCTTCCTCCGCTTGTAGTGCTTCACATCACGGAAGCTCTTGCGCCCCCCCACATCGGTGAGGCCCAAATAGAAGTCCCGAATATCCGGATTCTCCGTGAGCTTCTCCGAGGTGTCGTCCATGACGATCCGACCGTTCTCCATTACATAGGCGTATGGTGCGACGGTGAGGGCCAGCTTCACGTTCTGTTCGACCAACAGGATGGGAATATTCTCCTTCTGATTGAGCATGATGATGATGTCGAAGATCTCCTTGATCAACATTGGAGCGAGGCCCATGGAAGGCTCATCCAAGAGCATGAGCTTGGGCTGGGCCATGAGGGCCCGACCGATAACAGTCATCTGTTGCTCCCCACCGCTGACGAAGCCAGCGGTAACGTTGCGCCGTTCTTTCAGACGGGGAAAGTAGTGGTAGACCATTTCAAGCCTGTCCTTGATGGCCCGACCATTTCCCCGCAGGTGGGCACCAACCCTGAGATTCTCCTCCACGGTGAGATGCTCGAACACCCTTCTCCCCTCGATAATTTGGAAGATGCCCCTCTTGGCGATCTCCTCGGCCTCCAGCCTGTCGATCCGGTCTCCCATGAACTCGATGCTCCCATCGGTAACCCTGCCATCCTCGTGTTTTAGCAAGCCGGAGATGGCCTTGAGGGTGGTGCTTTTCCCCGCCCCGTTGGCACCCAGGAGGGCGACGATTCCCCCCTCGGGCACCTCGATGGAGACACCCTTCAGCACGAGGATCACCTCGTGGTACTTTACCTCGATGTTGTTGATCTTCAGGATGCTCTCTTTCGCCTCCACTGCCTCCCCTCCGTGGAATCAATCACCCTAAATTGCAATCTCCTCACCAGCCCAACCACGACATCCACTTATCGGAGAACTTCTCCTTCATGTCGATCTTCTTCAGCAGTGTTATCTTTCCACCCTTGATCCAGTAAATCATCGAGACGGAACTGGGACGGTGGTCAGTATCGGTATAGGTTACTGGGGGACGGCCAAGGGCGTTGGGGGTATTGAAAGGGCTCCAGTTTCTGAATGTCTCGAGGGCTGCTTTAATACCAGGGCCGTTGAGTTGCCCCTTCTTGTCCGCGATCTTCATGGCGTCGGCCGCGATCTGCATCTTGACCCACGCCTGGACGGTGCGGATATCCCTTACCTCCTGGGGGACGCCGGGGTTGATCTTTTTGGTATATTCGATCACCTTATCCATGTAGGGGACGTCCATTCCATAGAAGGCGTTGGCGGCAGCCCCGATGACCCTCTCGCCCGCCTCCCGGGTCAGCCTCACCAGGTTCTGGTCAAAGCCCCAGTTATTGACGATGTGATCGGCACCGAGGCCCAAGGCATAGGCATCCTTCACGGCGGTGGACACGGACATGGTGGTATTACCATGCCAGACCAGGTGGGGCTTGAAGGCCTTGGCACCCAGGACCTGGCTCTTGGCATCCAGGGCCGTGAGGGAGATATCTTGGTCGGGGCCGACCTCAAAGCCCAAGAGCTTGGCCTGGTCCTTGATAGCCTTGATGGGGGCGCTGGAATACGGAGTTGGAAAGGAGTAGAAACAGACGAACCTCGGTTTCACCCCTGACTCCCTCTCCTTCTTCCACTTGGGGTCTTTCATCCAGATCTCTTCATACCAAGCGGTGATCGCGGCCCGAGCGTTGGTGGAATAGTCTGTGCCATAGACGAAGTTATAAGGGGTCTTCTTCGGGTCGCACAGGTGGCCTGAGAAGGAATCGGAGAGGTAGGGCATCTTATCCCGGTTGATCGTCGGCGAGAGGGCCTCAGTATCGCCGGTGCCCCACCCCAGGACCATGGCCACCTTATCGTAATCCCTGAACCGCTTATAGGTGGTGATGGCCTCGGGGACACGGTAGCCGTAGTCGTACTGAAAGAGTTTGATCTTCTTCCCGTTAATGCCTCCGGTGTCGTTCACATAAGCAACCGCTTCCCTGATTCCCAGGGCCATGTCCTTACCCACATCGGAGGTGGCCCCGGTCACGTCATTTAATGACCCCAACTTCACCACCTCCGCTGCCAAAGCCGATGCGCAGAGTAAAGAAAGAATCAATAGTGGTAATATGATCTTTTTCACCATCATTCACCTCCTGGATTAGATTGTAAATCCCAAAAAACTCTCCGTTCGTTTCGGGTATTTTTCTATCACCCCCTTTCCCTGAATCGTATTCCGTGTCCGTTTACCGTGCTCGGGATCAAAATCCTTGTTTTGCTTACACTTACCGTTCACGGATCACCCCTCACGTTTAATAGGAGAAGGGCCAGAGGTTGAAGTAGTTCTTAAGCTGCCAGTATCGGTAGGAGAGGCCGTTGGGCTCGTAGAGGAGGAACAAGATGATAGCCAACCCAAAGCCCGATTCCTTGATATAGAGGAGCTTCATGGCGGTAGCGGGTAGCATGCCGGTCAGGGGGATCACCGCCATTTCCAGGAGCTTAAAGACCAGCACCACGAACATCGATCCGAAAATGGCGCCGTGAATGCTCCCTACACCCCCGATGAGAATCACCCCCACCCAGAGAAGGGAGAAGAACCACTCATAGTGTTCGGGGCTCACGAAATAGAGGGAGGTGACGTAGAAGGAACCCGCAATCCCGGCGAAGAAACCGGCCACGAAGAAGGCCAAAAGCTTGTACCAGACGATGTTTACCCCCAGGGTTTCAGCGGCGATGTCGTTGTCCCGGATGGCGATCCAAGCCCTCCCTACCCTAGAGCGGATCAAGTTGGACAGAGCCAGAACACAGAGGACCACCAAGACCGCTGAGAGGTAGTAGACCTTTACGTCGGAATCGATAGCCCAGGGCCCGAGCTTTATCGTTCCCGGGGGGAGGGAGAAATAGTGGCCCCGCCCCCCGATACGGCTCACATACTGGGTGATGATGAGGGGGACGGTGATGAATTGCGCAGCCATGGTGGTCATGATCAAATAAAAACCCTTCACCCTGGCTGAGGGGAGGCCAAAGAGCACTGACCACATGCCGGCCAGCATGCCTGCCGTGAACATGCTGATGGGATAAGCCAGCCCTGCATCGATGACCCACTGAGGCCATGGGAAGAAGAGTACCATCATGGAACTGGCATAGGCTCCCACCGCCACGAAGGCGGCATGGCCCAGGGTGATCTGGCCACAGTAACCAATGAGGAGTTGGACTCCTAGGGAGGCCAATATATAGTAAGCGGTTGTGTAAGCCACACTGAGCCACATCGGGCTGACCAGATACGGGAAGGAAATCAAGAGCAGGACTAGGAGGATCATCTTTCCATAGACGAACTTGGTCTGCCACCAGGCGTGATCCTGCTGATAGTATTCGTGATAAACGCCGCACGGTAGAAAGCTCATAGTTTACACCCTTTCTATGCGCTCCCATCCCCAGAAGCCGTAGGGCTTGAAGAGGAGAAAAATGACCATAATGGCGAAGGGGGCAATTTCCTTGACCCCACCGGGGAAGAACTTGTCCAGATATACGCCGGTCAGGTTCTGGAGAATGCCNNAGGTAGCCTACTGAGTAGTTGAGCCCATTGATGTTTCCAAGGAGCGTCCCCCCAACCCCAGCTGCCATGAAGGCTATGCCCCAGGCAAGGGCATAGACGAATTTAGCGCTGACACCAAGAGAGAGGGCAGCCATCTCATCGTCGGCGGTGGCCTGCATAGAAAGCCCCCACCGGGTGTATTTGAAAAAGCAGACGAAGACCACCAGCAATATGATGGCGGCGATAAAGCTCCAAAGGTAGACGCTGCCGATGGCGATACTGCCGAACATGATGGGTTTCAAGGGAAAGACAGGGGGATCGAAGACCCTGGTGTCAGCCCCAAAAAAAGTGAAGATCATCCCCTTGAAGAAGAACGAGAGCCCCACGGTTATCATGATCACACTGAGTACAGGCTCTCCGATCATCGGGCGAAGCACGAGGTGTTCGGTCAACAGGCCGAGAATGACTCCCGTGACAAGGGTGAAGAACATGGCAAAGATGAAGGTAGTTGTAACGGGCATGATGGGGGTAAACCATCCGTAGAGGGTAATGCAGACATAGGCCCCGATGAGGGTCAACTCCCCCATGGCCAGGTTGAGCACTCCCGAGCACTTGTAGATCAGGGTCCAGCCTAGGGCGACTAGGGCGTAGATGGAGCCCAGCATGATTCCCGTGACGAACATTTGAACGAATAGTTCCATTATGTTGTCTCCTCGGTCGGCACTTCGGCCACTGTCAGGTCTGTTTTGATCTTCACAACCCTTCCGTCTTCGTACGTGATGCTGGTATCCATATGGATGGTATCGGAGTCCGAATAGAGGGCGTTTACAATATCCTCGTACCGCTCCTCCACAAAGCTTCGCCTGATCTTCCTCGTTCGCGTTAGCTCATCGTCGTCGGCGTCGAACTCCTTGTAAAGGTTGACGAACTTCCTGATCTTTGCCGGACCGGGGAGGGTTTTGTTCACCTGCATGAGGGGTTTTTGGACCAGCTCGTAGACTTGGGGTAACTGGGACAGTTCTGGATAGCTGGTGTAGGCAATGCCACGATCTTCGGCCCATTTTCCCACCGTATTGTAGTCGATGCAAATGACAGCCGTCACATAGGGTTTGCGGTCTCCGATTACCCAGGCATCCCTCAGGAAGGGGCTAAATTTCAATCGGGCCTCCAGGAATTGGGGCGAGGATTTAGAGCCGTCGCTGAGGATCATGATATCCTTGGTCCGGTCAAAGACGACGAGGTGTCCATCACCGTCGATGAACCCCGTATCGCCGGAATAGAGCCATCCATCCTTCAGGGTCTTTTCCGTCTCCTCCGGCATCTTATAGTACCCCTGGAAGACCGAGGGGCTTTTGGAGATGATCTCACCGTTTTCTGTGGTCTTTACCTCGGTTTCGGGAATGGATTTTCCGACCGTGTCGAACTTGATGTCGTCGTTTCGGTGGACCACCGAGATCCCCGCAATCTCGGTCTGCCCGTAAATCTGTTTCAAATTTACCCCAATGGCATGGAAGAATCGGAAGTGGTCCGGTCCCATGGCAGCCCCGCCGGTGTAAGCATTTCTCACCCGGCTCAGTCCCAGGTGGTCACGGAGCTTTTTGTGGCACCAGAGATAGGCCAGGTATTTGAGGAGATTCCAATACCAGGGGATTGGTTTCCTGTCAAATTTCAAGTCGGCCACACGGTAGCCAATCTTCATTGCCAATTCGTAAGCCCTGCGTTTTAGCCACGTAGCGTCGAGATACTTTACCTGAACGGTTCGGGTCATCTGCTCGTAGAGTCTCGGGGGAGCGAACATGACGTGGGGCCCAATTTCCCTCACGTTCTCCTGGGAGGTTTCTGGTTCCTCGGGGAAATTGATGGTAAAGCCCACCTGAAGGCCGCAGGAGATGGACATCATCTGCTCGCCGATCCAGGCAAAGGGGAGGTATGAGACGAAGTCATCGGTCTCATAACACGGGTCCACCCTCATCAAATTCCGCCCCATGGTGAGCATGTTGTAGTGGGAGAGCAGCGCCCCCTTCGGTAATGCCGTGGTTCCGGAGGTGTAGAAGAGAAGGCAGATGTCGTCGCCCTTTCCCTGTTCCACCAATTCCTCGAAGAGCCCCGGTTTTTCGCTATCCAGTCTTCTCCCCAATTCCTGGACCTCTTTGAGGCTGATGAGGATGGGATCATCGTAGTTCCTCATCCCCTTTGGGTCATCCCAGATGACCTTGGTCAATTTGGGGCACTTATCCTTAATGGCCAGGGCCTTGTCGGTCTCCTCCTGTCCCTCTGCAAAATAGAACCTGGAGTCGGAGTGATCGACGATGTACTGCACCTCATCCATCAAGCAGTCCTGGAAGAGCCAAACCCCGATTCCACCCGCGCACATGGCCGCCATCTCTGCCCACAGTCCTTCAGGGCGGTTGTCTCCGATCATGACCACCTTGTCGCCCTTCTCCAACCCCATGGAGACCAACCCCAAGGAGAGAAACTTGACGTTTTCCAGGTAATCCCTCCAGGTGTATGGAATCCAGACGCCGAACTCCTTCTCCCTCATGGCCACCCTCTGATCCCCTAATCTCTCGGCGTTCTTGAGGAGGAGTTTGGGTATGGTCAGATCACGGGTGATTTCGATCTCTCCCGGATACCCTTTTTCACCGGCGGGTNNTTCTGAATCTCATCAGGGGTTCCTTCGGCGATCTTCTCGCCGAAATTGAGCGCCATAACCCGATCCGACAAATCCATCACCACGCCCATATCATGCTCAACCAACACACAGGTTACCTCCCATCGCTCTTCCTCATTGATATCCAGGATGAACCTCGCCATGTCCTCAACTTCCTCCAGGTTCAGGCCCGCCAGGGGTTCGTCGAGGAGGAGTATTTTCGGGTTGAGGGCTAATGCCCTGGCCAATTCCACCCTTTTCTGCATCCCGTAGGGGAGCATGCCGGTGATGTGGTTTCTGATGTGCTCGATCTCCAAGAGGTCGATGATCTCCTCTTCGATAAACCTTCGGGTTTCGATCTCCTCCCGGGCCGTCTTTCCCGCATAGAGGGACCCGCTGAAGATGCCGCTTTTCAAATGGATGTGTCGACCGAGCCTGATGTTGTCCAGCACGCTCATCCCTCTGAAGAGCTCTATCTTCTGGAAGGTCCGCGAGATGCCCATCTCAGCCCTCTGGTGAGGGCTGAGGCCGGAAACTAACTTTTCA
>JABAOF010002522.1_pt21 | contig 12957 bp, 12 predicted proteins | sample 7062171 | NCBI WGS metagenome assembly JABAOF01 (sample SAMN14538628, study PRJNA623070) | marine sediment metagenome | biome: marine biome [ENVO:00000428]; feature: marine pelagic biome [ENVO:01000023]; material: deep marine sediment [ENVO:00002113] | place: India: Gulf of Khambhat ...
AATCCCAGAGAACTTGGATCACAAGTGCGATGTAGTGACTGCAAGTCGAGTTCCTCAATAGCAGGTGTTGCTTTTGGCTTACTCTTCTTTGTCTTCTTCTTTGATCGGGCCATTGTATCCTCCCTCAGTCCTGTGTTCTCATTGTACGTCCATTTGGAAATCCATCAAAGAATCTCGGATAACATAAATCGATTTATTTCCTTTCGGTCCCTTCCTTCTGGATTCACAATAAAGGGCCGGACGGCTGTCCGGCCCAACGTTTGCTCAAATGCTCTCCTCGTTATTATCACTCATCTCCGATTTGCATTGCAAGGTAATTCTCAAGGCCCATCTGCGTAATTTGCGCTTGCTGCTTTTCACCCCAATCGATGTGGTTTTCTTCGTCACCAAGGATCTTCACCAACAGATCTACAGTACCCTCATCACCGACATCACCTGCGAGCGCGATGGCTTCGTTGTAGGCTTTTACAGCCCCAAGCTCAGCTTTTTCGTCGTTGGCGATCATCTCGGGGACGGTCTTACCTATTTCCATGGGGTTAAGCTTTGAAACAATTGGAACGCCTTCAAGAAAGAGAATGCGTCCAATAAGCCACTCAGCGTGATGCATCTCATCTAGAGCCCTCGCTTCAATGGCTTCGTGAAGGCTGTCAAAGCCCCAGTGCCCACACATCTCAGAGTGCACCATATACTGGCTGATTGCAGTTAGCTCATCAGCTAAAAGCTGATTTAGCACCTGAATGAGTTTCTCGTCCCCTTTCATGAGTTTGCTCCTTACTAAGATTATCGTTTAGGTATCTAGATTATACGCTGAGCTACTCAGTTTGTGAATTGGTGTACGATAGATTTGGATGGATTTCTGATGAGGATCAATTGAGTGAGTCGCCGCCCCTCAAGCACTTTTTCAACTTACCTCGTGTCTCGTCCTAAATCATAACCATAATTGACGGACGCGATTTGTACACTCGGTATGTCGCGCTGAAACCTGAAAGGCTTTCTTACCAAAATGCAATTATTCGCCAATAGATCCTAAGGTTATACTACTGTCATTATTAATCCATCGCGGATTTGGTTCTATCTTTGCCAGCAGATGATAGGTATGCTGGTTGTAGGATATGGACTGAACTTTTGACTTCAAATAACCTAACTTCCTCATCAAAAGGAGATAAACCATGCCCAAGATCGCTGTGATCGGGAGCATAATCACCGATTTGGCCATCAAGACCTCACGCGTACCGATGGTAGGCGAAAACATCTTGGCGGAAAATCTTCAGATTGGTCCAGGTGGGAAAGGTGCTAACGCAGCCGTTGCAGTTGCGCGCGCGCGAGCCGAAGCAATGTTAATCGGCTGTATTGGCGATGATGAATTCGGACGAATGGAGATGGCTTATTTGGACAATGAAGGAGTAGACCTTAGTGGGGTAACAATTCACCCTGAAGCTCCTACAGGGGCAGCCATTATCATGATCGATGCCAGAGGTGAAAATACCATCCTGGTTGTTAAAGGTGCTAACGACCACCTAAACAAGGACGCGGTGGTTAATATCCTAAAGACTCACCGTGACACACTCGATGGGATTGTGGTTAATTTTGAGATCCCAGAAACTACCGTAGCAGCAGCCGTCCGTATGGGCGTAGATATCGGGATTCCGGTCCTTGTAGATGCCGGCCCACCACGCGCATACGCTCCTGAAACCTGGTCAAAGTGTACGATCTTATCACCGAACGCTCTCGAAGCTGCAACCTTGGTAGGTTATGCAATTGAGGACGAGGCCGGTGCGAAACTAGCTGCCCGTGAGCTACTTGCTGCCGGTCCTCAAGCAGTGGTTCTCAAACTAGGTTCCCGTGGAGCGATGATCCTATCAGAAGAACAAGAGGTGATCATACCAGCGTTCCCCGTTGAAACCGTTGATACAACGGGTGCAGGGGACGCTTTCACAGGAACGATGAGTGTGGCGATCATAGATGGTCTTCCCTTAGAGGAAGCTGTTCGGCGAGCTAACGCCGCTGGTGCTCTGACCGTCACACGTTTAGGAACCATGCTTGCCATGCCTACCCGTCAGGAAGTAGATGCGTTTCTTGCACAATACGAGAAGTCCTAGCATTTTGTATCAACACACACTTGTAGGCCCTCATCCGGATTAATTTGACGAAGATTTGAACTTTTAATTCTCGATGAGAGGGTATCCGGCGATTGAAGCAGTTAATCAACCTCAAGATCTGGATTAATAACCATTTTCACACACTCACCTTTAGCCATCATGGTAAGCGCATCTTCCGTTTTCTCTAATGGTAACTCTCCAGAGAGCAATAGATCCGTATTGATGACCTGGCGCTTAATGAGTTGGAAAGCAGAATTTACATCTAATGGTGTAGCGTGAAATACACCATAAAGACTTAGCTCACCATAATGAATCCAGGATGTATCTAACTCAATACGAGTTCCAACTTTTAGACCCCCGAACCAAAGTATTCGTCCTCCTTTCCGTACTGAATGGATTGCTGTAATCCACGCATTCTTGACTCCAGCACTCTCGATGGCTACATCCACCCCACGACCTCCGGTCAGATCTCGAATGACTGCTACGGGTTCAACTTGTTTCAGGTTAATGATGGACGTGGCCCCAAGTTTCTCGGCTATTGCTAATCTTTCCTCTACCATATCTACTGCAATTACTTGAGAAGCGCCCCTCTTGAGAGCTAATTGCAGATGCATGAGCCCTATTGGTCCACCCGCACCAATGATGGCTACAGTTTCCCCAGGTTGAATCTGAACTGCATTCTGACCGTGAACAACGCACGCAAGCGGTTCCATCATGGCGGCTTGTGCATATGAAACATGATCTGGAATCTCGAAGGTGTTCAACTGAACTATGGGACCTGGTACAACAACATATTCTGCAAAGGCACCAAAATTGTAAATAAGATCCTCGCATAAGTTCTGTTGACCATGGTTGCACCAAAAACATACGCCACAAGGAGCTGTATTATGCGGAACGACTCGCATTCCAAGTTGGAATTCTGTCACCTCACTGCCAACCGCGACGACATCTCCAGAGAATTCATGACCGAACAATGTTGGAGGAATAATCTTAGGATGACCGTGGAGGAATGTCTTCACGTCGGTTCCGCATGTCGTCGCTGCGCGTACCCTTATAAGGATTTCATTGGAAGACGGCTCAGGTATGGGTACTTTCAGAAGCTCCAAATTACCTGGTTCCAAGAACATCACTGCACGCATATTCTCTTCGGTCATGAGGGCAACTCACAATATTGCACGATTTCTTGAATATATTCCTTTTACGGCTTATGTATGCATATCTCTAGTTCTCTTAACTATATTCTTGTCTAAAATTAATGCTAAATACTTTTCAACATGCGAATCGGGTATTACATGAAACAAAGGACCGATTGCATAACTTTCAAGCTCCTTGGAGCTAAGGCAACTTTCAATCATGAGACCCCTACAAAATGAACCTATCCCCTCGATGAAGAAAGCCTTTAAGTGGCAACTTGCAAACCTTCCCAATCACTGGGTTACCTCGCAGAACGAGTCAAGAATGATTCAAGATAATAGCTGGATTCGAGGAACCTTCTTCACTGGGGTCATGGCTGCATATCATGCTACTCAGGATGATGAATATCTTGAAGCCGTCTTGAAATGGGCTGAAGGCAACCGCTGGCGACCCGGACCTCGAGCACGACATGCGGATGACCATTGTGTCGGTCAGGTGTACCTTGATCTTTTCATCCTTACAAAAGATCATCGGATGCTAGCTCCTATTCGAGAGACGGTTGACAGAATGATCGATGATCCAAAACCTGGGAGGGAGGAATGGTGGTGGTGCGATGCGCTGTACATGGCTCCTCCAGTACTGGCGCGTTTGAGTAGCGCTACAAAAAACTTGAAATATCTCGATCTCATGAACATGATGTGGTGGGACACGGTTGAGTTTCTCTATGATCATACGGATCATCTCTTTTTTCGCGATGAAAGATTCAAATCCCTGACAGGTGCCTCTGAGTTACGGGAAGCGAACGGTAAGAAAATCTTCTGGTCTCGAGGTAACGGCTGGATCATTTCAGGTCTTGTTCGGATTCTTCAATGGATGCCTGAGGGATATCCGGATCGAGCGAGGTACGAACAACTCTTAAGAGAAATTGCGGAAGCGATCATTATCTACCAATCCCCAATCGATGGTCTTTGGCGTGCCAGTTTCCTTGACCCGGAGACCTTCCCTTCTCCTGAGACTAGCGGGAGCGGTCTGCATTGCTATGCTCTTGCCTGGGGAATCAATCATGGAATTCTTGACAGAGGGAAGTATTTCCCCACGGTAGCCCGTGCCTGGAATGGGCTTCTAGGAGCCATTAGCGAAGAAGGTCGACTTGGTTGGGTACAACCCCCGGGGGATCGCCCCTCGCTGGTATCCCAAGAGGACACCATGGAATACGGCGTAGGCGCGTTTCTGCTTGCGGGGAGTGAGATAATGAGATTGCTGCAATCGAGGTAGATGGGTGAAATGAATTTTAAATTTGTGACGGCAATTCGTAAATCGTTCTTGCTAATATTCAGTGAGTCATTTACCCCCATAACATTGTCCATTAAAGCAGCGAGGTCTACGAAGCTTCACCCTTTGAGCGATTTCCTCAAACTGCATATCGTCCCTCCGGCATTGATATATCTCACCTGTTACCAACAAAAAAACAGATGTAGTTTCATGCTCTACGGAAGTCCAGGTAGAGGGCTTTGCGCACTCGGTGTGTAATCTCCGACTAAGGCATCCGTCAACGCTTGTAGTTGTCCACGCGTGGTGCCAAAAGTGGCGAGATAGGTGGTAATTTTGGGGAAGTCTAAGATATCCGTTGGAGATTTCAAGGCAACGACGATCATGGGTTTACCTGTTGCGATCAAGGTTTCTACAAGTCTTACCTGCCATACATCGTCGTAACGAAATTGGTTTAAATGTGACTCCCAGGTCAGTATGAGGATGAGATCATATCCTCTAGCTTGGTTAGGTAAACTCTCCAGGTAACCTACCTCCGGAACCGGGCCGCTCCATGGGTTTGAGTAGCGAACGACATAAGTTTCAAATCCACTCGCGTGAAGACCAGCAGTCAATAAAGGATACAATCCCCATCCATCTGTCGGGCCAATCACCAGTATCCTGCGTAACTCAGGCGGAATTGGAACCAGGTTGGCTTCGTCCTTGATTATTGCTAATGCCTTTCGACCCACATCAAGTGCAGACGCGAGGTTTGCTTCCCAATCAGGTATCGAGGATTCAGGGACAGGGAAAGAAATCAGATCTGCAGTAGCCTTAACGGTAAGGATTCGTTCCACGGCAGCATATATGCGTTCCAATGGGATTTCGCCTTGCTGCACAGCCAATTCCAATCGATTTCGTGTCGCAAGGGCTTGTTCCGGCGAGGTGATTAGAAGCATATTGACACCTGCCCTCACCGCCTCAACGGAAGCCTCAGGGATTGTGCGTCCNNCCATCCATTGTAATCGCAGCCATGCTCATGGAATCAGTGAGGATAACACCTTGAAACGCCAACTCGTCGAGCAAAACTCGTAAAACTTCATCCGAAAGTGTGGTCGGTCGGTTAGCCTGATCAAGACACGGAAAAGCCACATGACTCGTCATCACTACCGGAGCTCCGGCATCTAAACCCGCTTGAAACGGAGGCAGGTAAGCCGAACGTAAACGCTGGCACTCGACATCATCATTCGGTAGCGTGTAATGTGAATCACCTACGACACCTCCGTGGCCTGGAAAGTGTTTGAGCACTGGGATTACTCCAGCATGGAGGTAACCCCTCGTTGCTTCTGCGACGAAGTCACTCACTTGGCCTGGATCGCCCCCAAAGGCTCGTTGGGAGATGACGGTGTTGTCATACTCAAACAGCACGTCCGCTACGGGACCCAACACCATATTTACGCCGCTGAATGCAAGCTCCCTACCTGCCGAGAATGCGACCTGATAGGCAATTCTCAGGTCTTGAGTAGCGCCCTGTGCCATAGCGGGAGGGTAGATTGTCACACCACTTTGAAAGCGCGTTACGTATTGTCCTTCATGATCCACGGCAATGAATAAGGGCACACCTTCACCTTGAGCACACTCCTGCAGATCGGAGGAGGTTTGCCGCAGCTGTTGAGGCGAGATCACGTTGCCTGCCCTGTATACCACAGCACCCGGTGCGAGCTGCTGGATGAATTGACACGTAGCAGCACTCACTTCCTGTCCATTGACACCAGTCATAATGAGCTGCCCAACCAGCTTCTTCAAGGTCATCTGGGAAAGTAATGTTATAACCCGAGGGTCAACAGTTGGTGTGTATGTCGGAGTTGGTGTCGGTGTCTGGCTAGGCGTCGGGGTTAGAGTGATGGTCGAGCTCGAGGTGGGTATCAAGCTTGGTGTGTGAGTCAAAGAAGGTTGTGGTGAGCTGTATCCCAAAATATCCGTTCCGATCAAGANNGTTCCAATCAAGACAACTTCTTCCCACGATCCGATGTAGACCAACAGGGTGACACAGCAAAGCGGGATGCAGATTGTAGCGAAGATAACAATCCCAACAAGAAGGCGCTGATACGGTCTTGAAGACCTCGAACCTGGCACGGTCACCTCCGCCATGCGGGCATCAACTCTGTCCCGAGCCAATCTCGGCTGAGATTTTCTAAACCACTTCCGTCCGGTCGTATTCGTTAGATATCCCGGTTACCGTCATCCCCCGTAGCGAAGAGGATCCATCCCCAATCTGGCGACCAGAACGGTGTACCCGGTGCGGAAAGAGTCACTTCAATATAGGACACCGCGATCTTGTTGAGCCACTGTGTCTGCCACGTTGTGAGATCGTGGACACACNNTTGCTCAAATCGACCTACAAATTCCGGATCACTTGCGAAATGACGTGGAAGGATCTTTAAAGCCACATACCGATCCATCGCGGGTTGATAAGCTTTGTACACAGCCGCCATACCGCCCTCGCCCAACGGTTCGACGACCCGATACTGACCGAGTTGTTTTCCAGTGAGGTCTTCCATCGTCTCGCTTCTCTTTCACCCGGGGGTATCTATGGAGGCAATAAAATGCAAAGGAGCATACAATTGCATAAGGGATCGCATCGCAAAACATTATCGCACAGATTCTACGGCATTACTTTATGTGAAACGGCTTATCAAAGAAATCATCAATGAAGACAAGTATTAATCAAACTGACCTATATCTTGCGATTCTAAACCGTCGCTCTACACGTCGCTACGACCGAACCGTGCTGGATGAGGTGATAATCGATCAAGTTAATCATCTCATCGGCAGCGCAGAGCCCTTAATCCCTGAAAATCACTTCGACGTNNATCGACAAAGATTTCATCTCCAGCATGGGCGCGTATGGATACATCGTTACACCTCCCCATGCAATTGCGCCGTACATTATCGGCAATCATCTTCCCCTAGTTGACTTAGGATATCGTGTCGAACAAATCGTTATTCTCCTTACATGTCTCGGCATCGGAACCTGTTACATTGGGACTTTATATCGCGAGGAGGACAATCGTGCCCGCTTAGACCTTCCAGCAGATTCTCGTTGTGGTGCATTGTTGGTGTTTGGATACCCAGCCAGTTCTGCCACCGGACGCACTTTAAACTCATTAATGCGTTCAGTGCCAAGAGGGAACACCCGGCATCCATTGAACATGCTTTTCCATCAAGGATCCTTCGATCATCCTACGTATCCACCAGATGATCTCTTGCCAATTCTATCCGCCGCTCGCGCCTCCCCCTCCGCAGTTAATGTGCAACCATGGAGGTTCTTATGGCATGAAGGAGAATTGCATGTTTTCGTGAAAAGGTACAATCAAAAATATGGTCTCGGTCCAGGTCAGGCTTACCGCTATTACGACGGTGGGATCTGCTTGGCGAATATCAAGCTTGCGATGAACGCGCAGAAATTGGACGGTGAATGGATCTTGCATGACCAAGGATACGATATTCCAAACCACCCTTCGACACTTGAGCCTCTAGCTAAATGGATATGTCGATGAACACAAGGAGAAAACATCCATCACCCATGATTTCTAGTATTTGACATTTTACAGGAGATGCGCGTCAGGTCTTTCACGTTATATACTTCGTCAAATTTAAATTTAAAGGAACCTAACAATGCCAGAAAAGATGATGATTCCCGGACCGGTCCCGGTCCAAGAAAGCGTATTACGTGAAATGGGAAGCCAGGTTCAAGCGCACTATGGCGCGGAATGGACGGCGATCTATAAAAAAACGGTAGAACTCCTTAAGCTAGTGTTCAAAACTCAGGGAGACGTCCATATCCTTGTTGGTTCTGGATCGTCAGGATTGGATGCCGCTATCGGAAGTTTAACGGTGTCTGGCGAGAAAATAATTGTTGGGACAAATGGATTTTTCGGCGATCGACTGCGCCAAATAAGTGACGGCTATGGCCTCGATGTAATATTAGTCCATGCCCCACTCGGTGAACCCCTAAACCCTTCAGATTTCAAGGAAGCATTCTCCCTCCACCCTGATGCTGCTGCAGTGGCACTGGTTCATCTAGAAACTGATACGACTGTCGTGAATCCCATTGCCGAGATCGCTACCGAGGCCAAGCACAACGATGTTCCTGTGATCATCGATGCGGTGTCTTCTCTTGGTGGCGTCCCTTTGGCGATGGATGAATGGGCGATTGATATTTGTGTAGGCGCCTCACAGAAATGCCTCGGTGCACCTCCTGGCTTAGCGCCAATTGCAATCAGCCAACGTGCGTGGGAGGTTATGGACACTAAACCTCAAAGGCATCATGGTTGGTATCTTAACCTTCAAACTTGGCGTCAATTCGCTGATGAGTGGGGGGAATGGCATCCCTATCCCGTAACCATGGCGACGAATAATGTCCGTGCTTTAAAAACAGGGCTGCGTACCTTATTAGCGGATGGTATCGAAGAGCGAATAGAACGCTACACCCAGCTCGCGCTTCAGCTAAGAGATGGGGTTCGAAAATTGGGCCTACAACCATTTACCCCGGATGACCAGCTCGCACCCGTAGTTACAGCAGTATACGGTCCAGAAGGTGTTCCTACGGGAGAGATCGTTCAATATCTTTTCGAAGACCACGGTATCATGATTTCCGGAGGTTTGGGAAAAGGCCTCAAAGATCGAGTCTTTCGTATAGGTCACATGGGACCGATGGTGAATGAGGAAGACATTGATGCCATTCTGCAGGCCATAGCGCAATTCCTACAAATTCGAGGTTTATAGCCCAACGCTGAATTGACGTTTTTTCTGGTCCTCAGTAATAACTTCTATTTGTCACATACTTCCTAGTGCTCTATCAAGATGGAAACGATGTGTCACAAAAACCAAAGTCATCCTTCGACAGGCTCAGGGTGCTCTTTCCGCTATTCTGCGTCGAAACATGGTTGACGGAGCCCCAGATTGAAATTTCCACTTCTAGGCAAATTTACCTAGTGATTTTGGCCTCTTGGGAGAGGACAATATTCTGGGAGGTGACAAGTGAGAAAGCTGCTTCTGATCACGGTTTTGACAATCTTTCTACTTACCGGTTGTGCGACTGAAACATCCCTTCCTCCTACGCACACACCAACCTCACCCCCTCCAACCGAGACCTCTACATTGACCGCTACACATACATCTACTTTTACACCGACCTATACCATTTCCCCGAGCATGACTTCAACCTCAACCAAAACCCCAACAGCTACCATCACCCCAACCGAGACAGAAACGCCAACTCCATCGGATACCTCGACACCTACCGAGACACCGACAGAAGAACCGGCGACTATCACCGCCGACGGGAATGTTAATTGTCGTTATGGTCCTGATCCAGTATATATGTACGCCTGGGCGCTGTCAGATGGGGATACGGCAATGCTTGACGGTCGTAACTATGCGGGGACGTGGTTGTGGGTATTACCCCACGACACAGATTGGCATTGTTGGGTTTCTTCGGCATTTGTCACCGCCTCCGTCGACATTATGACCGTTCCTGTCGTCTACCCTCCAATTTACATCAACCCATCCGTGCCGTCGCTAACCGGTGTGAAGGCGAACCGAAGCGGTTCCAATGTCACGGTTAGTTGGAATCCCGCACCGTCATCCGTGGGTTTGGGTTATTTGATCGAAGCGAGAATATGCAACGGTACCTACCTCCTGGATGTAGTGTATAGCACGACCAATACGTCTTACACACTTAGCGATATGGATGGTTGTTCGGGGGATTCCTATGGCCAGGTGCGCGTGTTTAATAAATTAGGCTACGGTGCATCGACCAAAATTGCCTGGCCATGAATGATGAGGGGGAGTGAAACTACATACTTAAAAACATCCATTCGTTCATTTTCTTCCTATAATCATCGCTTATAGAAGCGAGCAATGAATCTATTCTCATGGTTAATGGAATAATTATTTTATCGAAGAACCTGGTTGACATCTACAAAATGGGTTATTCAGTAGATGTCACCTCTCAAGATAGGGTGAGGGAAATATCTTCAAGGATCGTTGCTAATTTCCTCATCAATCTTTTATAAAAACTATCATTCCCCTAAAATGGTAGAGGTTAATATAATCCTAATGGGTGATCTCCTACTCTCATCGAAACAGTTATGTTACCCAGACACTCAGCAGGTTTGGAATCATCTCTGCTGGACTCTCTGTTCCATCCTTGAGCCACTAATCCTTTTTACGAGGTTGCTTTTCTCTAATTTCCTACTATTGGGTGAAATTCATTCGACCTCAACCTCTTCAGCTATGCATTTTAATGAACTAGTCTGGGTTGACTGCTCAACCACTTCGTTCACTCCAAGAATACAAACATGAAGACACAAGAACCTGCCCAGGGAGGTATACGAATATTTGCCATCATCTGGTTCGGTCAACTCGTCTCGACACTCGGATCTGGACTGACCGGTTTTGCCTTGGGTGTTTATATCTATCAACAAACTGGTTCTGCTACCCAACTCAGTATAGCTTTGTTGGCCGCAGTGTTACCCAATGTCCTTTTCTCGCCAATTGCAGGTGCTTTGGTGGATCGCTGGGACCGACGTTGGGTTTTGTTGCTTAGTGACACCGGAGCTGCAATAAGTACTTTGTTGATTTGGTTCTTGCTCTCAATGGGTCGCCTCGAAGTTTGGCACCTATACCTCGCTAACGCTGTAAATTCCTTTTTCAGTGCCTTCCAACGACCTGCCTACCTAGCAGCGCCTACACTCCTATTGCCCAAGCAACACTACGGACGCGCTGCCGGATTGATTCAGTTAAGCAGTGCACTCAGTCAAGTCGCTTCGCCTGTGATGGCCGGTTTCCTCGTTATCACCATTCATATTGATGGCATCCTACTTGTCGATTTCTCCACCTATCTCTTCGCGATGTTTACACTCATTCTCATTCGAATTCCCAAGCCTGAAACCACAATGGAAGGTGTAGCCGGGAAAGGCTCCCTATGGAGAGAGGTCGGATATGGTTATTTGTATTTAAAGGATCGCCCAGGTTTGTTGGGGATGTTAATCCTATTTGCTATCGTAAACTTTTCCCTTGGCTTCAACAGCGCGCTCTATACACCTCTAATATTGTCCTTCACGACTCCAGACGTATTAGGCACTATCATATCTGTCGGTGGCATAGGTATGTTGATTGGCAGCTTGATCATGAGTGCATGGGGTGGCGCAAAGAAGAAGGTCAACAGTCTCATGGGCTCGATGTTTTTCTTTGGATTATTCATCAGCCTCACGGGGATTCGAGCTAATCCGATCCTTATTGGTGCTTCCAGTTTTGTTTTCTTTATTCTCCTCCCGATTGCTAGTGGTTCCAGTCAAGCAATTTGGCAGGCGAAAGTAGCACCGGATATACAAGGTCGCGTATTCGCCACTCGTAGCATGATTGCAACTGCGATGACGCCATTAGCATATATTCTCGCCGGTCCTCTGGCGGATCATATATTTGAACCTCTTCTTGCGTCAAACGGCGCTCTAGCAGGAAGCATAGGAAAAATTATCGGTGTGGGAGCAGGTCGAGGCATTGGGTTGATTTTTTTAATTATAGGTTTGTCCGTTTCACTTGCTACGCTTGTTGGCTACTTGAACCCCCGCATTCGTTTCGTCGAAGATGAATTACCTGATTTTGTTGATGAGACACCGAATCCCGATCACGGTATCTCCTCCGAATAGATCTCAGAGACTTTATCCAAGCAAGAGAAACAGAAGATGTCTGTACTGACACCAGGTTGGATTGAGGGAGCGTCTGTAATTGGAGTGGACGTAGGAGTGAGTTGATGTGGTCGATCTCATGGCAGATCAGTTATCTCAAACAAGATCGCAAGTTGGCAATCAAATACAGCCAGAACAACTACATAAGGGTTTCAAAATTATCTGATGATGAGTGATTTCAAGATCTGACGCACAAAAACTTAATCACCGCATCTGAGTCAAATGAAATTAATATAGCACTCGAAAGTTCACACATCCCATCTTTCGGTATTAACAGCGTTGAAAAAGAAAAGTTCCGCTTTAAGATGANNTGAGCTAAATATGCTTGCCGGGTGCCGTTTCAGCTGAGATCTTGTGGGATTTCGAAACCTGATGTGTGTGAATCAGAGATCACAAATTTGATACAACTCTTACAAAGATTGGGCGCCAACCTAAATATCTGTGTTTCTTCACTGTACCATAATTACAATTCAGACTTTGAGAATTGGGGGGTCTTCCTTCATCCCATCCTGAGTTGGACGGTATGAACATTTCCATCGTCCAGTAGAGGAACATCACCATCAGTCAGAATTTTTCCATCCAATGTCATTTCTTTGATTGCACAGTTGACGCCCTCAGGATTGTCGACGTGGATACGATAAGTGGTATCTCCAAACTTGTATGTCATTTCATAACCAGCCCACGTACTTGGGATGCAGGGATCAATTCGAAGCACATCACCT
>JABAOF010007494.1_pt1 | contig 12957 bp, 10 predicted proteins | sample 7062171 | NCBI WGS metagenome assembly JABAOF01 (sample SAMN14538628, study PRJNA623070) | marine sediment metagenome | biome: marine biome [ENVO:00000428]; feature: marine pelagic biome [ENVO:01000023]; material: deep marine sediment [ENVO:00002113] | place: India: Gulf of Khambhat ...
TGGTTCAAATCTTTACAAAAAAAATTTTTTCCCTTATAATACTGAAACAAAAACAAGACTTATAACGTAATAACATTATTAAAGCTTCAAAATACAACAGCAATAAATTGTGGCAAAAATGAAAAAACCGTTGAGCAGTCAAAACAATAACAAAAAGAAAAGAAAAACCATCGCCCTGGCAATCACCGGGATCGCCTGCATTATCGGTTATTTCTTCCTGGTAATGAAATCACCCACCCTTCCCCTGGTGAAACCACAGGTCTCAAAAGAAAAAATCCTGGCAAAAGCAGAATCCTTCTCCAGGCAGTGGCCCCTTGAAAGCACCCGTTTCAAACGGACTATATCCGCTGAAATCGACAAGCAATTGCTTCAATATGCACAGTATTATAAAAAACAAAACGGCCAATTCCCGGATTTGACCGCCGGCTACTGGCAAGTGGTATGGAAAGAAAAAAAACATACTTCCCTTTCCCCACTTGTTATGTTTGACTTTAAAGGCAATCTCATCGGTTTCAAGATGAAACCTCAACACCTCGACAAAAAAACCACTTCCACCCTCTCGGAAGAGGACGCACACATGGAAGCCAATTACTTCCTAGAAGCATTAAACATTAAAACCGATTCATTGATTATTACCAACAAGGATATCACTGAAAGCGAGACTCATACGATATATAAATTTACCCTGAAAAGCAAAACGAAACCGTATCCTCACCTGACCGACACCTATAACTTTGAAATTATAGGTGACCGGATTGTCAACTTCAAGTGGAAGAAAGTGGTTGACCTGGATAAGATCGGCGCCGCAAAAATGAAGCAGGAACAAATGATCGGTGGAATTTTGCTGGTCATTATCTGGCTTGTCATTATTCTCAGCATCCTCATCCAATTTATTAAAAAACTGCGAAAAGATGAACTGGAATTCAAACGGGCCATGTGGATAGGAATTGGTGCGGCAGTCCTGGGATTTATTATGATAATATCTGCCTACGAGGCCCTTTCATGGGAATTTCTCCTGGGAGGCGGCGTCGTGGGAGTATTTTTGTTTCTTGGCATGCTGATCATTATGCCTGCAGCCGAAGCCCGGACCAGGGAAACCTGGCCGGAAAAACTGGAAGTCACGGACCTGTTGTTCCAGGGCAAGAGTGGGGTGCAAGAAACCGGGACAGCTATTCTCCACGCCTTTTTCCTCACTGGTCTGACCCTGCTGCTGCTGGGCGGATTGTTCCTGGCCACCACCTCCCTGGATATCGGGTATTTAACCCTGGAGCGTGAGATAATAGGTGCATTTCATACCCTGCCCCATGCTGTCGCCATTACCTTCAAAAACCTTATCTATTCCCTGTTGATCGGTTTTACCCTGCTCAGCTTTTGGCCCGGTTATTTAAAAAGCAAAATCCCCACCAATAAACTCCTATTTATCTTTCTATTGGCCCTCACCTTTGACCTGGGGGGAATGCATCTTAAATTCTTTGAGCCCCCGCACCTGGGAGCCCTTTTGGTTTTCCCCATTGCCCTGATCTGGGCCTATGCAGTTCATAAACTGGACCTGTTGACAATCTTGCTGTCATTTTTCAGCGTGAGACTCCTGCTGGACCTGGCGTTGATCCTGCTGGTACCGGAAAACTTGTTCAGTCTCCAGGGTATGGCTGTTATCATTTTTGCTGCTCTTTTTTTCATACTGGGCATTTACCTGCTCTTTCGCCCCCGATCCACAAAAGATTACGAAGCGTATGTCCCGGAATATGTCAGCCGAATTGCAGAGAAGGAGCGGTTTTTAAAAGAATTGGAAATCGCCCGCGGCGTGCAAATGCGGTTCCTTCCCCAAAAAGTCCCGCAATTCCCCAGCCTGGAAATTGTCAGCCTCTGCCAACCAGCCATGGAAGTGGGCGGAGACTATTATGACTTTATCCAGGTGGATAAGCGATATATGACCGTATTAATCGGTGACGTATCCGGGAAAGGCGTTTCCGCTGCCTTTTATATGACCATGGTAAAAGGCATCATTAAAACATTGTCTAAAAAAACAAAAGATCCGGCAACACTATTGGCAGAAGCCAATGAGATATTTTATGAAAATGCCCCCAGGGATGTTTTTATTACCATCATATACGGCATATTCGATTTAAAAGAAAAAACCTTAACCATTGCCAGTGCCGGTCATAATCCCCTGATCGTCTGGAGACACAAAACAGGTAAAACCGAAATGATCAACCCCAAAGGCATTGCCATCGGGTTGGATCACGGGGAACGCTACAGGTCCATTATCCAGGAAAAACGCATCGCCATCGAGGATAAAGATGTATTTGTATTTTATACGGATGGGGTTTCCGAAGCCATGAATACCAATGATGAGATTTTCAGTGAAAAACGGCTGCGAACCATCATTGAAAAATATGCACACTTATCGCCCCAACAACTCCAGGAAAAAATCGTGGATGCAGTCAGTGAATTTTCAGGCAAAGCGCCTCAACACGACGACCTCACCATGGTCGTTGTTAAAGTCCGGCCAAAATAAAATTCAGGAGGGGGAAAACAGTGTTTTTTTCACCAATTTGGCCGCCCACCCGTTCATAGTCTTGGAAATCTTCTTCTGCTCTTTATTATCCAGTTGGTCAAAAGCGTCCTCGAAATCCTTGTTAAACTCTTCCCAGATGTCATGGGAAAATTCCTTCATCACCTCACCAAAATAATTTTTGGGAACCGGGTAAGGCATTTGGCCGCGTTTGGACAACACATTTTGTAAACGGTTCTCTGTCACCAGGGCTTCCAGTTCCTGCAAAAGCCGTTCACCGGTTTCGCTGAGAGGAATTTCCTCTTTCTGTTTTATCGGACGTTTTTTCTTTGCTTTTCTTTCTTCAAATTTTTCGTTTTTGGATTTCAGGATCACCCGGGCACCAATCTTCAAGAAGCTCGGCTCCACCGGTTTGATGACAACCCCTTCCGCTATATTGTCTTCGATAGCAGGAAGACCCAGCCATTGGGAAACCTGGGAAGGGAACCGATTCGAATGGTTTAAACACTCTTCCAGCGTACCCCTGAATACGGGTTTGGCATAAAACAGTCCCGCTTTTTCAAACAGTTCACTGCATTCGTCAACACTTAAATAGCGGTCGTCTACCCGGATGTCAAAGACGTATAAGAGGTTGTCCGGGTGATAATGGACGCCCTTTTGCAGCCGTTTGGCAGTTTTAACTTTGGGCACCTCCGGGTGGGGGTAACTACCGCCAAACAACTCACCATAGACAATAACCATAGATATATCTTTGTTTTTGGATTTGAGAATGTCATATAATTTCTTAACTTTATCCTGGTTATCTGCCAGGACTTTTTGCCAGTTAAAGAAATCAATATCCTCCGTTAGAAAAGCGGTCCTGGTAGAAGCTTTGATCTCGCTGCCGTCATAATAAATGGAAAGCTGGCCGCCGTGTACTTTTTCGGTAACTACCCATTCGCCGCCGTTCTTGTTTTCTTCTTTGACCATATCAAGAAATTCTTTCCGATAGGTATTTTCAATGGATGCATATTTGATATGCTTCATCATCCTGACCTCCTGCTTTAAAGAGTATAATTTTACCCAAAATGGCAGTGAATTGCAACTGCGGTCTGTCCTCAAGCATTGACATTTTTGTCTGATTATATTAAAATTCTCCAATATGTGGTTAAAAAAAGGAAGTTCCTCGTGCTTGCTCCGCCTTAATGAAATCTATATCTCTGCATCTACACACCAGGAAGACAGTTCCACTCAATTTTTTCAGGAATTTTTCCAAAAAAGCCAATGGAGGTATATAAAAAATGACAGAGCAGAAAGAAAGGGTTGAAATAAATGACGTATCGGACGATCCCGATGAAAAACCACCTGTTAGGGAAAAGCAAAAAAAACAAAAGGCTCATCCTAAAACAACAACTGCCCCAAAAAAAGGCGCTGTAAAAAAACTCCAGGAAAAAATCGAGGAACTGGAAGAATCACTGGAATCAGCCACAAAAGATAGGGATGAGTTCAAAGACAGATATTTGAGAACCCTGGCAGAAATCGATAACTTCAGGAAACGGGTCAAAAAAGAGAAAGAGGAATTCCAGAAGTATGTTCTCAGTGAATTCCTCCTGGATTTGCTCCAGGTTTACGATAACCTGGAACGGGCCTTAAAAGCCAAAACCCCTTCGCAAAAGAAAGAAACCATATTGAACCTACTGGTATCAGAAGACGAAAAATCCATTATTTCAGGCGTCGAGATGATCCACAAACAATTCTCAGATCTGCTGAAAAAGTACAATGTCGTGGAAATCGAAGCGTTAAACAAGCCCTTTGATCCCAATATTCACCAGGCACTGTCAAAAGAAGAAAAAGAAGACATAAACGAACCCATAGTTATCGAAGTCTATCAGAAAGGGTTTATGTATAATGATAAGCTGCTGAAACCCCCCCTGACAAAAGTTGCTATACCCATAGAAGAAGAAGCAAACGATGAAGAAGAATAAATAAAATATAGAAACGTGAAAAATATTTAACCGGGAATCATATAAAACAACATGGCAAAAAATATTGGAATTGACCTGGGAACCACCAACTCCTGTATCAGCTACCTGGAAGGGCCGGAGCCGGTAATCATTCCTAACCCGGAAGGCTCGCGGGTTATTCCTTCTTTGGTGGCGCTAACCCGTGACAATAGACGTATATTTGGAAATATTGCCAAACGCCAATTTATAACCAATAACGAAAACACTATTTGGGGCGTAAAGCGACTCATTGGCCGGAAGTATGATACGGATGAAGTTAGAGTCATCCAACAGCGGGTAAGTTACGCTATCTATGAAGCAGAAAACGGCGATACCAAAGTTAAATTGGGAGAGAAACTCTATTCGCCGGAAGAGATATCTGCCATGCTGTTGGGTTATTTAAAGCAAATCGCCCAGGAATACCTGGGGGAAGAAATTGCCGATACCGTGGTTACTGTTCCGGCATTTTTTAATGATGCCCAGCGGCAGGGTACAAAAGTCGCCGGCGAAATCGCCGGCTTAAATGTGACCCGAATAATTAACGAGCCTACGGCTGCCTTAATCGCTTACAAAAAGAAAATAACCAGGGATGGCCTGTATGCGGTATATGACCTGGGAGGAGGTACCTTTGATATCTCCATCGTAGAAGTCCAGGAAGACATTTATAAAGTGGTTTCCACTACTGGCGATACCTTCCTGGGGGGTAATGACTTTGATGAAATAATCATCGAGTGGATGTTAAATGAAATAAAAAAGGACATCTCTATTGATATTATCAGCGATAAAAACACAGTGCAGAGAATTATACAAGTCGCAGAAAAAGCCAAAATCGAACTCTCCTTTAACCAGGAAACCCAGATTAACATCCCCTATCTTCATCGTCTGCCCGATGGCACCAATTATCATTTCGAGAAAAAACTAACCCGTACCCAGCTGGAACACGATACCGCACACCTGGTGGAAAAAACCTTGAATTTAATCCAGAAATCCCTGGATAAAATAAATATTACCAAGAAAGACATTGAAAAAGTCATTCTTGTGGGTGGGCAGAGTCGAATGCCCATTATTTATGATAAAATAACTAAATTTTTTGGAAAAGAGCCATTTATTGATCTTAACCCGGAAGAAGTGGTAGCCCAGGGTGCGGTGCTTCAGGCAGAGGTCATCAAAGGAAGCATTAAAGACATCTTACTGCTGGACGTCACCTCACTTTCCCTGGGAGTGGAGACCAAAGGGGATCGCTTTACCAAAATCATCGATGCCAATTCCACCATTCCCATAAAAAAAACCATGCGTTTTACCACCATTACTGACAACCAGCAAACGGTTACCATCCATGTACTGCAGGGGGAACGGGAGCTGGCGTCTGAGAATAAATCCCTGGGATACTTCAACCTGGTAGGTATACCCATGGCTCCTAAAGGTATTCCCCAAATCGATGTCACCTTTCAAATCGATGCCAATGGCATTGTTAAAGTCTCTGCCAAGGAAGCCAAAACCGGGTTGGTACAGAGTATGAAAATTCAACCTGCCAGCGGTATGTCTCCCGAAGAAATCGAAAAGCTCAAAAAAGATGCCCGCGTATATGAAGAACAAGATAAGATAAAAATAAAACTAAATCAAGTAAAACTCCAACTGGAAGAGGAACTGGGCACCATCCGGTTTTTTTATGAGAGGCATACCAAAAAACTCTCGCCCAAAGAAAAAAGTGAATTGAAAACGTTAATCTCACGATCTGAGAAAGCATTGGAAGAAGAGGAACTTGATTCACTGGAAACCTCGCTGCTCAAAGTCCAATCACAGCGAGAAAAGATCAACCAAATCTTAATTTCTGAATTTGAGGGGTAACACAAAATGGCAAAACGAGATTACTATGAGGTCTTGGGTGTTTCCAGGCAAGCCAACACCGATGAAATAAAAAAAGCCTATCGACAATTAGCCATGAAATATCATCCGGACAGGAACGAGGGCAACCCTGAAGCAGAGGAGAAATTTAAAGAAGCTTCCGAAGCTTATTCTGTCCTGGCAGATGCGGAAAAACGAAGAATCTACGACCAATTTGGTTTTGATGGTTTAAAGGGTGTGGGGCGCGGGTTTACCGATGCTTCTATTTTTTCGGACGATATTTTTGCGGATCTTGGCGATCTTGGAGATATACTGGGAAGTCTATTTGGTTTTGGCGGCCGCGGGGGCCGTGGCCGCGGCGGCAGGCGAGGCCGGGACCTTGGTAAGGACATCAATATCACCATGGAAGAGGCTTACAATGGTGTGGAAAAGGAACTGGAAGTCAAACGGGAAATCAGTTGTCCTATCTGCGACGGCAGCGGCAGCGAACCCGGCCGCCCCATAGAAACCTGCCGGCAGTGCGGCGGCAGTGGAAAAGCACATGTGAGCCGCGGTTTCATCACCTTCGCCTCTACATGTCCCGTATGTAACGGCGCCGGTCGAATCATTCGCTACCCCTGTAAAAAATGCAGTGGAAGAGGCCGAAGCTATGAGACCCGGAAGCTCAAAGTCAATCTCCCCGCCGGGGTAGATGCCGGAAACCGTCTCCGCATGACCGGTGAAGGCGAAGGTGGTTACAATGGCGGCAGGCCTGGAGACCTTTATATTAACATCAACCTCGAAGAAGATGACCACTTCAAACGGGACGGCAACGATCTCATCTATAACCTGGATATCACGTTTGCCCAGGCTGCTCTCGGCGATGAAGTTAAAATAGACGCTTTCCATGGAAGCGAAAAAATTAAAATTCACCCGGAATCCCAGAACGGTAAAATCATCCGCATTAAAGGAAAAGGCTTCAAAAATGTCAGTGGATGGGGAAAAGGAGATTTCCTGGTGATTCTCAATGTGATCACCCCAACACGTCTAACCCGAAAAGAGAAAGAACTGTTCCGGGAATTGAGAAAAATCGAAAAACAGAAAGAGGGAGACCCAGACGGTGCCGACGAGAAACAGCTTTATCAGTGACATTGATAAGACACATAAACATTAAACATTGAACATCAATGAACATCAGGCGTTTTTTCTCCGGCAACCCGGTAAAGGGAGCCACCATCGCTGTCAGTGGTGATGAGTATCATCATTTAACGCATGTGAACCGGGCCAAATGCGGTGATCAAATCGAGGTGATCGATGGTCGTGGTTCTCTTTTTGTCGGAGAAATCCGGGAGTTAAAGCCGGATGAAGCGGTTGTGGACATCAAAGGAAACGAAACGCAGGACAAACCGCCGGTCCGTGTCATTGTTGCCCCGTCTCTTTTAAAACAGCGGCCCATGAATTTAATGATTGAAAAATTAACGGAAATCGGCGTGGATGAAATCCGGCCGGTGATGTTTCGGCGAACCGATGAAACCTACAGCCCATCCCGGTTGAAAAAATGGGCCCGCATTGCGATTCAGTCGTTAAAGGTTAACAAGGGCTTGTGGCTTACCCATATTTTCCCGCCTGTCGGTATCGATGAGATCATCGCTGTATCGCAGGCAGCGAAAACCAGGATATTACTGGATATTCATGCTGAAAAAAAAGCAGGTGATTCCTGGCAGATGCCTGTCATTGCTGTTATCGGTCCCCCGGGCGGCATGGAGTCAGAAGAGCAGGAACAATTTGTCAGCAATGGATTTATACCTTACAAAATCAACGATTATGTGTTAAAAACAGAAACCGCTGCGATTTCCATTGCAGCGATATTAAGAGCATGATTGAAATAAAAGGTAAGATTGGCAAGTATAAAATCTTAAAAAAGCTGGGCAGTGGTGGCTTTGGTACTGTTTACCTGGCTGAGGACACTATTTTAAAAACCCAGAGGGCCTTGAAGGTGCCTCACCGGTTGGGCATTCAAACTGAAAAATCCCTGCAAGAATGTATACTGCAAACCAAGCTGCTGGACCATCCTAACATTGTCAAGCTATTGACTGTGGACATCATTGACAGTACGGTCCTGATGGTGATGGAATACATCAAGGGCACAGACCTGGAAACGGTACTGGACGAAAAAGACAGCCTGGACCTTAAAACTGCCTTGAGATATTTCCGGCAGGTATTGTCTGCGTTAGAATTTGCACATCGTCACATGGTGATTCACCGTGACATCCGGCCTTCTAATATTTTAATCAATGAAGAGGATGACATTAAAATCGCGGATTTTGGTACGTCTACATTATTAAATGACCGGCAGTATGCCACCACCAAGATCGGGTCGCCCCCGTATATGGCACCGGAGCAGTTTGAGGGCAAAGCTGTCCTGGTTTCTGACATTTATTCTGCCGGGTGTTTATTTTATGAAATGTTGTCCGGGCTCCCGCCTATAGTCATGGCCAATCCCATGGAAATATATAAAAAAGCCAAATCAAAGGAATTTGCCCCTCTTATTAAAAAGGTCCCTACTATCTCGCCGGAGTTGAACCGGATTATCTCCAAAACGTTGGAACCGGATATCCCGGACAGGTATAAAAGTGTGACGGAAGTCATTGAAGATTTGAAGCAAATGGGTCAGCAGAAAAAGGATTACACAGCTGAGTTGAAAGACATAAAAGAGCGTATTAAGGCGCGTACACAGCGGGAGGATTACATTTGTTGGCAATGCCGCAAGTCCATGCCCACCAAAATGAAGAAATGTCTTTACTGCGGCGCCGAGCAGTAATAGACGTACAACCAAAACATAAAAAGTACAACTTTAGTTGTACAAATTTTTTTTCCATTTTCATCCCAAAAATAGGACTTTGGGTGGATTGACAAAACCCTTCGGCTCAATTATCATAATATTTTCAAAGGTCAACCCAAATGCGAACATCAATGAAAAATTTTCCGGTTTCCGCGCCCTCCGTCATTCACAATGACGGTTAAGTCAAGTTCATAGCAAATAAAGGAGGAAACTTGAAAAAATTCTTAAGCTTTCTCATCATTGCAGCATTTATGTTCTTCGGCTCCAACTTTGTTTTCTCAATAGTAAAAGTTGGAGAAGAAGTAGCGGAGCGGTTTGAAACCCCCCACCCCTATCCGGCTGTGAAGGGTGTTGTCTGGGAAAAGGAGTTTCATTGGCCCAATGCCGGGTATATTGCCATCCACTTTTCAGAATTCAACCTGGCCAAAGGAGACTACATGGAAATCTCCAGTCCTGATGGGAAATTCTATTATACGTTCTCAGAGAAAGGGAAAAAGGTAAAGCACTGGGACAGAACAGAGGAGCTCAGTGACTTCTGGGGCACTCACATCCCCGGGGATAAGGCAATCGTCAGGCTGGCCTGGGTCTATCAGAGTAACCCGGGAATTAGATATCAAACCGGTTCACCCGGGAGGTACCAGTCCACTCAGACCTGGTCCGGCGGCATGCCTGATCCCTTTGGCAGCGGCTCACAATCAAGTTATCTCTACTCGATTTATGCCACCTATAACAGGTAAAACTGAACACAAGACCGGAAATGAACATAAGCTTCAATTAGTTTTTCTCCGTCGGGTGTTCGGTCTTTAAAAAGACCGGACACCCGGTTTTTTTTCGGCAGCATGAAATTATTACCACAAAGGCACGAAGACACGAAGGAAGAAAAGGGACAGGCAAGATTAACTTAAGTCAAATCCATATAAAATAAAGGAGGTACTATGAGGAAATTTTTAAGTGTTTTCATCATTGCGGCGTTTATGCTTTTTGCTTCCAACTTTGTTTTCTCAATTGTACAAGTTGGAGAAGAAGTAGCGCAGCGGTTTGAAACCCCGCACCCTTATCCGGGTATGAAGGGTGTAGTATGGGAAAAGGAGTTTCATTGGCCCAATGCCGGGTATATCGCCATCCACTTCTCAGAATTCAACCTGGCCAAAGGAGACTACGTGGAAATCTCCAGCCCTGATGGACGATTCTACTATACGTTCTCAGAGAAAGGAAAAAAGGTAAAGCACAAGGACCGTACAGAGGAGCTCAGTGACTTCTGGGGCACTCACATCCCCGGGGATAGGGCATTCGTGAGGCTGGTGAGCAAAAACAAAAAAAGTGATCATGGTTTTGTCATCGATAAGTGGGCCCGCGGTTATGAACGGGGTTACATCCAGGCAGTCATGGCAGGCCTGGAAGAAGATGCTATCATCGAAGCCGTTTGCAACAGCGACGACAAAGAATGGGCCAAATGTTACCTGGGCACCACCATGTATGACGAATCCAGGGCTGTCTGCCGGTTGTTAATCGGTGGGACCAGTGCCTGTACCGGTTGGCTGCTGGGAAGCGAAGGCCACGTCATGACCAACAACCATTGTATCAGCACCCAGAGCTCAGCCAGCAACACAGATTATGAATTCATGGCAGAGGGTGCCACCTGTTCCACCAGTTGTGCCAGTTGGGGTGCCTGCCCCGGTACCGTGGAAGCCAGTTCCGGATCATTGATTCAAACCGATTCCAGTTTGGATTATACCCTCATCCTGTTACCCTCAAATATAACCGGTACTTACGGATACATGCAGTTGAGAGATACCCTGCCCTCGCTCGACGAACGAATCTATATCCCCCAGCATCCCAGTGCCTGGGGAAAACAATTGGCAGTGGTCAGCGATACAGACGGGCCTTATGCTAAAATTTACAGCACCAATGAACCCCCCTGCATAGGTGGTCCCGGGGATATCGGTTATTATGCAGACACTGCAGGTGGAAGTTCCGGTTCACCGGTGCTTGCCTATGACGACAACCTGGTTGTGGCTTTGCATCACTGTGCCAATTGTCCCAACCGGGGCGTGCCGATTCCACCTATTATTACAGACCTCGGTTCGAATCTTCCCGCCAATGCTATCGGCGGCGGCGGTCCACCGCAGCCTCCGGTGGCCGACTTTTCAGGTAATCCTACAACCGTGGAAGTTGGCAGCAGTGTCCAATTCACCGACCTATCCACCAACACCCCAACGTCCTGGTCATGGACCTTCGAAGGCGGAACACCCTCTACCAGTACCGCCCAAAACCCCACGGTTACCTATAATACCATCGGGACCTATAACGTTACATTAACGGCATCCAACGCTGCTGGCAGCGATACCGAAACCAAAGTCGATTACATTACCGTACAAGAGGTGGTCATTGAATACTGTACATCATCCGGGGGCAGTCAAAGTTACGAATACATCGCCGGCGTACAAGTTGGTGATTTAACTAATAACTCAGGAGCTTCCGCTTACTCTGATTTCACTTACATGACAGCCAATTTAACCGCAGGGGCCTCTGTTAATGTCTCATTAACGCCAGGCTTCCCCGGCAGTTCTTATACCGAATGGTGGAAAATCTGGATCGACTATAACGTTGACGGCGATTTTGAGGATTCTGGCGAAGAAGTGTTCAGCGGTTCGGGCTCTTCAACTGTCACCGGCAGTTTCACTGTCCCATCAGGCGTCGAAGCTGTGACCCGGATGAGAGTATCCATGAGTTACAGCACCTATCCACCGGTATGCGGTACCTTCACTTATGGTGAAGTGGAAGATTATACCGCCGATATCAGTGGTGGCGTTCCTCCTGTGCAATATACCCTGACCACCAACACCGTGGGCAATGGAAGTATCACATTGAATCCTCCCGGCGGGGTATATGATGAAGGTACGGTCGTTACCCTGACCGCTGTACCTGATGCGGGCTGGCAGTTTGACGGCTGGAGTGGTGATCTGAGCGGTACACAGAACCCCACCACCATTACCATGAACTCAAACAAAAACGTCACCGCCACATTCTCTGAAGTGCCCCCGGAGTATTACACGTTGACCGTGACTACTGTGGGCAATGGCAGTGTGACCCTTGATCCTCCGGGTGGAACGTATCCTCAAGGTACGGTGGTTACCCTCACCGCCGTACCTGATTCGGGTTGGCAGTTTGACTATTGGAGTGGTGATCTGAGCGGTAGCGCAAACCCGACGACTATCACCATGAACTCCGACAAAAACGTGACCGCTAACTTTTCAGAAATTGGGACCTGCACGGAAACGGTCGGTAACACCACGGTATTCGGGAGTACTTCCGTCAGTGCCAACCGTCGAGCCATGCCCTTTACCATGCCGGAAAACGGTAACATCTGCAGCGTTACCATTTACCATGCCGGCGGCAGCGGCGGGCTGATCCTGGGTGTGTACGACGGCGAGGGCGCACCGCAGAACCGGTTGGGTGTCACCAATGCCACCACCATCAACAGCAGCGCCGGCTGGCAGACCATTAACCTGACCAGTCCCGCATATGTGGCTGGCGGCTCTACCGTCTGGCTGGCCTGGGTCTTCCAGAGTAACCCGGGGATTCGCTATCAAACCGGTTCACCCGGGAGATTCCAGTCCAGCGATACCTGGTCCGGCGGCATGCCCGATCCCTTTGGCAGCGGTTCACAAGCAAGTTATCTCTACTCGATTTATGCCACGTATGCTCCGGCAGGTGGTCCTAGCTATGGTACTGTTGGTAACACCACGATATTTGGCAGTACGTCCGTCAGTGCCAACCGTCGAGCCATGCCC
>JABAOF010008996.1_pt4 | contig 12948 bp, 5 predicted proteins | sample 7062171 | NCBI WGS metagenome assembly JABAOF01 (sample SAMN14538628, study PRJNA623070) | marine sediment metagenome | biome: marine biome [ENVO:00000428]; feature: marine pelagic biome [ENVO:01000023]; material: deep marine sediment [ENVO:00002113] | place: India: Gulf of Khambhat ...
TTTACGCGCCGCAATGCAAGCCTATCATAGATTGCAGATAGGCGCATTTGGCGGATTAACTGACTATACAGAGCCTATCAGAAAAAATGTTGAAGATACCATTAGATATTTGAAACAACTCGAACAAATGTTTGCTCCTGTTGGTGCTAAAGCTTCACCATTAGGACTAGCGGGAGTCCCGCCTTTCTTAGACCCTAAAACACAAGCTCTCCTTCATAGAAGAAATATAGCAATGGTAGGGAGATATTTTGAAAGACCTGAAGCTGCTGGCGGTCCAGAGATCGGACAAGCTTTTACTTATCGATACCGAATAGTTGATCCGGCCACTAAACAAGTGCTGTCTAATATATCAGAAGAGTTTAGAAAAATAGGAGAAACTAGCAATAAAGCGGGACAACAAGTAGGTATATTCACCCAGCAGACCAAGGATCTGATACGTGCTTTTCAAGAAAGAAGAGGATTAGGACAAGCATTTGGCCGTGTTATTAGATGGGGATTAGCAAGTAGGACAGTTTATGGATTAGTAAACGCAATGCAGAGCATGGTCAGTACCATTTCTGATGTAGAATTAGGAATTGCTTATTTGCGCCAAGTTATGAGCCCTTTAGAAACTGATTTTGAAATGATTACAGATGCAGCCCTTGGTTTTGCTAAACAGTTTGGTGTACCAATAAGACAAGTAATTGACGCTATGCGTGTGTTTGCACAACAGGGTTTGGCGCAAGAAGATGTTATAGATAGAACTAGGACCTCTATGCTCGCTGCAAACGTTACTACATTAAGTACTACTGATGCTACAGAGGCTATTACAGCTGCAATGAAGGTTTATGGTACAGAAGGTCAAAGTACTATTAAATTCTTAGACGCATGGAGCCAAGTCGAAGCAAGACATGCTATTACGTCTGCTGATCTTGCAAATGCATTAAAGAAAGCAGCTGCTGTTGCTAAAACTTCAGGCGTTACTTTCGATGAATTAAATGCTATTATTACTGGTATTGGCGAAACTACACGAATGACTGGAAAAGAAGTAGGTACGAGTTTGAGATTTATGTTTAGGCGTATTCAAGCTCAAAAAGCACCTAAAGAGTTAGCCAAAATAGGAATACCGGTTATTGCTCCTACTGGAGAATTAAGAAGCGCATTTGAGATATTAGAAGATTTGGCCATGCAATGGGGTGATTTAACAAGCGCTCAAAGGTTGAATATAGCAACATCGATAGGTGGTCGCCGTCATTATAATGCTCTTATTGTTTTGATGGATCACTGGCAAGATGTTGCAGAAACTTTAGTACATAGCGTAAATTCTAAAGGTGCTGCCGAAAGACGTAATATGATAGTAATGGAGACTTATGCAAAAAGATTGCAACAAGTGAGAGAAGCACTTAGCGAATTACAAGTTCAATTTGGTAGATTTGCGTTGCCTGTAGCTAAGACATTACTAACAGGTTTGAAAGCTGTATTAGAAACTATCGCAAATATTCCATCTAGTATAAAAATAGCTGCATTGGCATTTTCTGGATTATTTGTACTCGTTGCCAAAGGTCAAACACTTATTAGTAGTATAATTGATAGGATCAGATCATTTGCATCTATATTTAGGGATTTTGGCACTCAATTTATGAAGCAATTTAAAATAGGTATATTTGAAACTTTTGGCAAATTACCTAAAGCTTTGGCTACTATAGATGTCACTGGATTAACAACTATAGATCAAGCCGGCAAAGGCATGCAAGATTTTGAATCTATAATAGGTAAAGCCGCTTTTGCTTTAGCTCAATTCGGCAGAGGTTGGAATGCGGTAATGTCCGAAATAGCGGCTANNCTACTGGTACTGCTACATCTGAAACTTTGGCTAATGTATTTGGTAAACTAGGTGCTGGATTAGGGACTATCGGATTGAAAACAGCTGTTGCACACCCTGCTCTTGGTTCTGTTTTAGCAGTAATGGCTAAGGGAGCTGAGAAAGCAGAGGGTGCTTTCATGAAAATAGGAGAATTATTTGGTATATCCGCTGAAGCTATGGCAAAGTGGAGTCAAGAAAATGCTAGTTTTGTTGCGTCCATCGGTCCCCTTGCTGGGTCGCTATTAGCACTAGTGCCAATTGCAGGTAAAACTAGCGATTCTTTAAAGAAGTTAGCCCTTTCCGCTGATGATTACGAAAAATCCTTGGCTGGCATGAGAAGATTGACAAGCGGCGAATTAGCTGATATAAACAATTTGGCTTTAACATATGGAAAACTTGAAGATCGTATTATAGCGGCGAATAAAGCTAGAGAACCAGAAGCTGTTGCAAGAGCAATAGAAAGAGAAGAATATACAAGCCCTGTGCTTGAAGCAGGTCGAGTTTATGAGGCATCCAGAGATTTAGCTAATGATCTTGCTAACACAAATATTTCATTAATTGATAGTTTTGATAAATTTGGGAATGCGATAGTAAAACCTACAGCTAATCTTAAAGAATATTTCGAAGTTTTAAGGGAAGCTAAGATTAAAGAAATTGCCGAAATCGAAATACAAGCATTAGAAAAATATGCGGAGGAATTAACAAATGCTGGATCTGCGGCAGCTAGATTTAGATCCGAACTTAAGAAATTTGCTAAGGAAATTCCTGGCATAGGGCCGCTAATTGCAAGACAAATAAAGGTATCTCCAGCACAGGAGTTAAAGGAAGCCGTCGCTGATATAAATAAAATTCTTGCTGCCAGAGCCGAGTTTCCTTTAACTACTGCGTTTGATGATCTTTTTGAAAAATATAACAAACAATTAGAAGACGCACGAACAAGATACAGAGGATTTTATAGTGATTTTAGAAGAGTTTTGGCAGACTTGGAAACTAGAGGTTTAGGCGTCGCACAAATAAGGGCTCTTTTAGACAGAGAAACATTGAAACCAGCTTTTGAGCTCATGATAGAATTTGAAGGCCGTTTAAAAAGGCTGGCCGACGTAGGAAAAATAGATTGGGAAGATATACTTGGAGTAGAAATTTTAAAAAGAATCGCGCCAGATGTAAAGTTTGATTATGCGGCGGAATTGACCAAAGAATTATATAGGGAAGCTGGTATACTTGAGCGTACAGGAAGGCAGCCTATTAGTAAGCTCATTGGAAATGTAGTATTATTTACTGAGGAGATAGAAGATCAGTTTAATATTGCGGGTCGTCAAGGAATACTTAGATATAAAGAAGGGCTAGATCTTTTTGTAGAAGCCATTGATAAAGAGCTAAGAACAAGGCGAGAAATCCCATTCGAGTCTGTAAAGCAGTTTGTAGATTCTATATTTCCAGCTCGACAAATTATGGATGGAGTAGAAGAGAATATAGATATATTACGAGAAAATCTTGTTGGCGCAGCAGCAGGCATAGTAGGATTTGGAGTAAAAGAATTTAGAAGATTATTTGGCACTCTTGGCCCTAGATTTTTTGAGCAAATACCTACAGAAGTATTAATACAAACTCCTATGGGATTTAGAGCACCTCGTCCGGGATTTGAGGCTCCTTTCCCAGCAGGGGCTCCCGCAAGACGAGCGCTTGTCGGAGGAGGATTTGGTGAAGTTCCATTCAAAGGAGAATTGCTGGGAATAGGATTTGCTGATATAGTAAGAGATTTTTTCGTTAAACCTATGCAAGAATTACAAAAATTTGTAGAGGAACCTAAACGTAGATTAGAAGCTGAAAGAGGATTTATTAGAGGATTAGAACAAGATATTGAAAAATTACATACTATTTTGAAAAATAATCAAGTAGTTTTACAATATATGGCTCTTTACGTAGATTTGCATAAATCATTAGCAGAAGGCAGTCGTATATTAAGGGAAAATATAGCTGTTGAACAAGCACGAAATAAATATTTAGTTGAAACAGCCGGATTGCTTAGAGGACTGCCAGAAGCTTTTACTGATGTAAATGTTGGAATAAGAGATTTTTTTGCTTTAACAGCGCAGCAAAGAAGACTGGTTATGGAACGTGCATTACCACCTGAACAGCGAGAATTTACTGGAATTAGAAGGCGAATTGGCTTAGAAGAAATTAGGCGAGCCGCTATGGTGTCTGAATTAGAGAAAGTAGAGCGTGCTATAGTGCAGTTACAGATTATTCAAGAGCAAGCTCAAGCGGCTGGATTAATCATACCTAGAGAAGATCTGATGAGTATAACAGAGCCAATTCTTAAAGGGATTACGCCTGGTGAAGAAAAACAAATACAGCTTCAAGAAAAAATAAAAGAAAACACAGCTGCCACGGTTGAAGGACTAAATGATATGCTTGCAGCTACAGGAGATCCTAAAGCTCAAGCCCGAAATATACAAGCCGCGGAGCACATGGGAAAAACTTTAGCTGCGGATATAGAGTTGTTGAGAGACCCTGGCGCTATGCAGAGAGTTACTCAAGTCTTGGGATTTCCAGTATTAGCAAGAGCTATAGAAAGTCAATTTGATGATTTAGTTAAATTTAGGAATTTGGCAGAGAAGCGTGGTAATATAGAAACAGTAAAAGCTATTGATGCTATAATAACAGAACAATCAAGAAATTTGATAGGCGCTGCTGGTATACGAGGAGCCAGGGGCATCTTAGAGCCTCGAGCTACTATTGGAGGCGGGATTGTAGAGATATCGAGACAAATAGCTGAAGTGATTGGAGGCCCGCCAGTTCGTAGAATGCTTGCGCCAGAACTTCAATTTATGCCAGGTGCTCTTTCTTTTGAAGAGTTAATTAGTCGAGCGGTGGGCGGTGAAGGACTAAGAGAATTGGTTCAGAGGGTAGAAAAAGCAGCGGCGGCTGCTCCCACAGAAGAACAAAAGAGAAGAGCAGCTACATTGCGAGAATTACGATATGCACCGCTTCTTGGCCCGCTTCCTGGCTATTTAGGAGCTCGCGAAGCAGCGCGTTTAGAAAAAGGTAGATATGCGCAACTAGTTGAGTCGCCCGAATTTAAGNNTAGCTAAATTATTTGCTGCTTATGGGGCATTTAATGATATGGCCCGGAGGGCAGCTAGAAGAGAAGAGAGAGGATATGATGCTCAACTGCGAATGCTCAGAAATCAACAAAAAGGCGTCGTGGTTAAGTTTAAAGCTGGCGAACTAGGCCGTGAAGAATTTCAAGCTCAAATGGGCGATTTAGCAAAAGAAATAAGTGAAACTCTCAAAAAACGAAGAATAGCAGCTGAAACTGCACAAGAGCGAGCTACTAGAGAAGCAGTCGGACTTATAGCCTCTGCTACTACTACTTTTGCTAGGTCTGCCGGATTTAGTGAATCAGCATTAGAGGCCATGGGTAAAACCGCAGCTGGTACGATTGTAGCATGGCATACATGGAAAGCGTTGGTTGGAGAAGAGATGCCAGCTTCTGTAAAAAGTGCTACAGACGCGATGAATGAATGGGCTAAAACTTTAGGCGAAGAAGGCTTGACTTGGTGGGAAAGATTTAAATTTTGGGCAGGAGGCATCACTGGCGGAGTAGGTTTTGGTGCTGCTGGCCGAGCAGGTGCTGCGGCTAGAGCTGTAGAAGACCTGAGCGAAACCCAAAAGGATATGTTTACGGCAGAAGAAAAAGATAAAATAAGAAAAATGAAAGATTTACAGGCAAATCAAGAACAAATAAAAAAGGCCGATGAAATATTAAAAGGAATAAAAGAAGGCGAAGTCAAAGAACTAGATGCTGATGAAAAAATGATAGGCATTAATCAAGACCAGCTTACCACTTTAATAGCTATTGAGGAAAATACTAGAAAAGCATCTGAAGGTGCGACAGAAGGAGCAGAAGCATCGAAAGGCGCGGCTAAAGAAACCGCTGAAGGAGTATCAAAACCTGTTGAGTCAATGACTCAGCGTTTGCGTAGTAAATTAGATGAAATCAAAGTAACACAATTAAAGCAGGGAGGCGATTTAGCTAGCAGAATAAAAGATTTATTTGCGGCTGCCACTGTTGTTACAGCTGCGGGTTATTTGGGCGGAAAGACTCGACTTCCCGCAGAGCTTGGAGAAGCTAGAAGGCGCGCTGAAAAATTAAGTGGCGCATNNAGATTTCCAGAACAAGTTGAAGCAGCGATTGGAGAATTGAAAAAAAGACGTGAGGAAGCGTTAGAGCCGAAACCTGGCGAAACGGCGGAAGAAGCAAGAAGTAGGCTGTTAGATGCCGCTGCGGCATATGATGAATTTGTTGCCAAATTAAGGGAAATGGCTGAAGGTATTGGAATGTCCATTGATGAGTCAACAAAGATAATAGGAGATGCTTCAGACAGAGCACATGTTATAGCAGAACATGGACAAATTATAGCTAAATCTATAGAAGATATGGTTAAGCAAGTAGTATTAGCAAGTAAAAATTTAGAAATTGAAATGAGATATAGAACTCAGGTAACTGGCGCAATGGCGGGCCTGCCTACTTTTGAGGAACTGCCAATAGGCAAAATGGAGCATGAATTGACAGCTACCGAAAGGCTTATGAAAGCAGGCGGCGAGTCATGGCAGCGCCTATATGTGGCATTAAAAAATATAGATATCATACGAGAAGCGTATATAGCCGAACTTCAAAAAGGAGCTGAACGTACAGTCACTATAGGAGTAACTGCTATGGCCGAAAATCAAGAGGCTATAGGAGTAATCCATAGAGCGGGCGATGAAGCTGCTAAAGAATTTGAAAAAATTCCTAAATTTCAAGAAATCGGTAGGCGAGTATTTAATGCATACAAAAAGCAACTTGAAGAGGCTCGAAGAGAGCCGTCCATAGCAGAATTGATTGCGGACGAAATTAAAGATTTTCCAGCGTTTGATATTGAAGGAATAGCTGGAATAACAGTGGAAGAACAGCGTAAAAGAACCCATCGACAGCTTGAAGCTATAAATAGACAAATCAGACAATCTAAATCGATAGTAGAACAATATGATAAAGCTTTAGATTTTCAACCTGTATTAGACAAAAAAGCTGCTGAGATGAAAAGACTTAGAGATACTAGTAAGCAAATATTAGGATGGATGCGGGAAGAACAAGAGCAAATCAGGCGAAGAAGAGAAATATATGAAGAGTTGGGAGAGCCTGATATTCCTATAATTGATTTCCCTACAGAAGAACCGGCTCGTTTTGAAACTTACAGGAATACTATTGCTAAAATAAACAAACGAATTATAGAATTAAGACAAGAAATGGAAAGCTTGGAAACATTCGGAGAACAAAGTCCTATTGTACAAGCTATTGGAGAATTAGATGAGCGAGCTACTCAAACCGCTGACAAATTGAATGCAGAAGCAGAAGCTCACAGAAATGTTGTTAGATCGATAGAAGAATTGAATAGAATATATGAAGAGCTTCAAAGCGCATTTGAAGCCGGATTAGGCATAGCAAGAATACAGCAAGAATTCCAGGCCGTAAAACATGCATTGAGAGTGGATGATTTACACAGAGAATTTACACGTCTTTCAGAAGATGTTTTGGGTATACTTCGTGGCGGAAGAGCACCTGAGGCACCTGTGTGGCCTACATTTGCTATGGTCCAAGCTGGGGTTTCGCCTGAACGATTGTGGGGCATGACCAGAGCCGAACAGCAAATTGCTGAGATTCAAGCCAGACAAGGTAGAATGCCTACTATAGCAGAATTGCAAGAAATAAGATTTAATGAAATGATACAAGGAGTACAGATAAAGCAGGCGCGTGAGGATGATAAGCTTCGAGCACAACATACTGCACTTGCTCGTTTAGATAGACAATTAATAGAAGAAGAACTTAGAGCAGTAAACATACAAGATCCAAAAGTGAGAGAAGCTATAGTAAGCTCAATGCAAGCTCTAAGACAACAAATAGCTACATTGGCAAAAGAATCAGCCCAAATAGTGCGCGAGATAGAGCCTGGTGTATTCGAGCGGCGTGGAATAGATTTCGAAAGACTTAAATCTACGATGGAAGACGCGCTTGCAAGAGTAGGAGAAGAAGCAGGTATAGAAGATCTAGGATTCGACATTAACAAATTCTTGGAAAGAGCCGCTCTAGGCCCAGAAGTAGCTCCTGTAGTAGAAGCTATTGTTGAATCTAATAAATTTTTGAGTAACATTGATGTTGGCGTACAAACTCTTGCTACACTTATTGCCACTAGTTTTGGTACTGCTAAAGAAATCGCGGCTAAAAGCGAAGAAGCCAGAGCAATAGCTAAGGCTATAGCAGACGAGATCCGAGGCCAGGTAGCTGGAAAGCCGATGGCAGAAGCTGTCAAATTAGGCATATCGAAAGCTGTTGTAGGACGAGAATTTTGGACTAGAGCCCCTGTTGCTCGAGGAGCAATACCTGAAAGGCCTGAGGAAAGACAAATAGGTGGAATTATTAGCGGACCCGGCGGTCCTAAAGAAGATAAAGTGCCTATATTGGCAAGTCCCGGAGAATATGTAATTAGGGCTGCATCGGCAGAAAAACTTGGTAAGAAAACACTTGATTATATAAACATGACTGGAGCATTGCCAGGATTCCAAGAAGGTGGAATAATTCAAGTAGGAAATTCCATTCTTTTTAGAGATGAAAAGGGTCAATGGGTAGCAACTAATGTTCCTACAACCGCTGGCGAACATTTTGAAAGAGTTATTGGGCCGCCAAGATATCCAAAATTAGATTTGGTGGTCGAAAAAGTTAAAATGGGCCCACCTACATTGTTCGGCCCCAAACCATTTCCAACTGGCTATGAACCACCAATGCCATTGTTCGGCCCCAAACCATTTCCAACTGGCTATGAACCACCAATGCCATTGTTCGGCCCCAAACCATTTCCGACATCGCCTGAAGAGAAATTTATTCAAGATATGTTAGCTAAAGGCGTTCCAATGGAAGAAATTCAAAAAATGTTAGGCGGACTTAAAAAGCCATCATTAATGGATCCATTGATTTTGGCAGATCTTTTTACTGGCGCTATAGGACTTAAAGCAGCTGGGATCGGTTTGAAAGCCGCAGGAGCACCGTTATTAGCTTATTTAGCTTCTAGACTTGGATATTTTGGTGCGAGAGAAGCAGTAGTCCAAACGGCGGCACGCGCTGGCCTTTTCCGTTGGGGTGGAATGGTTCCCAGAAGAAGATATGAAGAAGGCGGTATAATTGATAAATTATTAGGTGTTCCTAGGAATATAGCTAATGTTTTAAAAGAAAAAAGATTAGGATTGGCTGAATGGATTTGGAAAGATGAACTTAGAGATTATTGGGATATACCAAAACAATTTCTTAAAACGAGCGTTGGAACTATGGCTATGGCAGCTTTGGCTGCCCCAGAAATAGGATTCAGGGTCGCTCAAGGTCCTTTAGATATATTAAAATTGTCGAGATCAATCGGTAGAAGTATGAGTGAACGTAGATTAATAGACGATACCATCAAATTATATACAGGAATGCGAGAAATGGGTTGGAGCGGGATGGCCCATGCCACAAAAGAGGCTTTCGTCGAGGATTTAAAAACCGGAGGAACGGGTATAACCGCTGGTGTTATAGAAGCTCTTATACCAGCTGGTGCTGGTTTTAGTGTTTTTAAAGAAACTACTAAAGGAACTAAGATTGCCAAATTAGCTGGAGAAGTAGCTGAAAAAGTGGGAACAAAAGGAACAAAATTTGTTAAACCAGTTGTATCACGTACGGCGGATGCTGGTGTATCTATTAGTAAAAAAACTGGAAGATATGACAAAATAAGGGCAAGTTTAGATAAAACTTTTGATACTTTTGATCGTTTAAAAGGCAAAGTCGGCTTAGAAAAAGCAGTGATAAATAAAGAAGGATTTTATAATACCCTTGCTCTTTCTCAGAATTGGGAAATGGCTTCCAAAGGATTGGATTCAGCATTTAATCAAATACTTAGAGTAAGCAAACGAGTTGGTGGTAAGAATTTGAATTTGGAAGAAATAGCTATGGAACAGGTTGCCAAAGGCCGCCACTTAAAAGGATTTGCTGAACATTTGAGTTTTACGAATATACAGGGCGGCGGTAAGTTAACATTTGGTACACAAATGGTTTTGGACCCAAAAAGAGTGACGAAAAGGTTGATGGCGGCTTTTGATGAAGGAATTTTTATGCCTTTGAGACCTGGAGCTACTTATAAAGAGATTTTTAGATATATAGCTACTCATGAGCTTGGCCATGCACTTACTTCTCCAATTGAATATGCTGGCGCGTTTGGAAGAGGCTTATATCATCAAGCTGTAGAAATAGAAAAAACATTTGGCCGTTTTCTTTTGCCCTTTTTAGCGAGCGGGAGAGCTGGTAAAAATATAGATATGAATTTATGGCCGAAATAGTTGCGGCAACTTTTCATTCTCCCGTTAAAGCGATGGGTTATATGGAGCAAGGAATTGTAGATCTAGTTAAATCATCAAAAGCAATGTTTGGTATACCATTTTTTGGCGGCGGGAGAATTGAACCATCTTATGCGCAAGGTACTCCATTTGTTCCTAGAAATCAAATAGCAATGCTACATAGAGGGGAAGCTGTAATACCTGCTAAATATAATATGGGAGGCGTGATAGAACGAGATTTTCCAAGATTCCAACTTGGCGGCGAAATCAGTCCTGCAAAGGTGTTACAAGGCATAGAATCTGCGGCAGAAAAATTCGGAGAAGTTGTAGTCAGAAAACTTGAAGAAGCGACTATTGATTTTAATATTCCCACAACTGATCAATTACCGGAACTTAAAATTGATACAAGTAATTTGGAAGGAGTTTTGCAAGGTTTTGGCGCGGTGGGAGCAACTGGAATTAGCAAAATAGATCAATTTATAGAAGCTACCAATGAAAAATTAGATAGATTAGAGGAGCAAGCAGTAACACATAGAGATAAGATAGAAATACTGGAAACTAGCTCTTCTGAATTGGAAGATTTAGAAAGAGTCATTAATGAATTAGGAAACAAAATAGAAACCGCTTATGATAAATCTGAGCAAACAATTGATTTTACTGAAGAAAGATCTTATGTCGAAACTAAAATTAGCGATGCGGTCGGTGAAATAAAAACTGCTGATATGGCGCCGTTGAAATCTAGAGTAGGTAATTTGGAATTAATTATGAATGATTTAAAGCGCGATTTAGAACACCAGCGCGAAATAATGTATTCAAATATTAATAGATTGGATCTTAAGGAGTAAATATGCCTACTTCATTAGACGATCAACTTTTCTATGAATGGGAGGGGTTAGCAGAACATTGGATATCTAAATGGGAAACATTTGATAAAGATTTTCCCACTCAGCCATATAAAGGAGATGTTTCTGCTGGCGGTACTAAGGCAGTAGCTACATGGATATTAGAGGATATATTTGGTTTAAATGTTATTGGGACTCTTCCAGTCCAAACTCCTCGATCAAATACTTTACCTGGCTATGATATTAAAAATAGAGACGCATACCAAATGGTACAATTATCATTAGCTACTCATATAGCCGATGGTAATTTATATGAATGTTATATGAATGAAGAAGGCGATGTACAATATTATAATATAGGAAATGAAAGTGCATATCTGGATATATTATATGAAATTCCTACAAGAACGACTACTAAACCAGTAGATATTGTTATGGTTCAAGGATATGATCCTCCTGTCCGGAGAATAGTGAAAGATTTTCAGGGCAATGAAGTTGAGAGTAGTAATTCTACAGGATTTAATTTATTAACATTTGCTAATGACTTAAATGTCGAAAATCATGAATTTGATCTTAACCCCGATCCCGATCAAGGCCAATACCCCTTTTATTACAGTTGGGGAAAAATTTTGGGGCCCGAGCAGTGTGATTATTATAAAGAAGGTTATATAGAATATGGAGATCCTCATTTTGATCAGCCAAGGTATCTAATACCTTTTATTTACAATCCTAAAGATTTTGAAGATATATCAACTTATATTTATAAAATAGACGCTCCATTTTTCAAGCAAGGTAGTACTAGAATTACTTTTAGTAGTACTACGCCTAGATATGTAGAGTTACCTACTATGGGAAGATTACAGACTAGGCGATGGCTTTCAAATCAAAGATATGTTTCTGAATTTTGTAGGACTGGCCAGGCAGCAGCAAAAAATGTGGGCGTTTCATTAGAAAGAAGCGATGAATCTAGATTTTTGGGAGTAAGAGAAGTTTATATATATGGATTTAGAATAAAGCAAATGATACCCGATTTTTATGAAGATGTTAATAATAGATTATCAGGCCCAGCCGATTTTTTGATCGATGTAGATACTACATTATGCGAGCCAATTAGATTATCACAAGGCGAGGATTTTATAATAGCCCCTGATACTGACGGAAGTGGTTATAGAATAATTTTTTCATGTAATGTTCATAAAGAATATTTGTCAAATTTCGGTAATGCAGATGCTGGTAGTTCACTTATTGCACCAACGGCTAAACTTAGAATTTCACCAGGTAGCGTATATACTCAACAAAACAGTGATTTAATTCATCATAAGAAAAGTTTTGGAAAATTATATGCTAGTCCTAGCGAATTAAGGGAATTAGGCTTAACAGGTGTTTTAAGAGATGGTACTACTGCGGTAAATGCTTATGAATTATATAAAGAAGGAAATATCGAAAAGTTTACTATATATCCTACAGGCGAAGGTAATACTGGTTATGTTGTTAAAAAAGTAGTAGTGGTATATGATTGGAATAATCCATGTATAGCATTTTTTAACGAAGATACAGATCCAACAGGCGAGCCGCAATATCGGCTAACAGAAGAAAATCTAAAAAAATTTAAAATACAATTTTATCCAGTAGTTAATCGGGATGAGCCAGCGCCTGTCGCTGTTAACGGTACGTTGTTGGATCCTAGTGAAACTATACCAGATACAGATGTTGGTACAGTGGAAAATTTAGGCGAAGTGAAATATGCTAAAGCATTTGCTTCTTTAGAAAATGGAGATATTAAAATAAGCTTGCCATTTTTGGATAGTGCCGGATGCGTAGCAGTATCTAATAATATAAGAAGATTTGTTGGAGATGATAATG
>JABAOF010010690.1_pt2 | contig 12942 bp, 14 predicted proteins | sample 7062171 | NCBI WGS metagenome assembly JABAOF01 (sample SAMN14538628, study PRJNA623070) | marine sediment metagenome | biome: marine biome [ENVO:00000428]; feature: marine pelagic biome [ENVO:01000023]; material: deep marine sediment [ENVO:00002113] | place: India: Gulf of Khambhat ...
AACGGTCGACCCCCTTCCGATCCATGCCGGGGTCTTCGCCAGGACTGTTTTTCCCGGACTAAGCCGTCCTTTGGCAAGCGCGTGAATCCCATGGATCTTTCACCCGTATTATTCTAGCCCCATCGATGCAAAAATCAACAAAAATCTCGTCGTTCCAGAAAGCCCTTGACATCGCTTTGAGTTCTGCGGTAATTGACGGAAACAAAATGGGAAAAGGAGGTGCATTCAATGGCTAAGGGCTATATTTATGAGCACGTCGTTACACCTCGTGATGTGACGGCTCAGGCGATCGTCTATGACGAGTCCTACGTAGAGTGGGCCTGCACCGCGAGGGAGCGTATGATCGTCGAACACACGGAGAGTCGGCCCCGTTTCTTGGTGGGTGAAACCTATTTTCGGTACTTGAATCCAGCTTACCTATATGATCGCGTGGAAATCCGCGTAACGATCGGGGATCATCACGTCAAAAAGGGACGTCTTAAACTGGATTTTCGTTTTAGTAACCAGGCGAGCAGCCAGATGTTAGCCGAGGGTTATCAAATCATTTTTTTCCATGACTTCGAGAGTGGAAAACGGATACCCATCCCGGAGGAGTTTCTCAAACTGGCTGACCTTGGAACCGCAGAGGAGTTGTAAGTCCAATCCCTGACAAACGGTAGGGTGATGGAAAAGAGGAATTCATGTCTTAACTGGAAGCAGTCCTTAGGTATGTCGCATTCGCCCTCGCCGCGACAGGTGTCGGTCTCGTCTTTTACTCATGGCATCTCTCAACGCGGATCGAGGCACGATTCTCGGGCAGACCTTGGAGTATTCCGTCCAGGGTTCTTTCTGACGTCACCACCCTCTATCCCGGGCAGAGAATTGACCAAGCCCTCATGGACGAAAAACTCCATGACCTTAAATACCTGCAGATTTCACATCGGCCGGATCACAGGAGGGAAGTCCGCCTTTCGCCATCCGAGATCAACCTTTTCCTTCATGACCTCGACACCCTTCGCCTTGCTAGGATTTATCTTGAGGGGGATTCGGCCGGAACGGCTCGGCTCATTGAACCGCAAAAACGAATCAAGAAACAAACCAGGCAAACGAAGAACGGCTAGGGCCCTCTTCGCCTTTTCACCTCTTGAGTGATTTCGAGAAACTCCACTTTCTTTTCAACGAGAAGCACAAAGAGATGATAGAGGACATCGACGCTTTCTTCGATGAGCCGCTTTTTGGATTCGCGCTTCGCCGCATGGATCACCTCTCCCGATTCCTCACCCACTTTTTCACAGATTCTGTTCAGGCCTCTCGCAAAAAGGGAGGCCGTGTAGGAGCCCTCAGGCATCTTTTCCTTACGCTCAGCAATGACAGCATACAGCTCATTGAACATGTCATGTCCCTTGGTGGTGCGAAAGCACGATGTCGAACCTGTATGACATGTGGGGCCCTGTGGTGAGACTTGAACCAGGAGGGCGTCCCCGTCGCAGTCAGCCTGCACTTTGACCAAATCCAAAGTGTTTCCACTCGTTTCACCCTTCATCCAAAGCCGTCCCCTTGACCGACTGTGAAACCAAACCCGGTTTGTCTGGAGTGTCCTTTCCAGCGCTTCCTGATTCATATAGCCGAGCATCAAGACCACGCCTGTTTCCGCGTCCTGAACAATGGCAGGGATCAGTCCATTTTCCCTTTTCCAGTTGAGTTCGAGTCTCGTCTGTTTCATGACCGAATCGGTATGTTATTCTCCCTCAGGTATGCTTTCAGTTCGGGAATTTCAAGCTCCCGGTAATGAAAAAGACTCGCAGCAAGTGCCGCATCGGCCTTTCCCTCGGTGAAAGCCTCCAAGAAGTGGACCTTCGTTCCTGCTCCACTGGATGCGATAATTGGAATGCTCACGTTTTCGGAGAATGTCCGCAAGAGCTCAATGTCATAGCCATTCTTCATGCCGTCTTTATCGAGAGAGTTCACCAAGAGCTCTCCCGCGCCCAGACTTTCCATCTGTCTCGCAAAGGCAACCGCATCAACTCCAGTCGGCTCTTTGCCACTTTTGATATACAGCTCCCAGTGATCGCCCCTCCTTTTTGGATCAATGGAGATCACGATGCATTGGGAGCCGAACTGCTCGGCCGCAGCCTTCACAAAGCCGGGATCCTGCACCGCCGCCGAACCGATGGACACCTTATCAGCTCCGCATTTGAGGAGATTTCTGATCGTCTGGAGTGACCGAATTCCGCCACCTACGGTGAACGGAATGTTGATGTTTTGAGAGATCCTTCTCACCAGATTATAGAAGGTGTCTCTATTTTCCACCGTCGCCATAATGTCGAGATACACAAGCTCGTCCGCTCCCATTTCACTGTAAAGCTTACCGAGTTCGACAGGATCACCGGCATCTCGAAGCTGAAGGTAGTTCGTACCCTTGACAACTCTCCCCTCTTTGATATCCATACACGCGATGATCCGCCTTGCCAGGCTCGCCCGTCCTCCCGAGGTTTCTTCAAATTCGGTGCATACGGGAAGCTCTCGTTTCGCCCACGCCCTGAGATCGACTTTACCCTCATAGAGTGCTTTGCCGATGACAACGCCCCAAGCCCCCATACGATCGAGCTTTCTGACATCCTCGTCCGAGGAAATGCCCCCGGCGACAATGATGCGAAAGGGGGATTCGAGCACCTCCTCGATGAACGCAAAATCTGGACTCTTGAGCGTTCCGTCTCTCCGGATATCTGTCAGAATGACGAACTCGACGCCGAGTCCTCGCAAATCACGGAGAAAATCGAATAAGGTTCTCTCGGCCGTTTCCTGCCAGCCTTTAATTGCGACCTCGCCATCCCGCACGTCAACCGCCACGACGATGCGACTTTTCCCGTATTTGCTGATCAACCGCTCGATGAGCCGGGGATTGGCCAAAGCCGAGGTTCCCAGAACAACCCTTCTCACCCCACCTTCGAGGTAGCTCTTCGCGTCTTCATAGGTTCTGATTCCACCCCCAACCTGTACGGAAATATTCAAAGATCGTGTGATTTTGAGAATCTGCTCCATGTGCCCTGGCGTGCCCTCTCTCGCACCATTCAAATCGACGATGTGGATGATGGAGGCCCCATGGTTCTGGAAGTTGACAGCCTGCTCATGTGGATCCTCGGAGTAAATCGTGCGCTGGCTGTAATCGCCTTGAATGAGCCGGACACATTTACCGTCGAGAAGATCCAGCGCGGGAATCACCTCGATCTTTCCCGCTTTGCGAAGCGGCACTTTGCAGAAATTGTAGAGAAGCTTGAGACCAACCGGGCCCGATTTTTCCGGATGAAACTGAACGCCATAGAAATTGTCTTGCCTGAGGATCGCTACGAATTCTTGCCCATAAGCTGATTTGCCCAGAGTCACACGTTCGTCAGCATCGACATAATAGGAGTTAACGAAGTAGAAATATGAGCCATCGGGAATTTCACTGAAAAGGGGATCCTCCTGGATTTGGTGCACGGCATTCCACCCGATCTGAGGAACCTTAATTCTGAGTTTTGGACCCTTATCCGTTACGAATCGGTTGACCCTTCCGTCGACAATCCCGAGGCAGGTTGTATTGTCTTCTTCGGAAAAGGGCAGAAGAAGCTGCATGCCTAAGCAAATACCGAGAAACGGCACCTTGACGTCCTTGATCACCCTATCGAGGTGCTTTTTCTTCAGTTCCCTCATCGCTGGAGCTGCCCTTCCCACACCCGGGAAAATCACTCGATCGGCCGCGCTGATAATGTCCCGGTCGGCCGTGACCGTATAGGTTACCCCCAGTGAGTCGAGGGCATTGGTTACCGAGGCGATATTTCCCGACCTGTAATCGATGACCGCAACTTTCATATGACTCCCTTCGTTGATGGTAAGGAATCTTCCAGACGACGGTCCGGTTCGCACGCTATTCTCAAAGCCCGCCCAAAGGCCTTGAAGATGGCCTCTATTTTATGATGCTCATTTCTGCTGTACCGAACGTTGACATGGATGTTCGCTCTAAGGGACTCAGATAGTGATCGGAAAAAATGTTCGACCATTTCTGTCGGGAGATCTCCGACTTTCTCGCGCTTGAATTCACAGCTGAAAACGAGATAAGGCCGGCCACCCAGATCCAAAGCGACTTCTGCCAATGTATCGTCCATTGGCAATAGAAAACCATATCGTGAGATCCCTTTTCTCGGGCCTAATGCTCTCGAGATCGATTGGCCCAGGGTCAGACCAACATCTTCGACCACGTGATGTTCGTCCACGTTTGAAACGGCCTTGGCTCGGATTCTCAGGTCTATGAGCGAGTGTTTGGAGAGCTGCTCCAGCATGTGGTTGAAGAACTTCAGCCCAGTCTCGATCTGAAAGTCTCCTGTTCCATCGAGGTTGCATTGGATGAATACATCCGTTTCCTCGGTCTTTCTTTCTACATTGGCCAGCCTTGGAAAGGAACCATTCGTTTGCATCCTGACTCCCCATACACCGAGATTTCTGGCAAACTCCATATCCGCTTCCCGATCACCGATCATGATCGATCGGTCGAGACCGACCTTTTGTTGTCGGAGAAAATCTTGAACGAGACCGGTACGAGGCTTCCGGCAGTCGCAGTCATCCTCGGCAAAGTGTGGACAAATGAGGATTCGATAGAATTCGATTCCTTCCTTTCTGAGCAGCTCCAGGAGCCTCTTCTGAGGCCTTTGGAAGTCTGCTTCTGGAAAAGAGGAGGTCCCCCGACCGTCCTGATTCGAAATCATCACCAACCAATACCCTTCCTCTTTGAGCCGCTTCAGGCCTCCCACAACACCCGGGAGCATCCTCACCTTTTCAACCAAGTCGATCTGTCTCGTATCGGGTGGCTCGAAGATCAGCGTCCCGTCCCGGTCAAGGAAAGCGATCTTCAGTTCTGACGATAAACCTGCCATAGGATCTTCCGGCGCAATCTCGCGTCAGTGTCTGACGCGAGATACTTATAAAGGCAAAATCAACACCCAAAGCGGGCGCGTATTGCCTCTTTGTGTCCTTCGAGCCCCTCACTCATTGCCAGTGTCTCGACAGTCTCCCTCAGATTCTCAATCCCTTTTCGTGTGACCTTCTGGACCTGAATCATCTTCCCAAAGGATTCGGTCGAGAGGGGCGAGAAAACTCTTGCGAAACCCGACGTTGGCAGCGTGTGGTTTGCGCCTGTCGCATAGTCACCGAGAGAGACAGAAGCATATCCTCCGAGAAACACAGAACCCGCATTCGTGATCCTTTTGAGGATGTCTGCCTCCTTTTTCACGACGACCCCTAAGTGTTCCGGGGCATACGCATTGGCAATCGCGCATGCCTCATCAAAAGAACGAACGACAACAGCAAAGCTATTTTTCACGGATTCTCTGATGATCTCCCGACGGGAGGATTGATTCATCTGTCCCTTCACCTCCTGAACGACCCTCTCAGCGAGCGTCTCCGATGGTGTCACGAGCACACCCTGAGAATCTTCCCCATGCTCGAGTTGGGCAAGCAAGTCTGCCGCAATCCACCGGGGGTCTGCACCCTGGTCAGCGATAACAAGTAGCTCAGACGGCCCGGCTGGCATGTCTATGTCGACGACGCCGTACACCAGGATTTTTGCAGTTGTCACATAAGGACTTCCCGGCCCCAGGATCTTATATACCTTTGGCACTGTTTCCGTACCGTATGCCATCGCGGCGATTGCCTGGGCACCACCGATCTTGTATATGCTTTCGATTCCACAGAGATCGGCAGCAACGAGGACGGCTGGGTGGCATCGGCCGTCTTTCCAAGGGGGGGTGCTAAGGATGACCTCGCTACACCCGGCTATTCGAGCCGGAACGGCAAGCATCAGCACCGTGGAACAGTACGCCGCCTTTCCCCCCGGAATGTACAGCCCTACCCGTTCGATTGGTCTGAACTCTCGCCATACCCTCACACCTCTCTCTGTCTCAATCGGTCGCTCTCTTGGCGCCACATGAGATCTGTGGAACTTTTCGATATTTCTTTTTGCCCTTTTCATCGCTCTCAACAGTCGATCATCCACCCTCCCATAAGCTTTACGGACCTCCTCTTTGCCCACGGTCAGTGAGCCTAGCTTCACGCCGTCGAATTTTTCCGCAAGCTCAAGGAGCGCGCGATCACCTCTCATTCTCACCCGGCTCATGACATCTCGGACGGCTCCCTCCAGATCGAGCCCCCTCGGCTGCGGTTTCCGAAGCTTCCTCGATATTTTCTCTAAGCTAAGGTCTTGTGTCGACAGTATCTTCATGGGCTCAGAAATTTGAATCGATTCACCTTTGGAAAGGGGCTTTCGATCAGCACGGCCTGCGACTCCAGTACCGTGACCAGGGGAATCAGGTCGTGTTCCTTCAGGGTCTTTCCCGTCTCCGTAATATCACAAACGGCATCTGCGAGATTCAGAGTCGGGGTAACTTCCACGGAACCCTTAATCGTGATGATCGCTCCATTAATTCCTCTTTCTCCCAGGAACTTCGCAAGCAGCCGTGGGTAGGAGGTCGCAATTCGTTCCCCTTCTAAGTCTTCGAGCGTCTTGATCTGGGACCCCCCGGGGACCGCGATCACCAGCGAACAGGAACAAAAGTCCAGTCTCTTCAGCACACTCACGTTGACCTCCTTTTCGTAGAGGACATTTTCACCGACGATGCCATAATCAACGACACTACGACAAACATATTCGGGAATATCGTCATCCCTGAGGTGAAGAATGTCGATTGGATAGTTGTTACATGGCGTGACCAAATTCCGACCGTTTGGTTTGAACTTTAGCCCCTGAGCGTAGAGGAAATTCAAACTCGGTCCCGCCAACCGCCCACTTCGCTGCACAGCAATCCTCGTTTTATCGATTCGCGACATCGTTGTAACCATTGAGATAGGCCGTGAGTTGATTCTGAGGGATTGTCTTTTGCTTCCCGGTTTTCATTACTCTGATCGTTGCTTCACCCCGCTCAATTTCATCAGGGCCGCAGATCACCACAAAAGGGATCTCCGTCCTGTCTGCGTACTTGAGCTGTTTACTCAGTTTCTGTGGTTCAAAATAGATCTCCGCACTGATTCCGGCGGTCTGCAGGTCATTCAGGATCTTGAGGGAGTTCTTGAGTGTCGACTCGTCAAAATATGTTACCAAGACCCGAGAGTTCAGTTTGACATCGAGGAACATATTGAGTTCTTCCATGGCAAGCATGATTCTGTCAAAACCGAAGGCGACCCCGACACCACTAAACTGATCCTTTGAGAACAATGTGCAGAGCCCATCGTATCGCCCACCGGCGCAAATCGCTCCGATGTCTACATCCTGGAGAAAGGTCTCAAAGACAATGCCTGTGTAGTAGTCCAGTCCCCGTGCGAGACTTAAATCGAAGACCAGACGATCCCTGGGGACCCCAAATGCTTTACAGATCGTCAGAAAATCCTCTATCTCCCTCGTATCGAATTCTCTCAGAGACGCGATCTTCTCCTCGGTCGTGCCGCGAGCCGTCACAATTTGCAGCAACACGTCGAGGGCTCGCCCTTTCAAAAGCGGCGTGAGCTCCTTGAGGACTCCCTCGCGCTCAATTCTCCCGAGCTTATCCAACGCCCGGATGACTTCCTTCTGCCGTTTGAGGGGAATATCCAGGTGGGTGAGGACGCTATTCATCAAACGGCGGCTGTTGAACTTGATCACGAAAGCATCGAATCCGAGCCACTCGAAAACACGGTTCACGACCTTTGCGATCTCCCCTTCTGCCAGAAGGCTGCTCGTTCCAATGATGTCAACATCGCATTGGTAAAACTCCCGATACCGGCCTTTCCCCGGCTTGTCTGCTCGCCAGACTTGGGAGATTTGATATCGCTTAAAGGGCATGGCCAGTCTCTTGTTGTGTGCTGCCACAAATCGGGCAAAGGGAACGGTTTGGTCATACCGAAGGGCGATCTCCCTTCCAGCCTTATCCTGAAAGGTGTAGGTTAATTTCGTATCTTCGTCTCCATACTGTCCCAGGAGGGTGTCGGCATACTCGATCGCGGGTGTCTCGATCGTGTTGTAGCCAAAATTGATAAACACGGATCTGATCCTTTCCATGACAAATCGCCTTTTTGCCATATCTTTAGGCAAAAAGTCACGGGTACCTTTCGGGATTCTCGGTGCGATGAAATCAGCCATAGCGACTGCCCGATAGAGAAAATAAAAAATCCCACTCAATCAGTGGGACCGGGTGGACACGAACTGGTTAGGGGGACTAACGCTGCATGCGCTCAAGGACCAGCTTATATCCACCCATGCCATGATGAACCCAGTGTGCTACGCGGGTTATCGTGGCTGTGCTCGAACCGGTTTTCCTATTTATCTCACGATACGTCTCACCCGCAATGACCCTCTTTGCAACCTGAAAACGCTCTGCCATGGCCTGGAGCTCGGAAAGCGTGCAAAGATCGCGAAACAGTTTCTTGCACTCACCAGTCGTTTCCAGTTCCAGAATCGCCTCAAACAATTCTTTCATTTCTCTGCTGTTAAGTACTTTTTCCGCCATGACCAGGTTTTAATGTGTTAATGTTTTAAAACGTTAATATACACCCAGTGAGGCACTTTGTCAAGGAGAAATTCTCCTGAAGGTTTCTGACTTTTATGGAATGAATCGCCGTGACCATTTGAAAATTGAAATGACTTCGATTCTGTCTGGTGAACTTCATTGCCCCCCCGACGCTCCCGAATCAACCCTTTCGAGGTTGTCGCATGAACCTGGGGGAGGACAAGAGAAAAAAGGGAAAGGAACAAGGAGAGGAACTCAGAAGAGAGTTCGGTCCTTTAACCTTTATCCTCTGACCTATGTGGGTACCCCGCTTCTCCCGCGAGTCGCTCGTGGGCGACAGCGTTCATCAGAGACTCAGGAAACTTCGCAAAATGCTTTTATGAACCGATCTCTCGAACAGCCTCCTCAGGGCTGAATGGGGCTTTCGGAAGGGAGGGCGACTTTCTGTCACTCTCGGATAACTGTTCTCTCCAGCGATCTCTCAGAGGCCGGAGGACAAAATGTCCGATATCTCGATAGATTGAATCAAGGGTTTTGGCAAAAAAGTTGTTTAAAATCAGGCTCTTATCAAAAACTGTCCATTCATTTTTGTTGGTACGGACTTTGCGATGGTTCCCGTAGCGACTATCCTACCATCGGATTGATTGTGTCTTTCAGGAGGAGGAGTGAGATGCAAGGTATCACAGGCCCCAGGGGGTCAGGGGACACGAATGGACTCCGGACAGTCAAGCTTCCAAAGGCCCTCGTGCTGATCGGCCAATGGATCATGAGGGTATTTGGCAAAGAGGAAAACGGAACTGCCAATGAAATCGATGGGCTCCTGAGTCTTCTCGAAAGGAATCCAGCCGACACAGTGGGCCAGACGAGGCCTGCAGAACCTTATTCACCAGCCGCGGATCAAGAATTCGCCGGCAGGGAGTATCAAGCGGCGGCCAACCATCTCAGTGCGGACGGCTTCGATCTCGAGGCCATTGCCATTTACAAGAGACTTCTCAACTCCAGTGGCGTCTCCCTGACCAGAGAAGCTTCGGCTTCACTGGAGGAGGCTGAAGACCTCCTGATGCGAGCGAAAAGGGCTTACGAGGCGGCCCTGCAGACAAACCCGCAAAATGATGAGGTCGACGAGTCTACAGGGGCTTATCAGCAGACGACCTCGGAGCGGAGAGCGGACCCAGAACGATTGGAGATTCCTGAAAAAGAAGAGGCCGAACCCATCCCCATCGAGATGCTTCTCGATCGATCTCAAGATTCGAAAGCACCAAATGAGAGGGTGGAGGAGTATTCCGTGCAGCCGGAAACCCTTTCTTCCGATGGTCTAGCCCTTGTTAGCCCGAAAAGTGGTGATGGGGATTTCCATATTGACATCAATAGCGTCCAGATCGATGACGACCTCGAGGCCATCCTTTTCGGTGATGAGGCTGAACCGATTTCAGACGACCGCCCGACTCCTTACGCTTTCCGACCTCAGTCGGATGAAGATATTATCTATGGCCTCCAGAAAAAGCTCAGCGACATCAGGGCGCAAGCCAAATCCTCGCCCTCCCGTTCGCCGGGGCGACCAAGCTCATCGGTGTAAGATCTCAACCGGACCCTGGACCCGACCTCTGACAACTCTCCGTGGCCAAGGGGGATTTACACCCTGGATATGAACCGGGAAGCAAGAACCTCGACCGCTATCATTTCCAGAGGAGGGGGGGAGTACGTGGACATATACATGGACGCATACGCATTCTTGTTGCACTTCCTGAGATAATCGCATAATCTAAGTTCTCAAGATGGACACCCCATCGCTTCCACCATGTCACTTAAGGACAGGTGGATCACCTGAGATGGAAAAACGCGCCGAACTCTAAAGCCCATCCAGATAAGCGGTGTGGAGAGGCTTTCGCCAGGAGTGAATTGAGGTGAGGACATCCCTTTCTCAGGGCTGGGGCATCGGAGGATGGATCTGAGTTCATGGATATTATCAGAATCGAAAGCGTCGACAAAATCTTCGGGAAGATAAACGCGCTGAGGGGCGTCTCATTAAACGTTCCCGATGGGTGCATTTTAGGCCTGATTGGTCCGAACGGCGCTGGCAAGACCACTTTACTCAACACCATCAACGGGCTCTACAAGCCTGACGGTGGGCATATATATTTCGAGAATCGGGATATCACCCAAATGGAAATCTACGAGATCGCCCAACTGGGGATTTCGAGGACCTTTCAGATTGTAAGAACCTTTCGCCGGTTGTCGGTGATTGAGAATATGTTCGCCGCCACGATCTATTCCAAACATGAGAGTCGCTTTCATTTGGGACGGGCAGAGGCTCTCCTCGCATTTGTCGGACTTCTGGAAAAGAGGGATCAGTACGCCTATGAGCTTTCCGGTGGACAGCAGAAACTGCTGGAGTTCGCCCGCGCTCTCATGCCAGACCCCAAGTCTATACTTATGGACGAGCCCTTCGCTGGGGTTCATCCCGAGATAAAGGGTCAACTCCGAGACAACATCAAGGAGATGAATAAGAAGGAGAAGAAGACCTTTGTTGTCGTCAGTCATGACATGGAATCGATCGAGGATTTGTGTAATCGCTTAGTTGTATTGAATATCGGTGAAAAACTGACCGAGGGGTCGACCCAGGACGTCTTGTCCTCAAAGAAGGTCATCGATGCCTACCTGGGAGAGTGAAAAAGATGCCCCTGGAAGTCATCAATGTCACTGTTGGGTACCATCGGGATGTCTATATCCTCAACGAGGTCTCTGTAAAGGCAAAAGACGGTGAAATCACGTGTATCATCGGGCCCAATGGTGCTGGCAAATCAACACTGCTGAAAACCATCTATGGTTTTCTCAAACCTCACAGAGGAAGCGTCATTCTCGACGATCGGGATATCACCCGTCTCATGCCTTACCAGACTCTCGGTATGGGGATCGCTTATATTACCCAGGACGGTGGGATTTTGTTGGATATGGATGCCGAGGAGAATCTAGAACTGGGTGCCTGGCTATTCAAAAAGAATAAGGAGCGCGTCAAAAGGAAAATAGCCGAGATCTATGACAGATATCCCGTGCTCAAGGAGAGGAGCGGGGTGAAGGCACGCCAACTCAGCGGTGGGGAGCAGAGGATGCTCGAGTTGGGAAAGGCGCTCATGAATGACCCCAGGGTAATCCTCTTCGATGAGCCAGTCGCTGGGTTAGCGCCTGTGGTCGCAAAGGAGATCTATGGGGAGATTGAGAAGCTAAGAGATGAGGGGCGAACCATCGTGTTGGTTGAACAGAACGTCAAGAAGGCTCTCGCCATTTCGGATTACGCCTATGTGATCGAATTGGGGAGGGTTCAATACCAGGGGACCGAAGATCAAATGGAACTGAGAAAGATCGTGGCGCCCTGGTTGAGGAAGTAAGCGCTGTCTGTCTATCACTTGAATTTACCTCTCAGTCTCGGCACGCTCTCCTCCAGGGCCCCGATAATTCCGTGGCGCATAAACACGACGATCCCGCCGAGAATAAAGCCCAAGATGATGAGATGGGAGAAGGGCGACTTTGCCCACACAAAATCCTCGATAAGATAGAGGATCACCACACCGATCAGGGGCCCGACTAATGTCCCACTTCCCCCAAGCATGGTCATCACGATCACCATGACGTTTGTCTCAATATTGAATGCCGCTTCAGGGTAGATATAGCCGATATAACAGACGTCCAGGCCACCCGCTATCCCCATAAAGAAAGCGCTCAGGGCGAAAGCTCTGACCTTGTATCTCGCCGTGTCGATCCCCATCACTTTAGCCGCATCCTCGTCTTCCCTGATGGCCTTTAGGGCGATACCGTGCTTAGAATGGGTAATAAAGTAGACAACGCACAACAGTATTGCCGCGAGGGCCACCATGCCGTAAAAGCTCACCGTGGGTTTTCGAATCATCGGGACCGGGATCCCGAAGGACCCTCCTGCCAGCTCATCCGGTACGTTGAAGATCACCACCTTCAGGGCTTCGTTCAGGGCGATGGTGGCGATGGCAAAGTACGCACCCCGGAGCTTCATCAGGGGAATCCCGAGGAAGAACGCGGCGAATCCAGCACCCAAGCCACCCATAATCAGCGGAACGATATAGCCATAGAAGGAAAACCCCATCTTCCAAGTTAGAATGGCGGCAATGTAGCCACCGATGCCGAAAAAAGCCACATGTCCGAAACTGATGTATCCCACATATCCGGCCACGAGATTAAAGCATTGGGCGAGGATAATGTACTCCACCAGCAGAAAATAAAAAGTCAGGGAGCGGATACCCGAGAGGGGGGCCAGACCCAAAAAGGCGAGACATCCAACAAAGACGATGATCTCTTTCAGACTGTATGTGGGTCTCATTTCTCACCGTTCCCTAACGGCACCGAATAGGCCCGTGGGCCTGACAATCAAAATGACGATGAGAAGGATGAAGGCGACAGCCGGAGAAAGCGCAAAGGATGCGAA
>JABAOF010004546.1_pt1 | contig 12940 bp, 12 predicted proteins | sample 7062171 | NCBI WGS metagenome assembly JABAOF01 (sample SAMN14538628, study PRJNA623070) | marine sediment metagenome | biome: marine biome [ENVO:00000428]; feature: marine pelagic biome [ENVO:01000023]; material: deep marine sediment [ENVO:00002113] | place: India: Gulf of Khambhat ...
TCGAAGGGCAACGAAAAGGTTGACACAGCGCAATAGGCAAGGAGGGGAGATATGATGAGCTTCATAAGGTTTCCCATGAATACATGGAGAATATTCCTCGATCGCAGGAGGGATTTTAAGCTAAGCCCTCCTCCCACGAGCATCATTGACAGGGGAAACGTGGTCATATTCATGTTGGATCAGGTGTGAGAGCGCAATGGTGGGATTTGTATCCGTAAGAAAAAGCAAAGAAATCCGACCATCAGAGAGATAATCAACGGATTTTTTGTCAAACCGGAAAGGCCAATACTGCCCGTCATGACGGAGAAGCCGATAATGTACAAGAAGAGGTAACCCCCGATAGAATAGAAGAGCGCCAGAACCCCCCTTCCCCTCATAAGGCATAAGCAACCGGAATGCCTAGAAAGACATGACTACCGTATGGTGAAGCGAGGACAAACGTCCTTTTAAAGCTCATACCGAGATCGAACGGCTTTACGAGCAAGGAACGCAAAAGACCGGTTAATAGAGCAAACCCCAAAAGCAAAGAAGACCAGTTTTGTGAATGCGGACGCCTGAAAGTGTTGCCCCCCGATAAGCGAGTGGAATACCGTAACCGGAAGGAAAAAATTAAATAAGAGGTTATTTACCACCCAAGGGGATAAGGCGATCGTTTCTTGAGGAAGTAAGCCCCCACCATGATACATTATATGGCGAAGATATTTTGAAGGGCGGTTTCCATAGGAAGGTTCCAGTTTCCGGTCCGCCTGGCGAGAAGTTACACGAGGATTTGTTTCGATTTCAGGGATTCAAGTGAGAGCCAGAAATTACACTTTTTCCATGAACTTCTTCACCTGATAATCCCACTCACGGGTCTCGAGATCCACATCCGTGCAGTCCGGTTTGCAGCGGGCCGCAGCCACTGTCACATGTCCGCCTCCGCCCTCGAAGCTCAAACAGCATTCGTTCCGTTCGACCAGATTCAAGCCCAGTCCTCCAGATCCGAAGAAAGCATCGGCTCGTCGAAGAACCTCTTCAACTTCCAATTTCGATTCCTTACTGTATCGTGCCATAGCGATTTCCCCCTCATTCCTCTTTAATTATACCCATAACCGTTTCGGGTTTCATCGGAAGGCGTCTCACCCGTGCACCGGCAGCAGCAAACACCGCGTTTGCAACGGAAGGAGCGGTCGGAGGCACGCCCGGTTCACCCACTCCTCCCAGTTTGGCATCGCTCTTCACGATGTGAACTTCAATTTCCGGAGCTTGGCTCATGGGGAGTATTTCATAGTTGTGGAAATTCGCTGATGCCACCCCACCTCGTGCAAAGTGAACCCTCTCTTTGAGAGCCGCGCTCAATCCAAAGATGATTCCACCTTCCATTAGGGCAGTTATCGTGTCCGGATTAATTGCAGGGCCACAATCAACAACGCATACGATCCGGTAGACCCTTACCTTCCCATCCTTTTCATTAACGGACACTTCCGCAACTTGAGCCACGTAGCTCCCAAAGGAGAAGTGTTGGGCAATGCCACGTCCATGTCCTTTTGGAAGGGATTTTCCCCAAAGGGCCTTTTCAGCGGCTACCTCTAACACACGTCGAGGACGAGGATGGTTCTTCAAAAGATCCAACCGAAATTCCAAGGGGTCTTTCCTTGCTGCATGGGCCAGCTCATCAACGAAACTCTCCACGCTAAAGGCATTGTGCGAATGTCCCACTGAACGCCAGAAGCCAACAGGGACGGGAACGTCTATCCTCACATACTCGACATGAATATTTGGAATCTCATATTTCATGCCCACGGCACCTTCTACGGCTGCGGGGTCAATTCCATCTGTCACCATCTGTGGGTAAACACGGGAAAAGATTGATGGGGCAACGAGTTTGTGTGCCCATGCAATGAGGCGACCCTTACCATCAATACCACCTTGGATTTTGGAGCAGGTAGCGGGTCGATAAAAATCATTTTGCATGTCCTCTTCCCTTGTCCATATGAGCTTTATCGGCTTTCCCGTTGCCTTGGATACGTGAAGGGCTTCCTCCACGAAATCCGATTCCAGGCGCCTGCCAAAGCCGCCGCCAAGGTAAGTCGTATAGACGTGAATCTGCTCCGGTTTCAATCCGGTCACCTCTTTCACCGTCTGGAGAACTCCGGACTGGTCTTGCGTTGGAGCCCATACCTCGCATGTATCTTCGCGAACATGAGCTGTGCAATTCATCGGTTCCATGGTGGCATGTGAGAGATACGGTAAGATGTATGTCGCCTCAATCTTTTGAACGGCACGGTTCATTGCGCGGTTCACGTTTCCATGGTTACGTGCTGATTTGCCCCGTTTGTCAAGATGTCGAACAAATATTTCCTCAAGGGTGTCATTGTTCAAGTGGGGATGCGCACCCTTGTCCCACGTGACTTGAAGGGCATCTCTCCCTTTCCATGCCGCGTCGAGCGTATCGGCGCATACGGCAATTCTACGATTCAAATCCACTACCTTACGAACACCGGGTACCTTCTCAGCAGCTTTCCTATGGGAGGAAATTGCCTTCGTCCCGTAGGCCGGTGGACGGACAACCGCGGCATAGAGCATGTCCGGGATAAAGACATCCATTCCAAATATCGCGGAACCATTGACTTTATCCGGCACGTCCAAGCGCGGCATCGAAGTTCCGATCAACCCGAACTGGCTCTTCTTCTTTAAAGGTGGATTCGGCGGGATGGGAATTTTAGCGGCTTTCTGGCAGAGCTGACCATAGCTCAGGCTGCGGCCGCTCTCTGTATGCCTTACCCTTCCTCGATAGGCTTCACATTCAAGTACTGGCACCGTCCATGTCTGGGCAGCGGCACTGACGAGCATTTCACGAGCAGCAGCACTGGCTTTCCGCAAGGGACCAAACATATGCCGTATACTCGTGGACCCTCCCGTGGTTTGCATACCCCAGACCGGGTCCTTGTATTCTTCCCCGGCAGGGGCCATCTTAACTCGCACCTGTTCCCAATCCGCCTCGATCTCATCTGCCACAATCATTGGCAGGGAGGTTGATACGCCCTGGCCCATTTCAGACTTCCCAACAATAACGGTTACGATATTATCCGGCGTTATGAGGAGCCATGGACTTGGGCTGAAACCATCGCCGCTGGGAGAGGCTTTTCCTACTGTTAAACCCCAATCAACCGCTCCCAATGGGGATTTACTTATACCTTTTTTGCTCTCCTTAATAACCCCTCTCATAGCGCGTTTGATACGGGGGTATGTGCCACAACGACAGAGAACCCCATCCATGCCCTTTATAATCCGCTCTTCTGAGGGATTTGATTCTTCTGAGAGCAACGCTGCTGCCTGCATAATTTGCCCGGGTTGGCAGTACCCGCACTGCGGAACCTGCTCTTCTATCCAACCCTTTTTTACTGGATGATCCTCAGGAAGGCCCTCTATCGTGGTAATTCTCTTACCCCGTGCATCTCCAAGGGGAACCTGACACGACCTTCGAGCCTGACCGTCAATATGGACGGTACATGAACCACACATCCCAATACCGCAACCATACTTTGTGCCCGTTAACTTGAGATACTCCCTTATTACCCATAGGAGTGGCACATCCGGGCTGACATTGACCTTGTGGTGCTTTCCGTTAACCTCGAGAGAGATCACATTGGCTCCCTTTGATCGGGTAAGGTAATTATATGTAATCGGTGAGGAATATTCCACATTGAATTTTTGGGGTTGCACCACCTGTTTCAGGCTGACACCGCAATTCAACCTTGATTACTTGAAAGGTTCGCCGGTTCCGAGGGAACAGCGTTGTCCAGGAGTCTCCTTTGCACCCGAAATCTAAATCAAGTGGCAAAACTTTCTCCTTTACAAGGGGATTTTCCTCCTTTATGTTGTAGGCAGCCTTATGACCGAAGGAGCATACCATGGATGCCGAGACTTTTCGCCAGTATGGGCACGAGGTAATCGACTGGGTGGCCAACTACCTAAAGGAAGTGGAACGCTACCCGGTCATGTCTACCGTCTCTCCCGGAGATGTTCGAGGGCGACTTCCCTCAAGCCCTCCCAGTGCGGGTGAGTCAATGGAGGCCATCCTGGGAGATTTCCAGGAGATCATCCTGCCCGGGATCACCCATTGGAACCATCCCCGCTTTTTTGCCTATTTTCCAGCAAACAACAGTGGCCCCTCCATCCTGGCAGAGGTTCTTTCTGCTGGTCTCGGCATTAATGCCATGCTCTGGCAGACATCTCCGGCGGCCACAGAGCTTGAAGAACTGGTCATGGATTGGTTACGCCAAATGGTGAGCCTTCCCCCGAGCTTCCGCGGGGTGATCCAGGATACTGCCTCCACAGCCACCCTCTGTGCTCTGCTGTGCGCCCGGGAGCGGCTGTCGCAGTTCCAGATCAATTCCCGGGGATTTTTTGCCTGGTCCGGACAGTCCCCTCTTCGCGTCTATACCTCTCGTGAGGCTCACTCTTCCGTGGAAAAGGGCTTGAAAATCGCGGGCTTTGGCGCAGGGAATCTGGTCCTGGTCTCGGTGGACGAGAACTATGCTATGGACCCTGAGGATCTGGAAAGGCGGCTCAAGGAGGATAGAGAGCGGGGCTTTCAACCCTGTTGCGTCACCGCCACGGTAGGGACCACATCATCTACGGCCATAGATCCCTTGAGACCTATCGGTGAGATCGCCCAACGCAATGGCCTATGGTTTCATGTGGATGCTGCCCTCGCCGGGAGTGCGGCCATTCTACCGGAGAAGCGCTGGATCTTTGATGGAATCGAGTTGGCCGACTCCATGGTCTTCAACCCCCACAAGTGGCTTTTTACTAACTTCGACTGCTCGGCATTCTTCTGCCGACATCCCGAGGTCTTAACGGCCACCTTTTCCATTCTACCGGAATACCTGAAGACGGACCTGGACCGCCAGGTGCCCAACTTCCGCGACTGGGGCATCCAGTTGGGTCGCCGTTTCCGGGCCCTCAAGCTGTGGTTCGTGCTGCGCTATTACGGCGTTGCAGGTCTTCAGGAAAGGCTCAGGGGACATCTGGCATTGGCCCAGGAGTTCAAGGAATGGGTGGAGGGAAGCGAAGACTTTGAGCTCCTGGCACCTGTCCCCCTCAACACCATCTGTTTTCGCTTTCGGCCGGGAAAGCGCTCCGGCCAGGATCTCCCCCCGGAAGAACTGGAGAGATTGAACAAGGCCCTCCTGGATGAGGTCAACCGTTCGGGGAGGATCTATATGACTCAGACACGGTTAGGGGAGCACTTCTGTCTCCGTCTCAGCATTGGCCAGACCGAGACCCGGCGGGAGCACGTGGTGCAGGCCTGGGAGTCCATCCAGGGAAGCCAAACAGTGCAGTCTGCGTGTTAGACCCCCATGAAGAAAGGAATTTTCTGGAAGGATGAGGGCTTGGATTTCACCGGTATGGGAAAAATCAAAAAGATGGTACGGGGCCCATCCTTCCCTCATAAACGTCCTCGGGCTCATCATTTCCCTCTACCTGTTTATTTTAAGCTTGGAATTGATGGGGACCTCCCTGAAGATGTTCGGGAAGGAATTCGCGCGGTCGCTCATTCAGGCAACCACCAATCCGATTGTTGGCCTCTTCATTGGAATTCTCTCAACCTCGATTATCCAGTCATCATCATCCACGACGTCTATAGTCGTGGGGATGGTGGCCGGGGGGGTTCTGGAAATACCAGCCGCCATTCCCATCATTATGGGGGCTAATATAGGCACCTCTGTTACCAATACCTTAGCGTCCCTTCCACAAATCAGTCGCAGCAGTGAATTCAGCCGAGCATTTTCCGCTGCCACTGTTCATGATTTTTTTAATATGCTCGCGGTCTTGGTCTTATTTCCCATTCAGATCATGACAAACTTTCTGGGAGGCATCGCCACCCTTATGGGCAAAGCATTTCAACATGTCGGTGGGCTTACGTTTCTGAGTCCGGTCAAGGGCGTAACCAGACCTGTGGTTCACCTCCTAATCAAGGGGGTTGGAATTCACCCATGGATCCTGTTAATCCTTTCTTTCTTGGTACTCCTTTTCGCGTTAAGAGGAATGGTGAGTGCCCTAAAAGCAATTGTGGTGAGGAAAGTGGAAATGTGGTTCGATACGATTTTGTTTAAGACGGCTCCCCGTTCTTTTCTCGTCGGATTACTGTTAACGGTCCTGGTGCAGAGTAGTTCAATAACCACATCTCTCATGGTGCCAATGGCTGGTGCGGGGATTCTCGCACTGGAGCAAATTTTCCCGTATACGGTGGGAGCTAATATCGGAACTACGGTCACTGCCATCCTGGCGGCCCTCGTCACCGGAAACCTGGCAGCGATTATCGTGGCATTTTCCCATCTAATCTTCAATGTTTCCGGGATGGTTATCTGGTGGCCGCTGCAGTGTGTCCCCATCTTTATGGCCCGTAAGTTCTCCCAGTACTCCATTCGAAATAAGATGATACCGGTGGGGTACATCCTCATACTGTTTTTTATTGTCCCCTTGTTAGGTGTGTATTTGTTGAGATGAAGGAGCAAAACGATGTACAGAAAACTATTGTCCGTTTTCCGGAAAGATACGCTGATGGATCGAGCTTACCAGCGTTCTTTCTTGATGTTGGATCTTACCCAAGATATGTTTCTCAAGGCCAAGACGTCGCTCCGTTACACCGAGAGCAATCAGGTTGATATCGATATTTACGATCGAGATGCCGAAGTCAACCGGTATCTGCGTGAAGTGCGACGGGACGTGTTCAATGATCTGGCGGTAAGCGGAGTGGAGAAGCTTCCCTCAGGCCTGGTTTTGGTGAGCATCATCATTGATATCGAAAGGATCGGCGATTACACGAAGAACATTGTAGAACTGGCCATGAAACACCCGGGGAAATTGCACGGAGGGAAATTTGAATCAGATCTTCAACGCGTGGAAGCCGCGGTAGAGGATAGTTTCGTCCGTTCCAAAGAATCTTTTGAAGCGGCGGATGTAAAAGGGGGACAGGAGCTCTTGAAAGAATACGAGTGGGTGAGTCGGACTTGTGATAATTGTCTTTTCGGGTTGGTAAAAGAAGAGGATAAAGACATCCGTTGTGGCGATGCCGTCTCTCTGGGCTTGTATTTTCGCTGGCTTAAGCGGATCAGTTCCCATTTACGGAATATTACGACCAGCGTTGTTAATCCCTTCGATAGCATTGGTTTCAAACCTAAAGGGTACGGGTGATAGATATTCCATGTACCGGATGCGGAGGCACGTTTTCCAATATCGTGCAAGCCATCCATCAGCTGTATGGCGACCTGATGCCTTGACAAAAAAAAGACCGCTTGTTAGTCTCACCTAATCTTCTTAAGAGCTGTGGAAAAAATACAAACAAGCATATAGCCTGAGAAAGTGGTGGGAGATTCGGGAAGGGGAAGGACCAATGGGAAAGAAGCTTACGAGATTTGATCTTCAAAAGATGAAGGAATCAGGTCAGAAGGCCGTGTGGATTACCGCTTATGATTATTGGACGGCCCAGTTCGCGGAAAAAGCGGGCATGGATATGCTCTTGGTTGGCGATTCCCTGGGCATGTGTATCTACGGCTATGAGGGAACGGTACCGGTAACCATGGATCAGTGTATCTATCACTCCGAGGCAGTACGTCGGGGTGCCCCCAATACCTTTGTAATCGGAGACATGCCCTTCCTCTCCTACCAGGTGAGCATTGAAGATGCGGTGAGAAATGCCGGCCGGTTCTTCAAAGAAGCCTCAATGGATGCGATTAAACTCGAAGGTGGCCTGAGGGTTTGTCCCCAGATAAGAGCTATATCCGATGGTGGAATGCTCGTCATGGGGCACATCGGGCTGACGCCTCAGAGTACGGGCCAACTGGGGGGATTCAAGGCCCAGGGACGCACGGCCGAAACAGCCCTGGAACTGATCAAGGACGCCAAAGCCATCCAGGAGGCAGGTGCCTTTTCCCTCCTGGTAGAGGCCGTTCCCCCGGAAGTCTGCAAGCTCATTCGGGACGAACTGGCGATTCCCGTTTACTCCATTGGGGCCGGGGTCGATGCGGATGGCCAGGTCATGATTGTCAGCGATATCTTGGGCCTGTTCCAGGCCTTCACACCAAAATTCGTCAAGAAATATGCGAACTTGGCTGATGACACTATCAAGGCCCTCGAGGCATATGTCGAAGATGTGAGGGGAAGCCGTTTCCCCGAAGACAAACACGCCTATAACATGGTGGAGGGAGAACTTGCAAAACTCATGGCTGCCTTGGATGGGCAAAAAAGATAACGCGTGGGACCGAATGTCATGGGGAAGATGGTTCAAATGATGCCCATGCTTTTGAGCATATCCCTGCTCCTCATCAATTGGCGTCGATCAGATTTTTTGTGCACCTCCAGGATCTTGATCGGGGTGCACTTCAATCCATCAGTGAGCCTCACGAAATCAATTTCCCCACTACCCGGAGCCCAGTGATCGTCGTGACCGATGGCATCGTGGATGTGGATGCCAACGGAAAGGGGTCCATATGATCGAAGGAGCGATTCCGGTTCAAGCAAGCCGAAACATTCCAGCGTGTGAGCATGGCCAATATCGTGCCAATAACGAATGGAGCTTCCGGAAAAGCGCTTCAGAATAAGCCCTATTTCGTTAAAGTCGGGAATTTGATGATAGTGGTATCGATTTTCAACCCCCAAGAGAATACCGCGCTTTTCCGCCTCACGGTTTAGTCGATCAAGACTGGAGAAAACGCTTTCCAAGTGAGGACCCCTCTTCTCCCTTCGCTCCTTCAGCTTACATTCGAGGAAATGACGTCCCTCGGGGCTGCCCAGCCCGTGATTGTCGAACAGGTCGTGCAACCGCTCATTTTCTGGTTCCATGTCAACTTTGCCTAGATGCAACACCACCGCTGCCGCGCCCAGATCCTGCGCACATTCGATGGTACGAATAGTCATCCGGATGGCCAACTCTCTTTCCCCCTTCTCCGGAGAGGAAAGAAGGAAGCGGTCGCCACTGGCCCCGGACAGGGGAATCTCATCGGGGAGGGGGAAAAAGTTATGAATGCTCATCACGTTGATCTTTTCCTTAAGGATGAGGGGCCGCATTTCCCGGTACAGCCTTTCCGTAACCCGATACTCCAGTTCCACTCCTTTAAATCCCAGCTCCACGAACTCCCCAATGACATCTCGCCCTCTTATGCCTTCCCTCTCAGTTAACCATGCCGTCGAAAGGCCGATCACCGAAGCATTCCTCCCAAAGATGAGTTCCACTGGTCTCCCGTTCATCTCATTGGAATGTCACGAGACAAACCGCTTTCAGAGCGATCATTCCCGGGAAATCCCCGGCAGTTGGAAATATTATACCAACATCCTTAGCGGTGGCGCACGTTCCGGGTTAGGATTCATTGGAAGATAGTTAAATGGGAGGTAAGGAGAGAAGCGAGAATAGTAAGACTTTACATGGAATCTTACCTCTGCTACGTTGTCCTCACGGATAAAGAATGTTATTGATACTCAAGATCTGCTCCGCAAGGGTTTCGCCGATGAGGAAGGGAAGATCAAGGAAGATGAGGTTGATGGTATTATCTGAGAAGTTGAAAACGGGAACCAACTCATGTAAAGCGCTTATATGCGCTAGTCAAAAAACCGTAACAATGTATGGAAAATAATGTTAAGCAGGGCAATTTGCCGCTTCAGGTAATTTCCGCCCAGATGCTTTGAGACAGTCGATAAGAGGAGGCACAATGAAGTAGGTTTGTCCTAGGCATAAGGAGGAGAAGAATTGGGTAAGAAAAGGATCCTGGGCGTCCTTTTTGGGACTTACCATGTCTTAGAAATTATTCCCGGGCTTGCACTTGCGGTTGTCGTTACCATAGTCGGGATACAATTGACGCGGTGGATAGCCACCCTTCTGGGACTCTCAAAGAGTCCCGTGAGTGCCATCATGATGGCTATTCTCCTTGGGATAATAGCCAAGAACACAACAGGTGTTCCCAAACTGTGTCAGTCTGGGGTTGATTTTGGTTTAAAGAAACTTCTGAGGCTTGGTATCATACTGATGGGTATCAGGCTGAGCATATTTGCCGTTCTTAAGATAGGGGTTCTCAGTACCGGTATCGTGGTAGTGGCGATTGCAACCGGTATCATTTTGACTCTTCTCATCACAAGAAAGCTTCGTTTGGCCGAGGGGCTGGGTACGTTGATAGGGGTAGGGACTGGAATCTGTGGAGCAAGCGCAATTGTTGCCACAGGACCTGCAATTGAGGCAAAGGAGGAGGAAATAACATACGCGGTCGGGACGATCACGATATTTGGAATAGTGGCAATGTTTATCTACCCCTATCTGAGTCACCTCATGCTTTCGATGTCGCATGTAGAGTCAGGGATATTTATGGGGACCTCCATCCATGAAACTGCACAGGTTGCAGGTGCCGGCCTTATGTATGACCAGCTTTGGATAGGTGCAGATAAAACAGTAAATCCGACAGGTGCGGATGTTGCTATTGTGACGAAACTTGTTCGAAATGCCTTTATGGCCATAGCAATTCCCCTTTTATCCTACCTGTATTTAAGGGGGAGTCGGAGGATATCCGGAAAAAAAGTGAGTGCACTTTCACTTTTTCCAACTTTTATCCTCGGTTTTGTCGCATTGGCTGTTATCAGGTCTCTTGGTGACTACCTTGTTCTNNNGTCTGAATACTTTCTCGCTGTTGCGATGGCTGGAGTTGGACTTGGGACAGATATCAGGAAATTGAAACAGCTTGGAGCCAAACCTTTCTATGTGGGACTTTTTGCAGCTCTCTCGGTTGGAGTAGTGAGCATCATCATGATAAAGGTACTAGGTTCATTCCTCGTAACAGTGAAGTGAAATGGTTGCATTTGAGAATTTCTCGAGGGAAGAGAACACATCTCATTGGTGTTTGTGAGGTTCTTGTTTCAATCCATATTTTTTCGAGGGAAAAAGGGTAATCTAAATTGTATGTGGAGGAAATTCTATGGACATGAAGATCAAGGACAAATTTACCAGGCTCTGGGAAAAATTCTTTGATGGGGCCGAGCTACCGATCGCGTTCTATTATACCGATGAGGGAGGACGGGCTGAGGCGGCGCAACCCCCTTCGGGGCATAGGTGTTTAATCGCGGATTTGTCGATGGTACGAAAAGGGAATCCCGTCTGTTTTGACGCCGATTCCATCGGCTGCAGCGGTGGGAAAAGGTATCTCGGATTTACCGAAGAGGTAATGCCGGACTTCGAATATTTCCTCTCCTGTGGTATTCCCGGAAAACTTGAAGGTGAGCGCTACAAAAAATCGCCGGCATTAGTGAGGGAGATAATGGACAAGTTACCGGTGTTCAGGGCACCGGCTCGTTTCATAGTCTTCAAGAGATGGGATAAGCTCGAGCGCCTGGAGGATTCCGACGTGGTGATCTTCTTCGCTCGGCCTGATGTTCTCTCCGGCCTTTTTACTCTCGCCAACTTCGATGAGACCGAACCAAACGGGGTTTTTGCCCCCTTTGGCGCCGGTTGTGGCTCAATAGTGCAGTATCCTTATCTCGAAAAGGACTCCCCGCGTCCGCGATGCGTCCTCGGGATGTTCGACGTCTCCGCCCGGCCATGGGTCCCCGAGGATGTCCTCACTTTTTCCATACCCATGAATAAGTTTATCGGGATGATTGGGAATATGGAGGAAAGCTTTCTCATCACACCCTCCTGGAGTAAGGTGAACAAGAGGATAATTCGAGCTGGAAGAGACAGGGCCTCAAGTCGTTGTTAGGAAAGAAGGCCGTGAGGCTTGTCGTCGGGGTGCCGAGGAGACATCCCGGGGTGATCACCGCGTTGTCCTGGTCCCAGGAGTTGTTCCCATTCAGAGAACAGGGGTTCAGTTGAGACTCTATCTTCATCCCCATCTCCACAGGGCCACACAGAGGAGGATGAGAAAGGAAATTACCAGGGCGGAGTTGGCCAAATAGATGAAGATCTTTGTCGTTCCGTTGACCCGAGGAGAGGTATCCCTTGCACCTTTCCAGAGCTCTCCAACCCTCTTGAATTTCTCGAAAACCTCACTACCGTGGGGAGCCGCTGTGAGATCATCGGTCAGATCCCTGCCAGCAAAGTGCTGCCCCATGTGCCGTCCTTCTTTCCATGCGGCGCTCTCAGAAAGATCATAGACGTCCCGTCCTACGGCGATGTAGGTCGGTTTTTGCCCGGTTCCATTAAAGGAGAGCAAATCCGTGTGGGTAAAAGTACCTCCGGTCACCTTTTCGGTTTTCCTTTGGTCAAGTTCGCGTTGTATTTTTTTCCGGATCACGATGGCGGTGAAAAGCGCGATGCCTACCATCAAGATGTAGAGGATGATCTTAACGGACAGGATGATTCCGAACCTCGTCGTGTAGAGTTCCGACAAAGCGGTCAGCCTGGCCATGGTCAAGAGGATACCAGTGATACCCGCGATTGTGGCACAGGCCAAACCCAGAATCAACTCCGATCTGGGGAGCCCGCGGGTAAGGGCCTGGGGGGTGATGAAGATATGGACGTAGAAGATGGTTCCGAACCAGATGACACCTGCAGCAATATGGAAATATCCAATGAAAAAGCGGACGATCCTTCCATAGCGTGGAAGCGCCTCGAAGGCTTCTGCTGGAATGGGATATTGATGCCCTCCTCTTCGAAAGGCCTGCCCATAGGGGGTTAGATCCGGCCCACCCGAGGGGGTTGTATGACAAGTCTCACAATCCTTGCCCGTTTGCGCAGCGTATTCTTCCTTGGCGGTCAGATTTGAAGGAAACAACCAGACGGAAACGATGAGAAGGAGACCTAAGCCCAGGGCGAAACGAAATCTTGCTTGTGCCATTGGATCTATGCCGTTTGTCCTCCTTCCTTCAGCATGATTCTGGCATCCGCCACAACACACGTGTTCGATGAACAGATGACCGGGTTAAGGTCGATGGACTCGATAAACTCCTCAAGATCCATAACCAAATCGGAGAAGGT
>JABAOF010012578.1_pt2 | contig 12935 bp, 11 predicted proteins | sample 7062171 | NCBI WGS metagenome assembly JABAOF01 (sample SAMN14538628, study PRJNA623070) | marine sediment metagenome | biome: marine biome [ENVO:00000428]; feature: marine pelagic biome [ENVO:01000023]; material: deep marine sediment [ENVO:00002113] | place: India: Gulf of Khambhat ...
GAAGGTCGGAGGTCATAACCTATAATATCCATAGGCCTTGTCTTCACGATTGGCATTTGTGGATGATGCAGGATGTGGGAACGAGAGTCCACTCGGTGAATGAAGTTTGTTACGTTCATCCCTAAGGCTTGTTTAGCCATGGCTGCCTCGTAAGAGTTGCGCGGAGACTGGTTGTGTTCGGGATAGGGTACGAGGGAAGCACATATCCCCAGAACGGTATAAGGTGTCATCTCCATATGAGTATGTTCGGGCGCGACATCGTCAAAGTCTAGAGCTACGAGTAAGTTCTCTTCCTCTTCTGCGTCGATGTACTCGATTATTCCTTGATTAACTAAGTCCTCCCAGACCCATTCCCTTGAACGAGTTTTTTCAACATGTTTCTGCTGTAATCTGGGCGTCCCTTTTTCGACAACTATCAAAGGTCGGCGAACACGCCCTTCGTCACAGTTAACGTAAATCTCTTCACTTCCACCTTTATTGTTCGCAAAATGAGCCACGTTCACTTCATTTGGTATTTGCCCATTCCCACGTCGAGCTCTCAGTTCAGCCGCAAGCTCTTCTGCTGACACACAATAACCAATAAGACAACCGTCCACGAACACTTTAGCACCTGAAACGCGCAATGCTTCATTTGCGTCCTGAATCGGAACCACGTTCATTCGATAGAGGGTTTGTCTCATTTTTTCGGCATTGACGCTTACAGATATGCTCGCAGCCAAGGCAAGATTCTTCACCAAGCCGCAGTTCGACCCTTCAGGGGTTTCATTTGGACATAGTCTTCCCCAATGGGTTGGATGTAGGTCTCTTGCTTCGAAGTTGGGCTGGCTACGACTTAGTGGGGATTGTAATCTTCTCAGGTGGCTTAAGGTGGAGACGTTGTTTGTCCGATCTAGAAGTTGTGTGATGCCGACACGTCCTCGTCCCCAGTTTCCCGTCGCAAGGGCGTGCTGGAGCCGTTCTGTGATTATTCCAGGTCGCACGGCCGCAGAGATTGTGAGCATCTGCCTTTTGAGACCCATTCGTTCAAGCTGATACTTGATGTCACGGCATAAATTTCTGAAGACCACTCTGAATAGATCCGCGAGTAAAGGTCCAGCAAGTTTTAAGCGTTTGTTTTTGAAATGATCCTTGTCGTCAGGCTGGCGTCTTCCAAGCTTCAATTCAATAGCTCGGCAAGCCATCTCGCCTAAGAATAGTGCCTTTTCCTTTCGTTTTTCCAGGGTGCGCCCCACATGGGGCAGGAAGTTTCTGTCAAGGATGCTCTCAGCCTTTTGACGGCGATACTCTTCGACTTGCCCATGGGCTACACGGTTTCCGATGTACATTATGGCATCCGTTATCGTGTCGAAGCCGCTGGCTTTTTCAAAGGATGCTTCAAGCTCGTTTTGTATGATTTTTTCTGGGGAACAGGCTTCTGCGATTTCCTTGTCTGACTCTAGTTCCAGCGCTCGCATCAGGATCACCAAGGGTATTTCAGTGGGGACTCCTGGCATTGAGATGTATATGGCACCATCTGATTTCATTCTCAGCTGGATTCTTGCCCTGAAGCCCACTGTGGTTGAGAATATCTTTGCCTGATACACGGGTTTTGCTCCCCGCGTGTCTATGTCCACGAGGATACGATTTGGGGCTAGATCCTCCAAGGCGACGATGACGCGTTCCGAGCCGTTAATGATGAAGTATCCACCAGGATCGTTTAGATCTTCTCCATGTCTAATCAACTCTTCTGGGAGAAGTTGTGAGAGGACGCAGAGTTTGGATTTGAGCATGACTGGGAGGTCGCCTATCAAAACTAGTTCGGGCTCAAGTTCTCTACCGTCTACGATTGGGGTCATTTCTAGGGCTAGAGGTGCGGAGTAGGTTAGGTCGCGGAAACGGGCCTCCATGGGGTAGATTTCGTGTTTGGTTCCATCCACTTCGGTTATGTAAGGTCCAGTTATCTTCGACTGGGGATCTATTATCCACAGTTGCCCAAGCTTTATCTTGTATGGATTCTCTGGAATATCGATGTCGATTTCGCCGGTTTCATCTATGACTTCTTGCAGGCCTTGCTCGATGAATTTGTTATAGGAGTCGAGGTGCTGTCTAACGAGGCCTTTTTCCTTGAAGAAGGCTTTTTGAAGAAGCAAGAGGTCATCTTGAGAGATGCCCAAATCAATCTAATTCTCCCATATAATTACATTTATTGAAGACGGAAAGATTGTACGGTTTGTAGCGGTTCCTTTCAAACTGGGAGATTCCTCCAACGGGTCGGCGTCATCCAACCCGAAAAGCCGGGCCTCCGAAGCTGCTTCCCTATCCTGTTTGGAAGCTGCCTTTTATAGTGCTAGCATTCTGGAACAGCATCTTAACTTATAAAGATTACTGATTCGCAACTTACAAGTCTGGAAAGATCGAGGTTCCACAGAAGAGGCCTCTGAACGATTGGGAACAGAATATTCAATTAAAGCCATTTGAATCAAGCAAGGAAAGGTTTAAGGAAGAATATTCCCTTGATATTTATCTCCTAAGAACGGTATCATGGATGTTGGGCATTCCTCTAATACTCTTTGGCTCAGTGGTAGTTTCCCTAACAATTGTGGCAGTTGTACTTTTCAGGATTGCTGGAGACTTCGAAGGTCCTGTAAATGTCAAAGTGCTTATTACATTGGGCGCTACTGGAGTTGTGATGCTGGGCCTTGGCATTGCAAGCCTTTTTTATGGTATTTTCTTGTTGCGTTATGCTTTCACAATTCTGATGCCGATATTGTTTTTGGGGCTTGTTTTTTTATCTATGCGGATATTTAAGGGTGCGAAAGTGAGTGAATACCTCAGGAGAGAGTATGTGAAACCTGTTCTTCGGTTTCTTGTCGGTACAGGGATACGTACAGGGATCATCACCGGGGTTATCTTGCTGGTTGATGTGATAGGCTTGTGGGTTTTTCTCTACTCTAGAGGACAATGGAGTCACGTCAGTTTTGTGGGTCCTCTGACATTACTTCTATTATTGGAAGGCCCGCTAATTAGTACCGGAGGAACCTTTGTGTTCCTTGGTTATGGTGAGTACAGGCTTCGAGGGCCGGTGACATTGCGGCCAACACTTGCCAATAACCGAATAGGGAGATGGAGAGAAAGACGTCTGCTACAACCGAAATGGGGTGTTGCTATTTTAATTGCGGGCGTTATACTCATCTTTCTCGGGTTTCTAATGGGGTTCTTGCCCCCTGTCTGAACCATCCAGCGCGCGCAGTCAAAAAGTCAAGGTAGGCAATCGTGCTTCAGCTTGATGCGGTTGCGTTTGACGACTTCGGCACTCTGCGTTTTAGCCTAGGCGAAGAGGAGGATATTATCTACCCAATATTGAGGTCTCTCAGCGAAAGCGGTTTATGTCTCAGAGAGGAGGAGTTCTTGAACGAATACTTCAAAGGGGACGCTTCTTATCGAAAAGAACTTCAGGAGACCTTGCGGGAATCTCTTCTTGATGACATCGTTGCAAATGTTCTGGAGACCCTTGGATTCAATTCGTCTACTCTAAAGGGTGCAGTCAAGGAGGCCGTTGACTATGGTTTGGCAACGAGAAGTACCGAATGGTATCAGGACGCACCTCCTGTTCTTTCGACCTTGAGAAAGAGAGGATACAAACTCGGATTGATCTCTAACACTCATTGGCGGTTTCTGGACAGTTCTAGAAAAGAGATGGAAGCAACCTTTGATGTCGTTACCCTATCGCATGAGCACGGGTATGCGAAGCCTCATCCATCAATCTTCCTAACAACCCTCAAAAAGTTGCAGGCTAGCCCGAACCGTTGTCTACACGTAGGCGATGATCCAATAGCAGACATAGAAGGAGCCAAAAATGTGGGAATGAAAACGGCGTTCGTTAAGAGAGGGGGCTCAGATGTGGATGCAGACGTAAACATAGAAAGATTGAGTCAACTGTTGGAACTGCTGAAAAAGAATAGTTGATGAGCCTGGAATGCGTGCGCGCCCTTGTAAGTTGTTTTGGAAAACTTTCCATGTTGTTTCTCCGCCTTCAGCTTCTAATGATTCGTAGGCTTTTCTGAAGAGGTGTTCCATGAATTCACTCTCATCTGTAAGGGTTGACCCTAAATCGAAGAAAACCCAATCGAACTTCATATGTCATCAACTACATCCACTCTAATTCTTTTGTGTTATAAACATCTCAGCAAAACCAGAAGGCACACAATGCCGTAGGACAACATATGTTGGTGGGCCCGAGGCGATTTGAACGCCTGACCACTCCCCGAATGCGAAATGTATCTCACATTCTACAGGTTATGAGCCTGTCGCTCTAACCTAGCTGAGCTACGGGCCCCAACAATATTGGATTCCTCAGTTCTGATTTAAGGATTTTCCAACACAACTTACCAACATATTAGAAGCCCATTTGGATCATACAGAAGACCTGGACTAGGTCACACACGCGCACGACCACCACAATCAACACACTTACCTAACCAAACCTTAAATACCCACCCAGAACCCAAAACCATAGAAACCGAGGCAGCAAAAGATGAGCTACAAAGAGTTGCTCAAACGCGCCCGCTCACAACTTCCCTCAGAAACTATAGAACACAAAAGATTCGAGGTTCCAAAGCCTCGCAGCTCCACCATCGGCATGAGAACCTTCATCCACAACTTCAAAGAAATTTGCGACACGCTAAACCGTGAGCCTAACCATGTGCTAAAGTTTCTGTCCAAAGAAATGGCTACCGCAGGAACCCTACAAGGAACACGAGCAGTGTTCCAAGGAAAGTTTTTTCGTCAAACAATTGACCGATTGATCAAGAGATACGTCGACGAGTTCGTCGTGTGCCCCGTCTGCAAGCGCCCAGATACGAAAATCGTAAAAGAGAGACGTTTCTATTTTATAATATGTGAAGCGTGCGGGGCAAGATCATCGATAAGACCAGTATAGAAATGTGCTCAACATTGGAAGTCTACCTCAACTTACGAAAACAGGGCAAAAGCACAGTTCTCGCAATCTGTGATGCTGAACTCCTCGGAAAAACTCTCAACGAAGGAAAGATAGTCTTCGAAGTAAAGGAAGAATTCTACAAAGGAATAAAAACAACAGTAGAAGAAGCCATCATCCTCATCCGACAATCAACCATTGTCAACATGATTGGAAAACGCATAGTTAAGAAAGCCGTGGAAAAAGGGCTTATCCACCCAGAAGCAGTCTTAGACATATCCGGCGTACCCCACGCACAAATCGTCAAAGTATAACGAATCTATTTAAGTAGAGCCACCTTTTTCTTGTAGGAAAGAAACCTCTGAGGTGTATCCTTGGGGAAGAAGAAAGTCCTAAGCGAAGAGATAATGAAAAACATGGTACTACCAACCCCAAACGACATCCTAGGCATAGCACTCAATCTACTAGGTTTTGACAGGGTTTCAGTGAAATGTCAAGACGGCCACGAACGTCTCTGTCGAATCCGAGGCAAAATGAAGAGGAGAGTCTGGGTCAGAATAGGAGATGTGGTTCTAGTCTCCCCATGGGACTTTCAATCCGACAAGCGCGGCGACATAATCTGGCGGTATACAAGGGCTCAAGCTGAATGGCTAAGAAACAACGGATACCTCACCATCGAACGAGGAAGCTGAGCGTGTCTCATCGAAGAAAAGTGGAGAAAAGACTAAAGCGAAAAGAAAAATCTTACGAGATTAAACAACTTATGAAGAGAAAAAGAAGCGAAGAATACCAAGTTTTAGAAGAAGTCTTTGACCGGTCAACCCTGATGACCATATACGATCTCTTGAACAAAGGAACAATCGACGAGATTCATGGCGTTTTAAAAGCTGGAAAGGAAGCAAGAGTCTATTGGGGAAAAGCCTCAGACGGCAAGGAACTCGCAATAAAGATCTATCTAACGGTCTCAGCTGAGTTTAAGAAAGGGATGCTCCCATACATCGAAGGAGATCCCCGATTCGCTCACGTTAGACGAGATACACGATCTCTCGTCAAAGCTTGGGCCCAAAAGGAATTCAAAAACCTACAACGCGCAGCTATGGCTAAAGTCAGAGTTCCCAAACCAATCGACGTTAGCAACAATGTGCTGGTCATGGAATTCATCGGAAAGAATGGAGTACCCGCTCCCCTATTGAAAGACACCTCTCTAGAAAATCCAAAGCGGGTTTATCAGCAACTACTAACATATGTGACAAGGCTTTATCAAAAGGGAAGACTGGTGCATGCAGATCTCAGCGAATATAATGTGATGCTACGGAGAAACCAGGCAGTGCTATTTGACATCTCACAAGCTGTACCACTTGAACATCCCATGGCTGACCGATTCCTACGGAGAGACCTAGAAAATCTGCACCGATATTTTAGGAAACTAAACGTAGACGTGCTTCCTATAGAGGAAACATTCGGAAGGGTTAAAGGTGGAGAGGCCTAACACCTTTGTGAAAATTCCGAGAGAGCGCATTGGAGCACTCATTGGTCCAGATGGTCGTGTAAAGGAAACTGTGGAGAAGAAGCTCTCGGTGGAGCTTCAGATAGAAAGCGAAAGCGGGGGTATCACGATAGTATTAATGCCTACCGCTGCTGATCCAGCTGTTCTCTTTAGAGCCAAAGAGGTAATCACAGCTATAGGAAGAGGTTTTTCTCCCGAACGTGCATTTAGACTAATAAGAGAAGATGACACCGTGTTAGAGGTCATTGACCTACGAGAAATTGTGGGGAAATCGCAGTCTGATATGAAACGGTTAAAAGGAAGAGTCATTGGAAGAGAAGGTAAAACGAGAAAAACCGTGGAAGAATTGACTGAGGCCAGTGTTTCTGTTTTCGGACACACAGTCTCTATAATCGGAAGCATGGATCAGGCAGAAGCAGCAAAGGAAGCAATCCGCATGCTACTGAGGGGAAGCCTACACAAAACCGTGTACCGATTCTTACATAGAAAGAGGAGAGAACTGAAGAAAAAGAAGATGGAACTCTGGGAAACTCCACACGAAAAGCTAGAAGTTTGAAAAACCCACTTCAACATATGTGCTTTTGGAGTGCAGAATTCACAGCAAAATTAAAATAATCCACATACTGCAATGGAAACAAATGTGCTATATTGCCACGTTTCATGCAATCAGCTTTCCAAAGAGACTTGACGGAATCAAGCAAAACACAGGGAAAGGAAAAAGCAAAGGATTTCGCTATATGATTAAGTATTGTTGGAGGAGACTAAGTCCTGGTAACCTTTGAAGAGATTAGCCCAGCCGACTTCTTCTATCGTAACCGAGATATAGCTGGCTTCACAAATCCGGCACGAGCAATCTTTTCATCCATAAGAGAACTCGTGGAGAACGCCCTTGACGCCTCTGACACAACCTTAGTTCCCCCCAATGTCTATATCCGATTGTCTAACGAAGACCACGATGGAGGTGGATCAGAGGTCGACGTATACAGGCTAAGAGTCATGGACAACGGATCCGGCATCCCAGCTCGCCACGTACCCTCAGCTTTTGGTCAAGTTTTGTTTGGCTCGAAGTATAAGCTCAAGCAAGCCCGCGGCACGTTTGGACTCGGAGGAACGATGGCGATTCTATACGGGCAAATAACCACCCACAAGCCTGTTGAGATCAAGTCCAGTACAGGCACATCCAAGATTTACGAGTACGAGCTGATGATAGACATCCAAAGAAATCGACCAATTATTCTGGATCGCAAAATCCGCCGAAACGCAGAGCGATGGCGGGGAACAACCGTTGAATTCAGCTTGGAAGGAGACTATCTCCGAGCCATGCCAAAGATTCTGGAGTACTTAAAACAGACAGCTGTAGTCACCCCTTATGCGAAAATAATCTTTGCCGATCCCAGAGGACGCCTCTACCTCTTCACACGAGCCACTACCAAAATGCCACCTCCCCCCAAGGAGACATTACCACACCCCTACGGAGTAGACGTGGAAACCATCCAACGGCTCATAAGAATCACAGAGTGCAGAAATATGTTTGATTTCATGCAAAGACATTTCCTTAGAGTCGGAGAGAATATCTCAAATCGTTTTTTGGAGTTTGCTGGAATAAACAATAGCAAGAATCCGAAGAGGTTGAAACCGCATGAAATTGTTAGACTTGTACGGATGATGAAGAGATTCAAAGCCTTTCTTCCTCCCGACGCCAGCTGCCTATCTCCGTTAGGAGAGGACTTGTTGAAAGCTGGCATACTAAAAGAATTGAAGCCCGAGTTTACGGCAGTTTCTCAACGCAAGCCTTCCACGTATTCTGGACACCCGTTCATCGTTGAGACTGCGATAGCTTACGGTGGAGACATACCAAAGAAAGATGATGTATTAGTGTACCGATTTGCTAACAGAATTCCATTGCTATATGATGAAGCCAGCGATGTCTCTGTTAGAGTCATAAGGTCCATCAATTGGCGGAGATACAGAGTCACACCGGACATGCCCGTTGCTGTCTTAGTCCACGTGTGCAGCACAAAGGTTCCCTATAAGACGGTGGGCAAGGAGTTTATTGCAGACAGACCAGAAGTCAAGAATGAGATTCTGAACGGCATTCGCGAAGTAGCCCGCCAGCTACAACGATTTCTGACCAGACGAGAACATGTGGAAAAGGAGAAAAAACGGCTCACCGTCTTCTCCAAGTATCTGCCCAAGATCGCCAAATTCTCCACAGATCTGGCGAGAAAGACGCAGGAGCCAGACATCAAAGTATTGTTAAGGAGCGTAAGAAAAATTGAGGAAAAAGCCGACTGAAAGCTCGATAAAGGAAAGAAGGAAGGAAGTTTTAACAAGCCTAAAGAAGCTTGGAGCGAAGCTTTACGGTCAAATGGATAAAGGCAAGTTCCCATGGATAAAGATGCCGAGTCGATCCACCGATAACATCAACTATAGTCCAGAACTGCGGCAGTACGTTTTGGGGGATAAGACTACACGCAGAAGCGCCAGAAACATTCGTCACATAAGACCCCTCACTCAGCTTGTTTGGGCTGGGTACTTCGGCAGAGAACTCGCACTGCATCGAAAAACCTCCACTCTTCGTGATGTGTATTACTCAGCGCAAGCCTTTGACATACCATTCAAAGATCAACCAGAATCAAACAGCATAATAACGGACCTCGAAACCGTTACAGGATTTGCTCGCGAAGACTTCAACGTCTTTCCTGAAGAACGTTCCGCCATCTTCGGTGACTTAACTATTGGATATACAGTTCCTGGATACGAAGGAAAGCAACTAAATCTGACATCTCACCCCGACGGCGTAATGATAGGCCCAGCACTAACTTCCGCCGAATTCATAAAAACTAACGCAAAAATGGTTATAGCCATCGAGAAAGGTGGCCTATTCACCCGGTTCATCGAGGAAAAAGTTCACAAGAAATTCAAAGCTCTGCTTATCCTTACGGCTGGTCAGGCTCCACGGGCAACGAGACATCTTATCCAAAGACTCAACAAAGAGCTAGACCTTTCGGTGCGCATCTTCACTGACGGTGACCCCTGGGGTATGCACATAGCTATGGTTATCATCTCAGGCTCAGCAAACGCTGCTCATCTCAGAGAGCTAACAACCCCAGACGCAAAGTGGAGCGGGGTTTGGGCTACTGACATTGTTGACTATAAACTGCCAAGCGATGCTTTGACTGAGGTTGACATTAAACGACTCCACGAATTGGAGAAGGATCCCCGATACGAAGGGACCTTGTGGCGAACAGAGATCAAGAAGTTTTTGCAGATCAAGAAGAAGGCTGAGCAAGAGGCTTTCAGCAGATACGGCTTGACCTACATTGTCGATAAGTACTTACCAGCAAAACTAAAGGAAACGGATTGACCAAGATCAGTTGTTAACTGCCAATCACGGACATTTGTTCAATGAAAGACATCCCCTACGACGGCTTCGTTTTCACACACCATCACTCACGATTGAAGAATACCTAGGGCTTGAGAAAGCTCGTATACTTGGGCGCGCAAAGAACATAAAGGAAACATTGTAGAAGGCCTACGTTTGATAGTGATTTAGTCTGGTTGACGACGATACTATCATAAGTTTTAAAACAGACCCAAAGAATCTAAAGTAAACCTTTGGAGGCTACGACGTGAGCGAGGCGCCAGTCGGATTAACTATTGCAGAGAAGTTTTTCGGATTATTACTTATCTTGCTTGGGGCTATAGTCACCTATGTTACGTACAATGACCCTCCAGAGGGCGAAGTTTCACAGTTTTCCATCTTCTTCACTTTAATTGGCTTTGTGCTAATTGCGATAGGTATTCTCTTAGTACTAGCAAAAGCTGAGTAAGGGCTGGCGCCGCCGGACGGACTCGAACCGTCGACCAACTGGTTAACAGCTTCAACCTTGATAGGATTGCTATTCAAGTCAGTTGCTCTACCTAACTGAGCTACGGCGGCCCGACAGTTACAGCGTAAATCTGAGACTTTGCGGCAATATTTAAAGTTAATCAGTGAGGACTCTGCCAGCTCTTCAGAGCTTCTAGCGAACAGACTCTCAACTAGTGGTGGAATATCGACAGCAAATGACTTGCTGGCACCTAAAAAAGCTTAAACAAGAGAAGGAAAAACTACCTTAATTCTCGGTGGTGGACCAGATGACAAAGTCATTCATTCATCCCTATATCCCAAACTCTGTCCCCAAAACAAAGAAAGAACTGATTGAACAAATCGGAGTTGACAACGTCGAAGAGCTCTTTGCAGACATCCCCTACAAGTTCAGACTAAAAGAGAGGCTTGATCTCCCACATCCCACGTCGGAACTAGAAGTAAGAAGGTATGTTGAAGGTCTCCTGTCAAGAAACAGAACAAATAAAGACACGCCAGTCTTTTTGGGAGCCGGGTGCTGGCCCCATTACGTACCTGCAGCAGTTGAAGCCATTGTCAAGCGAACGGAATTCCTCACCGCATATACGCCTTATCAACCTGAAGTTTCACAGGGAATGCTGCAAGCTCTTTTTGAGTATCAGAGCATGATCTGCGAACTCACCGCCATGGAAGTCGCCAACTGCTCCATGTATGATTGGCCTACCGCTCTCGGTGAAGCCTTCCGCATGGCAGTACGAATAACACACAGAACTGAAGCGATCATTCCCAAGATAATCCACCCCGAAAGAGTTGAAACCCTACGAACATACATGGAACCAACAGGAGTACACATTAAACCTGTAACCTACGACCCAGAGACTGGACACCTCGATATTGAACACCTAAAAACAAAGATTACACAGAAAACAGCAGCAGTCTACGTTGAGAACCCCACCTATCTCGGCTTCATCGAAACACAAGTTGAAGAGATTGCTGAAGTAGCCCACGACCACAACGCACTCTTCATCGTCGGAATAGATCCAATCTCGCTTGGCTTGTTGAAGCCACCTGGAAAATACCACGCGGACATCGTGATTGGAGAGGGACAACCTCTTGGCAACCCCATGAATTTTGGCGGACCATTACTGGGCATATTCGCTTGTCGAGATGACATGCGACTGATAAGACAGATGCCTGGACGCATAGTAGGTATGACAACGACTCTTGATGAAAAGAGGAAAGGTTTCTGTATGGCTCTACAAACAAGAGAACAACACATCAGAAGAGAAAGAGCCACTTCCAACATCTGCACAGATGAATCCCTATGTGCAGTCGCCGCAGCAGTGTACATGGCTTTACTTGGTCCCCAAGGCCTGAGACAACTGGGAGAAGCGATCATTAGCAAGGCACGATACGCAATGCACCTTCTCGGGGAAATCGGGGGAATCAAAACTCCCATGTTTAAGGCTCCCCATTTCAAAGAATTTACGGTGAATTTTGATGACACGAAGAAGACTATTCACGATGTGCATGAAGGACTCCTGCAGCGTCAGATTCACGGGGGTAAGGACATCTCCAACGAGTTTCCGGAGCTAGGTGAGACTGCACTCTATTGCGTCACGGAGATACATTCAAAGGAGAATATTGACCGCCTCGCTGTTGTTCTCGAAGAGATTATGAGAGAAGGAGAGGCTGCAAGTGTTTAAGCAGGCAAGCTGGAATGAGCCAGTCATTTTTGAGATGGGGTATCGGAGACGACGAGGTTACATCGTGCCTGGAGTTGAAGAAGAGATCCAGAAAGCTATGCGCGATGCGAAAGCTCTTCTCCCTGAGAAGTTGCAGAGGAATGAGGCTCCACGACTGCCCGAGCTTTCCGAGGTGGAGGTTTTGAGGCATTTTGTTCGCCTGTCTCAGATGAATTATTGTGTTGATCTTGGGCTTTATCCCCTTGGAAGCTGTACTATGAAGTACAACCCTAAACTCAATGATTTGCTTGCCGCGTCCACCGCAATAGCGAACATTCATCCCTACCAAGACCCAAGAACGGTTCAAGGCATCCTGGAGATCCTGTATAAACTTTCCCAATGGCTTGCGGAGATCACTGGAACATACGAGGTGAGCTTGCAGCCAGCCGCTGGAGCTCATGGAGAATTTTTGGGCGCTTTGATCATGCGAGCTTATCACAAGTCAAATCATCAACTTGAAGACAGAACAGAACTACTTGTGCCTGACTCAGCGCATGGAACAAACCCTGCCAGTGGGAATATGGCTGGCTTCAAAGTTGTGGTGGTTCCTTCGGATGAAAGCGGTTGTGTAAACCTTGAGGCGTTGAAGACTATAGTCTCAAAACGCACTGCTGGACTGATGTTGACAAACCCAAATACGTTAGGAATCTTTGAGAAAGACATTGAGGAGATCGCAAAGCTCATTCATGAGGCAGGTGGCCTACTGTACTATGATGGCGCGAACCTCAATGCTATCCTTGGAAAGGTAAGACCTGGAGACATGGGCTTTGATGTCGTTCATATAAACATACACAAAACCTTCGCAACCCCTCACGGTGGAGGAGGTCCTGGAGCAGGGCCTATCGGAGTGTCAGAGGAGCTAGAGAAGTTTCTGCCTGTTCCAAGGATTGCCTTTGATGGTAAGGATTATTATCTAGA